>Ga0123355_10005714_pt1 | contig 18277 bp, 19 predicted proteins | sample TergutEmb28metaG_3_FD_89872 | JGI IMG/M metagenome (GOLD analysis project Ga0123355, IMG submission 89872) | Embiratermes neotenicus P1 segment gut microbial communities from Petit-Saut dam, French Guiana - Emb289 P1 | ecosystem: Host-associated > Arthropoda: Insects > Digestive system > Gut ... | reverse complement strand
GCATGAATTTTTGGGGAGGTACTTCAAAGGAAACAAAAGACAAAAAAAAAAAATGGAATTATTCAAGTCCAAAAGAAAAATTAAAAAAAAAAAAAAAATGGAGAGGGCAAAATATGAGATGTGTAATTCTTCAGGTGCTGCAGATGTCTAGGGATGTAACTAGTCTGCATCTTTTTTGAGGTTTGTGATAACCACACTGAGGTTAATGGAAGAAGAAAGGAGGTCAGCAAGAGGTGCTGAGTAAAGTACCATATTTACTCCAGTGCAAAACGGGGTTTTATCCCTTACATTTGGCAGTTCTGTATGTGAGGTCATCTTAAATTTGTATATGCAGCACTGAACTGGGCCACACCGAACCAGATTGCTCTCAATCAGACCATGTGGAGCCGTACCAAGACCTATATTGCCAAATCATCCTGTGATATCTGCGCTCTTCTGAGTTATGCAGCGTTGAATACTAATTCCTTACCAACATCCTTCAGGACAGAGTATTGGTCTCATCTACAAGGGTCAAGAAATCCAAATGTGAGAACATTGCACAACTGAAGTTAACAGTTTTCTTTTTTGAGGACCTTGTCCATTGTCTAATTTTTTTAAGAAGCACAATGTTTTGGAAGTTGACAGTGTTTCTGTTTAATCAGGCAAAGAAGTACTTAACCTGGTTGGCCCTCTAAATTGAGTTATTCTCAATCACCAGGCACCATGAAACAGTAACTTGTTAAGATATGTAACAGAGAACAGATCTAGTCCAAGAGTACTAACAGGGACAAGGCTATTGAAAAAGTAATATTTAACCACAAGGCTCAAAAATAAAACCTGGACCAATCCAAAAATTAAAAATCATAAAAAGAGCCATGAACTCAGATAGGCATGACATAGAAATGCAGAACACATGTATACAAATTTAATAACACCACTAACACCATCTGTGGAGAAACCTCTGAATCTTTATGGGTTAAAGTAAGTTTATAAACCAAGAAATATAAATGTAGTATTTAGTCAGTGTGGATCATAATGGTATGGCAGCGCAGTTCACCAGAAGTGACTGTGAAGGGTTTTAAGAAATGCTGTATATGCAGTGCAGTGGATGGGACTGATGATGTGGAATGACAACGAAGATGGGGGTGATAGGAGTGAGTGTTAGGAAGACAAAGGCCCTAACTGTGAAGACAGACACTGATTTGGTAAAGGTAGTTAGAATCTGACATGCTTTGTGTATTAAGTGTATGAAATAGTAAAATATTTCTTCTCAAAAGATTTATATTTTTGCAGGGGTCATGTTACATTTGGATAAATATATTTTCCCTTGGCAGACATGTTTTATTTGGGGCACCGTCTTAGATTAGAGTTATCTTGCATTTTGGTATATACAGTAGGTGGTATGTGTTATGTGGTCACCCCTGATGACCCTGATGATTGAGAGTGCAAAGCAAACTTCCTTCTAGAAGATCTATAACCATGTTAAAGTTGGAAGCAGGAAACTAAGGACACCATAGTACATGATGTGTAGTTACACTGGTGCTCCACATGGCCATGAATGCCATTATCTTGCTTCTTGATGGTAGTTAACCCCACCAAACAGAAGTCAATACTTGAGGATCCAGTCTTCTGGGATGCTTTGGTACATCCCAGAAAACCTGAACCTGGGACTACACCCCTGCAAAAATCACAACACTTGCAAGTTTATACTTGTGTGGCTGATGGGGTTCTCTGTCACAGCCATGTGTGTAGCTTCTGTATATTTCTTGTTATGTTTACCTTTGTCCACAGCACAGTGACATGATCATCCCAGTGAATTTTATAATCTTTCTCAAACACATACTGGTTGACTGTGGACTTTTTCAGTAATTCTTCTAATTACCACATTTGCCCAAATATAAGGGGTCAAGGGGAGATGGCTGTGCCGTACCCACGATGACGTATTACCGAAGGGAGATACTGCTGTCTTGAGGTGGGCTCTTGGCTATTCCCCAGGCGTGGTAGATGCGTATACATAGCCTCTCTCTACTCAAGACTCTGTGCATGTTGAAGAGCCACATCCTACGAGAGGTGACCCTGTTGCACAGAACACAGTAGATCTAAAGGAGTAAACCTTGAAAAACAATCCCCAATCCTATGGTGTGAGTGCCATGCCTATGGGATGAATGGCAGTGGGTGAGTCTGTCACTAACGTTACCCTCTGGGACACCAGGCAACCTCCCAGACATACTTAGCCTTACCAAGCATGGGGGCTCTGGTTGGTGGACCTCATATTTCCCCTGATCTTGCGGGATCGAAATTAATAATGTTACAGAAAAATTAGAATCTAAGGAGAGCTCTGTAATAGGGGATCCAGTAAGGATTCTATGGAGGGATCCCATCAGGGGGAGCTCTGGTGCTTGGAGGCTCTGCAAGAGGCAACCAGGCAGAATCCATGTTTGCAAGGGGCGGATGAGGCTCCCATATCCTGGGATCAACACCTATCCCCTAGAAGGAGGAGGATGAATTGGACATGGTAAGTACCATATCATTTATTCAAGCCAACCTGCAGCACAGCATTGCTGCTTTTAGGGTTCTCTCTAGGACGGTGCGTGTTAAAGGAATGGACATGGCAGTAATACAGGAACCATGGCACCACGAGGGCCGTATTAGGGGCCTGAATATTCCAGGATATATCCTGTTCTCCGCAGGTGGAATAGACTTAGGGCTTGTATCCTTATGAGGAACGAGACTGCCTGGATGGTGCCAGGATTCTCTTGTAGGGACTTGGTAGCAGTCCTAATTAAATATAATGAAGATGGGGCAGAATGACGGTTGGTTGTGTGTTCCGCATATTTTCCCTATGATTAGGGGATTCCTCCCCTGTCATAGGAATTCCAGGAACGTGCGATATTGTGAAAATGAAAACCTCTATCTAGTTCAAATCTGGATAATCTAAATTAGGGCAACGAGCCCACCTTCTGCAGTGGGGGCAGGTTAGAGGTGTTTGATATTACCCTAGGATCCTTTGGGCTTCTAGAAAGCATTATAGGCTGGGAGGTTTCGTCAGAGCCTTCCCCGTCGGACCGTAGACGTATTCTGTTCACTTTAAAGGGCTCCGTACCGGTACGCCCAATCAGGAACCCTAGGGATACCAACTGGGGCTCCTTTAGAGGGGCCCTGAAATGAACATGAAAAACGAGGCTGGATTGGGGCTTGCAATTCATTGGGTTCAGCAGGCCCTAATTTCAGCCTATGAGAATAACTGTCCTCTTAGACCTGTTAAAACAGGTACGCAATCTCTGAAGTGGACCTTGGAGTTCGAGTCCCTCAGAAGAGGAGTGAGACGGCTCTTTAATAAGTGCCGATCAGATAAGAAACCGCATAGTTGGAAACTCTATAGACAGGCTCAGCGGAAATATAGGAAGGAAGTAGGGAATGCTTCTAAAAATTCTTGATGGACCTTCTGTAGTTCCATTAACGACCTATCTAGGTCAGCTAGGTTACACGGGGCTCTTTCTAGGGATCCTAAGATTAAGGTGGGATCTTTCGTGTAGACGTACGCAGTCCGAGGGGAAAACCTTAGAGCTCTTGCTAACTACACATTTTCCCAATTCGGGGGTTACGCAGGAGTTAGCGGCCCCTGCGGCTGCCCTCCTGGCCAGACGTTCCGACTGGAGGTTGGCTGCGAGGGTGGTCACTTACAGAGGGGTTGAATGGGCTATAGATTCTTTTGTCCCATATAAAAGTCCGGGGATGGATGGTATATTCCCGGCCTTGTTGCAAGAGGGACGGGAGGCTGTTATCCCATACCTGGTCAGAGTATTTCGTGCCTGCCTATCTACTGGCTATGTTCCAGCCATATACCGACAGGTTAACGTAGTGTTTATACCTAAGCCCGGTAGGAATTCCTATAGCGGACCTAAAGATTATAGACCTATCAGTCTCACATCGTTTCTCTTAAAACCACGGAAAGGCTGATGAATAGAGACGAGCCACTGGCCCTAGTGCCATTGCATCCTAACCAACATGCTTACCAGGCTGGGAAATCGGTGGAAACGGTACTTCATCAGCTCGTTGTATGGGTTGAGAAGGCGCTTGACCAGCAAGAGACAGCCTTGGGTGTTTTCCTAGATACTGAAGGGGCATTTAACAATACCTGCTATGATACCATGTGTGATGCTCTTATCAGGCATGGGAGTAATTACACCATTGTACGGTGGATTAGGGCCACCCTGGAGGGCCGCGTTGCTGTGGCGACCCTGAATGGATTTTCCTTGAGGCTTGCGATATCCGGAGGCTGCCCGTAGGGAGGTGTGTTGTCACCACTTGTATGGTTCCTGGTGGTAGATGATTTGTTGGCCAAGCTCAGTGGAAATGGGTTATTCATTCAAGGGTACGCAGATGACATGTCTTCTCGCGGTGGGTAAATTTCCAAACACGGTATGATTCATGAAGTGGGTCCTTTTGACCGTACAGACATGGCGCAACAAGGTTGGACTCTCGGTTAATCCTGATAAGACGGGGCTCGTTGCATTCACTTGGAAAAGGAAACTCACGGATTTCTTTGAACCACAATTCTTTGGGGTTAAATTACGTCTCTCGGGGTCGGTCAAGTATTTAGGGGTTATCCTGGATTCTCGGTTGACCTGGAGGGAGCATGTGGGTGTCAAGACGAGGAAGGAACACAATTTGCTGTGGGCCTATAGGCGGGCGTGCGGGGCGAGGGGTCTGAAACGCAAGGTGGTCCACTGGCTCAACGTCGCCATCGTTCTTAGTGTGATTGCCTGGCTGTCAGACGACTAGCGCCAAGAAGAGGCTAAGCAATGTATAAAGACTGGCATGCTTAGCGATTCGTACCAATCTACGGGTGCTATGGAGGCACTCACTGGCCTAGCTCCGCTAGATCTAGTGATACAGGGAGAGGCGAGGTCAGCGGCACGTCGCCTTTGGAGTTTGGGGTGTTGGTCTTACCTTCACCCCAATCAAGGACATAGGTGTATACTGACGCGACTTCAGAATTCTGATCCCATATTTAATATGGGAGTCAACGTTACGAAGCCAGTCGTCAACCTGAAACCCATATATACGGTCACTATGTTAACTAGAGATGAATGGACCAGAGGACCTGGGACTCCTCCTGCGGTTAAAGGACTCGTCTAGTTTACAGGTGGGTCCAGGTCTGTGCAGGGGACTGGGGCTGGGGTCTATGGGCAATCTGTAGACAGAAGGCTCAGCATCTCTCTAGGAAAACATGCTACAGTCTTTCAGGCTGAAGGTATATGCAATATTAGCCTGTGTTCATGAAACTGAAACTCAGGACACGCCAGAGAAATGTTAGTTGTTTGCTCTGATAGGCAGCTCTGAAAGCGCTTCAGGCTGCCAAAACAACGCCTCTCTTGGTACGACAGTGCCAGAAGGCGTTGAACGACATCTCTATCCGGCACACTGTGGGGCTGTACTGGGTCCCTGGGCATGCCGGGGTGCGACGAAATGAAATCGCCGACAAGCTCGCAAGGGACAGTTCTGTTCAGAAGTTTGTGGGACCAGAGCCTTTCTTGGAGGTCTCAAGGCAGAACATTAGAAGAAATTGTGTTGTGTTACGTACTCCCCAATGGACACACAACCAGCCAACCGGATCTGACCGCCTACACAGCCACGGCACTACACCACACGCGGCAAAAATACCACTAAGTCGTCAGCTCCTAAAGATGGGCACAAGGTAGCCCGAAACATGTTGAGCAACTTATAAAGGAGAAATAAATATAATACTAAGTGACATCTAGTTGGTTTCTTACTCCACATTAGAAGAAAGATTAAACGCTGGATGGATAACCAGCATTTTGTAATGTGGTGTGGTCCTTGCAGCTCACAAAGGCAGGCTCGAGAATTGATCTCTGGACCTGATTTGGCTGCAAGGGCACGATTATTGTCCTTTAATAGGGCACAATCCAGGATTGTCATTGGTCTTCTAACTGGACACAAAACAGTGAGGCAACAATAATATGTAATGGGGCTGAGCGATACCCCCATTTGTAGGAAGTGTGGTACTGAGAAGGAAACCTCAGTTCATGTTTTGTGTGTGTGTGAGGCCCTGGCTTCACTCAGACACTCACATCTAGGCTTTTTCTTTTTGGACCTTGAGGATATTATGAAACTAAATATAGGGGCCATCTGGAAATTTTCTAAAGAAACAGGGGCCCTCTAAGTTAGTAGTAGAACATAGGGCACAAAGGGCCTGTCCTAAGCTCTAGGTGCATCAGGCCCAGAAGGGCTTGAACCCAAATACCATTCAATTCAATACCCAAATATAAGACAGCCCCTCACAGTCTTCAGCTTCCAGGAAATACCCATATTCACAATCACCAGGTATGTATGTCACTTAGTGCTTGTGTGTCATCGTAAAATAGTTGGAAGAATCACTACTGTCAATTCTTGAATATATATGGGGCTAATAATTATGATACTCATCATCTCCTCTTCCTCCATCTTCTTCTAAGGCACAACAGCCTTGTATTGGGCCTTGGCCATCTGAATATAATCTCTCCACCCTTGTTTATCCATTGCTTATCTTTCCAATATCTGGTGTCCAATATCATCTTGGAATCCTCCTCAACTGTCTCAATCCATCTTATGTACACATTTGGATTTAAATGTGTGCAGTAGTGAGAAGCAGGTTTTATTTACTAGATTAATTCTTCTTGTAATTTCATGAAACTTGTCTCCACCTTTATGTATATTTGAACCCAGACAGGCAAAGTCCTCCACTATTCTATTATATCTCCAACAATAGTCACATTTTGATCCTTTTCTCTAGGTCAGCGAGTCTGAATAATCAGTTTTGTTTTATTTGCATTTCTATGCAATGCTATTGTTTTGGATGCTGATTTCATATCACTGTAAATTTCTTTAGCTGATGGAACAGACCTGGATATAATGATCATATTATCGGCATAGGACATGATCTGAGATGATTTATATGCTACTGTGTTATGGTGACATTAATCTGTCTTATAACATACTTCAGTACTAAACTGAAATGGAATCAGGCCAGTCCATCATCTAGTTTAGCCCCTTGACTTGTGACAGTATCTGAAGTCCATAAACTTATTATGTTTGGAATAAGAAAAAAACCGCCTCAACAATGGAAAGTCATTGTACATGCTTATAAGAAGGGTGATAAAATAGCTTGTAATAACTGTTGAGGTAATTTCACTGTTGTCAACTACATACAAACTTTTAACCAACATTCTTCTGTCGAAGTTAGGTCCACATGTAGATGAAATTATTGGGGGCCATCAGTGTGGATTTCAACATAACAGATCAACAACTGATCATATATTCTGCATTCATCACATACCTGAGAAAAATTGGGAATGGTGTGGAGCAGTGCACAAACTGTGTTTAGACTTCAAGACAGCCTGTGATTCAGTCAGAAGGGAGGTTTTATACTGTGTACTCATCAAGGCTGCTCTCCCAATGAAACTAGGTAGGTTAAAAAAAGTGTTTAAATGAAACCTAGAGTGAAGTCCAAATTGTCAGATATTTGGATACATTTCCAATTGAGAATGGTCTGGAACAAGAAGACAATTTGTCACCACTGCTTTTCAACTTTGTTTTAGGATATGCCATTAGTAAGGTTCAAAAATACTAGGAGGCTTTGAAATTGAATTGGGTATATGAGTTTCTGCTCTATGCTGGTGATGGTAATTTACTGTGCAAAAACATACATACTATACAGTAAAATACAGAAGCTTTATCAATCGCTAATATGGAGATTGGTACGGAAGTAAATGCTGAGAAATATACATGTATGTTCAATTTTCTTGAACAGAATGGAGGACAAAATCGAAAAATAAAGGTAACAGATCCTCTGAAAATGTGAATTTCAAATAATTGGGAATGACACTAACAAATCAGAATTGCATGTATGAAGAAATTAAGAGCAGATTAAATTCAGGGAATGCCTATTACCATTCAGTCCATAAACTTTTGTGTTCCAGCTTGTTTTCCAAAAATATACATGACTATAATTTTGCCTGCTGTTATATATGGCTGTGAAATTTGGTCTCTTACATTGAGGGAAAAATGTAGGCTGAGAATGTTGGAGAATAGGTTGCTGAGGAAGATATTTGGGCCTAAGAGGGACAAGGTAACAGGAGAGTGGAGGGAACTGCACACGAATGAGCTTCAAGATATGTGCTCCACACACAATATTATCCAGGTGATCAAATCAAGAATAAGTTGGACAAGGCTTGTGGCACATATGGAGCAGAGGGTACGTACAGGTTTTGTGGGGAAACTTGAGGGAAAGATTCCAGTTGGAAGGACATGAACTGGCCTGATCTGACTCAGGATTTGACAACGGTAGGCACTTGTGAAAAGAGTACTGAATATTAAGGTTGTATAAAATGTGGGAAATCTCTTGACTAGCTGAGGAACTAAGCTGTTTTAGAATGACTCTGCTGCATGGCGTGAGTTAGTTAGTTTTTAGTTACTTACTTCCATAGTGTTTGCATGCTTAATTTTTGTAAGTAAATAATAAGAGTTAAAATATTAAGAGTATTTTTGTAGTAAAAAGTTACCGATCACATCACGCAGTCACTGCAAACACATCACTAGAAGAAGTGTCTTCATCTTTTTCGACTTCCTATAGGACCATTAATGTTGTTTAATAAACAGCACTTTTTAAACCAAGTTCCAGTGGATTCATGTGAAATGTCATTCCAAGCAGCCTAATCCACTGACCAAGCAGTAGTTAAGATGCTCTTATGTTTCCTGCTGGTGTTACTGGGCGGTTCGGTTAAAAGCCATTCCCCATACAGGTGACATGGTGTGTACACTACCACACCATAAACGTGCAACTGCAAGACTCTGCCTCCTGATATGATCACTGGATCTTTGTCCAGATTAGAAATTTGAATTCAGAGTTTTCATGTTCTGTGTTACATGACCCTTGGAAGCATCTAGTCCCTGCATTGCTACTGAGCACCTGTTCTGTCCCATAGATATGTTGATAATGTGATTTTGTCCTGCATTCTAGCAATGACATATGAATATATATTGTAAAATGAAGTTATATAAATGCTGACATCAAGTATGAGACCTGCATGTTAAGAGGGATGTATAGTAATGCCACTGAGGGTCATTTAAGGTCCAACAGGAACCCTCAAAACAACTGCTAATGCACTGATGAAGCTGTGATATGCCCAGCAAGCTGATGTTGGATTTAAGACTGCTTTCAAAATGGTGAGAAGTCTCAATACCAAGCACTTGTGCAGTCATTATACAGATATTTATTTTAAACATTTTTAGGAAGGTCCTAAGTTCCCCCCCCCCTTCCAATATATTTCCACAGGGCACCTTGAACTACACATTTAGAATCAGTGATTGAAATTGGCTTTGAGTGAAATGATGCAAGATCAGTTACCCAAATGTTCAAATTTATTTTTAGCATAGTTCCCTTCACCTCATAAGACCAACTCTAAGGCTTACCCAACCCCATATTCTGTGGGTACTGTTGGCTTATTCCCCACGACTAAAGTGGCTGGGGAATGAAGCTGATTACTCAACTCAGTCTAGTGGTGAGGTTAAGCTTCCATGGTGCTATATCATACTATAAATGGACAGCCACAGAAAAACTTGTATTTCCATGAATAGTAATAGTTAATGAATCATTACAGCTGGGGATGTAAATTTGGTGTGGAAATTGGTAGTAAACAGATAAAATTTGTACCAGCTGTAACTCCAGATTATGTAGTACAAACATGGAAATGTACTACAGCAGATTTTAGTTGTAGTATTAAGTTGCAGAGTTGGAAATAATAAAATTTTATAAAATGATGTAATGAAGTGACAGCTGATGTTATGTTATAAAATTCCAGTCATTATACTTGTATGTGAAGGCAAAAAAAAAACTACTATGTAGTAGATGGAATATTTAAGCCAGGCCATACAGGTAAAGAATGTAGAGTTAGGAAGGTGGAAGGTCACTGTGAAACTATTAAAAAGGTTTCAATCCTTGAGGAAAACAACAAACAGCAGAACAAACAGGAGCATGTAAGTACTCCAGAGAAATGACAGGATATGTACTTCTTCTGAATCTGACTCTGATACTACCATATATTCAGACAGTCCAACAACCACTGTGTAATTAGTTATATTGGTGGCAACCACTGTGCTGACATCAGTAGACTCAGGTAGGAAGATACCTTAGACGTAATTCACAGAAGTTTGGTTCTGCTAGAAATCCATATTGGTCAAAATTATGTCTGGAATAATGAACCTCACCCTGATTCAAACCCTATTTCAAACTGTAAATTGCAAATGTAATGGGAAGCACAGAATTCTTTTAATGATGGCGTAAGGCTAACCTCTTCCCTGAACTCAAGCTTCCAAAGGAATTTAGATGCTTAGAACCACTCAGGTCAATTTGACACAACTGACATTTGATCTTAGAGTGGTATATTACATGAGATGGTTGCAGCCAACCAAGGTTCAGTTTTCGGGATTCTAACAGAGAACCGTAGGGATTATATCTGACAAATTAAATGTAGCTGAAATATGTTCTAGTGGAAATTATACAAATGGATAGCCGAACTGTATAAAATGGGTAAATATTGTTGCTAGCTATACTGCATGGACTGAAGCATTTGGATATCATTGTGCAATTTAATATCCATAGTCAGTATGGAGGCTACTGCCTTTCCTTCCATAGTAAAGTTTTAAAATCACAGCCTCTTTAAAATAAAAACACATAAAATACAAATATACATTGATTTAATACATTAAAATAAATGAACATACTACATGAAGACACAAGCCTATCTGTCTTAATACCAATTAAGCTCCTCCATCACAGTTCTTTAACAGCCATATTGCAAGTGGAGAATCCAAATTGTACAGCCAGTCTTATTTCATAGATGAGCTTACACACTTTTTTTTATTAGTATAAGATTGTTTCTTGTATGCATGAAGTCATGGCAGTATATGGAAAGTCCTACATTATTGGCCATGTATTAGCTAAAAAGTTCAGGATCTGTCAATTTTCCATCTTCCAGTGCATACAAGTCTGACACAATAGTTATTTCACTGCCATACAAATCAGGATTTCATTCAAATACTGTGAGTCCCTGGGGAAACATAAATATCTTGTTCATGTACATTTTTAACTGATAAAATTATCAGTGAAGTCAACTAGATACTGCCAAGTATTTTCCCAATTCTCTACCAGTTATCATGTATTCCAACATGAAACATCAGGAAAATTTGTAACTTAATGTGCTCCACTGAAAATCCAGAAAGATGGTAAAATATGGACTACCTTCTACTCTGATACTGACTTCACAAATATTTTAGGTTAACATTAATAGGCTAAGTATATGGAGGTCATGTTCCAATTAAATTGTAGTTTCTTTGAGTTCTGGCTTCTGCTGCAAAACAGGTGAGAACTGCACTCTTCTGGGTTATTAAGCAGTGAGTAGTGGTAGTTTCTTACAGACATTTTGGAACTACCTATCAATCCCATCCTCAGGGTTCAAGAAGGGATTCTGTAAAGTGGCCATTTGGAAGAAAGATACAAGTGGAGAATAACATTAAATTGAAGTTACTGAAGGTAAGGATTTGGTGATGTGGACTGGGCTAAATGTGGCTCAAAATGGGATTAGATAGTGATGCTACATCTTCCTATTTGTTGCAGTACCAGTGGCCTACTTAACCACCACAGATCATCAATAAAATATCTCATCCCACCTGCTCAATGACAGGTCTTGCCATGGTTTCATATTTGTATTTACAATGGAAGTTCTTGCTCATGACAAATTTTAGATAGCTAATGGGCCTGATTTGAATGCATGTGGAAAGGTCTTCACTTATCACAAAAAGCAAATCAGGCATGTGATTACAAATTATTACGAAACAGCAGTCATGGTTGAGATGGCAAGTCACACATAAAACCTTGATCATGCAGAACAGCCTATACAAAAGCTAAGGGTCATATATGTAACATATTATGTACTGTTTTATAACAGTCTGTATGTGCATATTCTGTAATCCTTTGTTGGTTCTTTGAGATGGGAATATGACCATGAATGGTACCAAAATAAATAGAAGGGAGTGGCCATGGCCTGTTTCAAGGCACTATCCTGTGCCATTCACACACAGAAACCAAGAAAACTGTGATCACCACGATAACCGACATTCAAAAAGGTACCTTCTGCATGCAAGTGCACAGCACTACTTCTGCACCAGCTTGCTCAATACAACTTCTTACCAGGTTCTCCACAATCAACCTATAATTTCTTATTTGATTCTAATAACATTTGCAGTTTCAACAACATTAAATATAAGTATGATAAAAGAGTTACAAAAATAACTTAATTTTAAATTTCAAACTTTCTTATAACATTGGTATACATTAATAAAAATCACATATCTGCAATACCCTCAATCATTTATCACAGAGAAGACTATTTAAATAACCTAATAAAGCCTTTCATTTGTTCCCCATAATCTCTATTTTTTTCAGGAATCTTGTCCTGATTATTAGTATTTGTTTTGTACCTTCATGTTAGACAGTACAATAACCAATGTGAATAACCTTCTTTCACCCTCACTATTTCAGATTCATTTACAGTTGCTGGCATATGTATATATATGAATGAGTCATATTTGTAGCACTATTAAATGTTTCAGTCACAGTTCTCAAATGAAGCAAAACTGTTGTATCTACACAGAGTGTTACAAATAACCTAACATTATGGGTCAATACCACATATGAATTTGCTCTGAAAACTCCAAATTGATCATACACTGATGAACAGCACATAAGAAAATATAGAAGACAGTATCTGGGGAAATAAATATAGAAAGGAAGACAGTAATAAATTCATTTAACAGAGGCTTTAGAACATGTTTTTAGTGCCATATCTACATTCTAACCATCACCTTATTTCAGCGTCACTTCACTGACCACTGACAGGTGATAATGCAACCTCTAGGTACTATTTTGTTGTTTAATAGTTCTGCAAACAAAACGTTCTCAACATAACACAGTATATAAAAAGATAAACACTGCTGTCAGAAATGTCCATTACCATATCTTATACAGTATATACAGGTCACATATTTGGTCCATACTTGTTATATTAAAGAACAATCATCCCCTGACTTACATTGTTTTCCCCAGACCCAATATGTTAAGCCAAGTGCACAAATTCATATGTACAATGCTGAATATGTCTTTGAGTTGCTAAACTCTAATGACAAGGAGCTTATGCTTGACAATCTTGTTGAAATTTGGAAGCAAAGCACCCTTGAAGAAGCTGAGGAACCTGCGCCTAAGCCTAGAAATAGGATCATAATGGTTTCAAAGCTGAATGAGGGGTTTGGAGTCACTGGAACTGGTATCAAGGAGTTTGATGACATTGATTCAAATGAGCAGCAAGCAGCAAAATCATTAAGGATTCACATGTTGCCACCAGTGTAGTTAGACACTGGAGATAATAATCAGAGGAAGTTCCTCCTCCCTAAATTGTCATCTGTTTGTCATTTCATGTTTTTGTCAATTTTTTATAACAGTGAATATCCCCTTTTTCTTGGTTAAAAGAGACTGTGTGGAACCACCCTCTTCATATTAACACTATGTTTATGGTAAAATATGTCTCGACTAACAACACCAGTCTCACAACCAACTACAATGTAACTTCAGGGGATAACCGTATGAACATAATCACTATTCAAGGTAGTTAATATCTGTACATATACATTTATATATTTGAAAATAAACAATTGGAATAAAACAAGTGAAGTTCATATCTTTTAGCCATAGTATTTAAAAGAAGCCAGTGTAAATAACACATCTGGTAACAAGAATTTTTCATAAAGATTAGTTTCGTATGGGAAAATGGGTGGCTTCAGGAACTAAGGTAGGAGTTCTGCCTTCTTTCACAATTCTTATTGCCTGCAAGACTGCCACAGTGTCCAGCTCTTTCTGTGATGGCTTCTCATTGTCTAGACAAATTTCAGCTGCCCTTGTGCCGAACAGCTCCAGAGCTCGAACTCTGTAATCAACAACTATTGCAACTGGATTGCCTGTCAGGATTAAATTCTCCAGGCAAGGCAGACTACTAAGATGCTTAATTTCTGATAAATCTGATACCTGGTTTGCAGTGAGATCGAGACCTTCCAGTGAATACAGTTTGGAGAATCCTTGCAATGAACTAATACTATTTAGAGAAAGATCAATGTAACGTATGTTTCCAAGCTTCATATGAAAATCATTTGCTTCAACGAAGCGGTTGGCTGAAAGGTTGAGATGTGACAAATGAGGTAATGATGTCAAATTACTCAAGGCACCTATTTTGTTGTTACTCAAAGTTAAGTGTTCAATATTTGGCATCAGTTTCACACCCTCATCTATAGTTTCAATTTGATTGTGACTGAAATTTGCTTCAACAATCTTCTTCCATGAGTGAGAATCTCCTGTATAAATCACATTTTTGTGCAAGTCATCACACAACAGAATTTGTGTAATTCCCTCAAGTTCAGCATGGTGAACATTCAGGGAGTTCACAGTAGTGCGCAAAGTACCTATACTGAAAATGTTGGAAACTGGAAAACCAATTACATTCAATGTTTGTACTGTTTTAAAAGCTGATAATTCGAATAAGAGATTGTTCGGTATAATATTGCTGGTACCAATGGGGTCATTATTGCCTTTAATTGTAACACTCACAAGTTGACAACAGAAATCCAGTACATGGCTAAAATCAAATCTGTTATCCAGAGTTTCAAGTGTAGGGCATGGCTGCCTCAATCTTTCACTGATGGCATGCAACTGGAAGTAAAAGAAAAAAAAATTAGGAATACAAAATGTACTTCTGTGTACAAACAACAAAGCAAAAAAATCCCTGAGAAATTTAAACTTTTCTCAGACTGTTTAGTTTGACCCATTAAGTCTACATTTTGAAATTTTGTGCTGATTCAGAAAGAATATGGGCTGCCAGAACATTAGAACTGTGCAGGCTAATAATGATGCATTAAACCCAGTGATATTACATGCCTACCTGAATATAGGGCAACCCTACATAAAAGATGCCTTCCCTTCCCATTCTTTAATTTTCAGGAAAAATACTCTTACCCATACAGAACATGTTTAACTTTGAGTGCAATTATAAGGCGATCCCCATTTTTCAGATGACACATAAGGAGAAATATTTCATTATATACTCAGGTGCTTAAGTATCTGTCTTCAGTCAGTAGAAATTTGAGAAACAAACTTTCACTATTTAGAAAACTGCTTCCATGCATACTTTTTCTCTGTATGTTGTAACAGCATACCAATTAGAAGACAGTAGACCTTCATGTATAAAAAATAGCAGCAAACTTATACCTATTTCTTATTACTGTCACATGAAGGCATACACAAAGAATGGGGATAAAGCTTCACACATTGTAGACCTCACCATTCAAGGGTGGGCAGGTGACGTGGGTGGTCAACTTCATTCTTTGGCTGCTGTATCACCAGTGGCTCCCCTTCATATATATTGGTTTGGGGCTGGATGGCCATCACAACTGGTCAAGGTGTGGCGGCAAGGACTAAAATCCCTTCTTCTTGTAGGAAATCAACCCCAGTCATCTAGTCCATAATCATTTGCTTTACTGAATTATCCCAGCCCATACATACCATGCCAGAAATGACAAAAGAACAAAGTCATCATTATGGTGGCAAGCTTCAATAGTTCAGTGCAGCTGAACCTGCTAAATTTACACCCAGAAACACATACATTTAACGTGCTATGCTGGCAATATACGACCCATCGTGACACAGTGTTGGCTATAATCTAACAATCCCACATACCTGAAAAGTAGTGAATGTATAACTCTTGGATATCTGCAACAAGGAATCCCCATCCATAAAGAAATGCATTGCCAAGTTCTGCAGAAGGAATAAAATATCATAAAGATGAAAGTCCAGAAATAATGCTAATTCTCTTGGCATCGTACGCTGAAGAAAACTGACAATGGATGTCAGATACACTTCAAGGGCACCTCTTCTTTTTTCAATAAAGGCTGGATCTCGGTTCCCGATCACTTTTTTTGGTGGTAAAATATCTTTTGCTACTCCGTGGTCTGAGGAAAGTTTTTCATGTAGCTCGACAAAATCATTATATCGATGTGGTACCGTCCACGATATACTGCCCACTCTCACCACGATAATGTAAATAGAGATATTTTCATTTTTTTCTACATTTGGAATTGTAATTGCTGTATCGTGCCTGTTACTAAGAAAACACGCCATTGTACATAAAACAAACACTGCTTTGTATGCCAGCAGCTAATGAAACGGACGCATGCTTGAGGTTTAGGGTTGGCCTACCGTTATGTTGTATGACAGACGACACTCTGAAACCTTAAATTACTTCCCTTTGAACCTAAACCATTTTATCTGAGACAAATAACCTACTTTACACAACCAAGAAATGTTACCCAGGTGTACCAAATCGTATCTATTAGCATCGAACATTAACAGTAACCTTCACACTCCGATAGCAATATTTACATTGGCACTTCCGTATAAAATATGACTGGTCAGTCCACAGACTGTCAACTTAACGTGTTCAACACAACATTGTAGGAATACGCTCATTGACAAAGTATTAAAAAGAAACATGAATTACATTGGCAGAACAAACGAAAATCAAAACGCTCGTAAGTGTGCACAAAATCATCTGACTTTGCCAACATGCCCCATTGTAAAACTAAGGTATATATGACAAAGTTTCCGGCCCTGTACAAAAATTCGCGGTTGGTATTGAATGGTTCAATTAGCCATGTGACAGGTAGAACTGTACTCAACTATTAATTACGTTTATCTAAACCAACATTTAATGCACCTATTCAAGGAGTCTCATATTTAACTGTTCGATTTTCGGAACATCAACTGACTAAACACGGACAAGGTTTTACAGCCGACGTGTGCCGAAACGCGTAGGAGAATATAAGGTAAAGTGGTAGGTACAATAGGTAAATTAAATGTTGGTTTAGATAAAGACAATTAATATGAACGCAATACATCGTATATACAATGTTAAGACAGTCATTAACTATGTTTCATATCCCATAAAAAGTGTCTTTGTTTTACCATGAACAGAGTCTTAGGTGATCAATTTTTTGTGGTTCATGGGTCTGTCAGGGTAGTAATTGTAGAAGAGTAGGAGAAGGAGCACAGTCGGATTCAGACAGAGAAGTTTGGAAGGGGGGGGGGGTGAGCATGCATAACAAATAATATTTAGAGTGTAAGTAATGAGTTTTCGTGTCTGACAGGATAGGTGGGTCACCTATAAGCAGAGGTTTAAAATACTACAAGAGTGTCATGCCATCATATAACAAACAGAATATCCATACTCACCTTGATGGACCAAACATGGCTATATGCAAAGATATGTGATAATCATGTAATTGCGGTCGTGAAAAGTTTCTGATACGCTGGATCTAGATTTCTACCCTATAGCTAGAGACTGCGAAAGGGTTACTATTTCATGTTATTTGTAAAAGAGTATTAGCTAAATTGTTCAAATATCATGTACTCATTAGCGATGTAATATCTATATTGACATGTCTAACATCATTTGTAATGATCTATGGGATGAAAATAAAGTTAAAGTTAAAGTTAACATTTGCATTTTAAAGCCACGTGGCTTGCGATTTGATTGATACAGGCCCATCAAATATGTCTTGTAGAAGTTACTATTGTTTCTTGATTTTGATATTAGGAATCCCATTGTGCTGTTTGTAATAATGAATGGTAGTGTACACTGTCAACACAACTTTCTTAATATTGATATTAATTCGACAATAGTATGATTGTGCTCATATCATATCATTTATTATATTCCATAAATCCATCATTGTGTACAGACACCACTGGATGTGGAACTTGTCAAAGTAGTATACACAATATAGTTAAACATAATTATTATACATTGCAAATCGATATAAACAGTTATAACATGAGTGGGTCAGGCAAGTATCAGGTCAAACATTATTATAAATATGCATACATTTTAAAATTGTGTAGAATTATGTGTCAATCGGTTTGAGAGCTCATCTACAGAGATTCTTTTCATATATTGCTTTCAAGAAAACGGAGTATTACAACCAAATATAGTACAATTTTATTTAAAAGACATTATTGCAATGTCGTAGATTTGCGGCATGTAAAAGATCCCTAAATTTACGTGGAAGTCGGAATTTAGGCAAAATTACTACCGGACATCTTTCTCGCCCACAGTTCCACCTTTCGCTGCTAGGATCTCTC
>Ga0123355_10005713_pt1 | contig 18278 bp, 29 predicted proteins | sample TergutEmb28metaG_3_FD_89872 | JGI IMG/M metagenome (GOLD analysis project Ga0123355, IMG submission 89872) | Embiratermes neotenicus P1 segment gut microbial communities from Petit-Saut dam, French Guiana - Emb289 P1 | ecosystem: Host-associated > Arthropoda: Insects > Digestive system > Gut ... | reverse complement strand
GGACTGCTCGAGGTTTCGGACTATCTGTGTCCGCTAAAACATTAACTCTCCCAACAAAAAGCCCACAACGGTTGTAGTTGTAGGCTTTTTCGTTTTGGCGGAGAAGGAGGGATTTGAACCCTCTCGCAAATAAGTAAAGGCGTTGCAGCATAAGGCTTAGTGCGTACTGTCAGTATTTTCGTTAGCACTTTTCGAAAAAGCTGATAAGTTTTCGCTAAGGTTCACCTACCTCCTTGTATTAAATAATATAATCTATTATTCCATATAATAGCGCATCGCTTGCGCTCATAAAATTATCCCTTTCGGTGTGCACTGTCATTTCTTCTATACTTCTATTACTGTTACTTGCCAAGATTGATATAAGATTGTGTTTCATGGCGGTCAGCCTGTCTGCGTGTATTTCTATGTCTGTAACTTGCCCCAATGCCGCACCTTTGGGTTGGTGTATCATTATTTCGCTATTTGGCATTGCGAAACGCTTTCCACGTGCTCCGGATGATAATAAAAATGCCGCCATGCTTGCCGCCATTCCGAAACATATTGTGGACACATCGCATTGCACATAATTCATTGTGTCATAAATTGCAAATCCTGACGTAACCGATCCACCCGGACTGTTTATATACATGATTATGTCACGATGTGGATCAAGTGACTCCAGATACAGCAATTGTGCAACGATTACATTTGCTGTATCATCGCCAATATGTTCCCCAAGCATTACAATTCTGTCATCCAGCAATCTTGAAAATATGTCTGTTGATCCATTCACAGTGGGGATAATGATCATATTTTTGCACCAGAGGCAAGCGCAGAATTCCAGTGATGCATTTTTTGATCAAAATAAATTCGTCCAATCAAATGTTGGTATTTCTCGAAATAATCTGGTTGCTCTGCACTAATTGTTGGCATATCCCAATTATGAGACTCAAATTCTATCATTTTATTCGTTACATTTGTTAACTCTTCTTTTACATCCTTGATTATATCTCCAACAAAATTAAATGCAGACACTTCCCCGCTATCAATTAAGTTGATTGCTAAATTTTGATATAATTCAAGTGTATCCTCTTCCCATTTTTGATATGATGCAAAAGCCGTCTTCGTTATTTCCTTTATTTTTTCACCTTTTAAGTTTTTGCGGTTTTCATTTTGCAAAAGCGGCATGGAAATGTTTGCATCTGATGGCAAAGCGTCAGGCAAAAATATATGATAAGTTTCAGTTATATATTTTTTGACTTCACGCTGCGTTTTCTGCTCATCAATTAATTGATATTCGTTCCACACCGCATATCCGGGCAAGCTTATAAACCAAAATACATCGGCAAGCTCCCTATGTGCAGAAATCGCCATTTGATAATTGTTATTTATTTTCAATAAAATTTCTGCACCCATTTATTTTATCTTCCTCTACCCGGGCCAATTGGCTGATCGTGGTGGTCATTTCTTGCGTCATCGTGGTGTGGCATAACTGGGGGTGTCCCTGGATAAATATCAGATCTCATGTGCCGTCTAGTTCGATCCGCTGCGTCATCGGCTATTCGCCTCATATCATTATAGTGGTCATCCGTGCGCATTTCGGTGTCATCATCTCTGTCATCCATGTCGTACCTTGGTGTACGCCTTGTATATCCTCTCACACGCTTTCTTCGCCTTGCCATTTCCGCATCGTCATAGTCGTCATCATATCGATCATCGAGCCGATCTAGCCGATCAAGAGCATCCAAAGAGTTCTTTTTAATGTTTGATAATATTTCCCTATGTCGTGGATTTCTGACCTTACCAGTGTTTAAATGCCTGTTGACCTCGTCCAATGTGTTGTATGCGTGTCTCCTTGCGTCATCATGGATATGCTTCATGTCTAATCTCCTTTTATTTATTTTCCGTTTCCGGAGGCATTGACTCGCCGCTTACTTTTGCCGTTATGGATTCTAATATATCAATTACATTTTTTCGCAATGCATCACGCTCACCGGGGGCGCATACTTTAAATGATTTGGACAATTGCATATAAAAATCATATGCAAAAGCTTTGCAAACTTTAGTCTGAGTCTCAGCGCAATTATTCATATTGGGTTACTCCTTATTTCTTTAACAAGTTTTGGCAAAACCTCTAAAACATATTCAACTTCATCAATTGTATTATATTTTCCGAAACTAAATCTAATAGAGCTGTACGCATCATCTTTTGACAATCCAATTGCGGTCAATACGTGCGATGGTGTCATTTTGCTTGATGCACAGGCCGCGCCGGGAGACACTTGAATTCCATTTTTATCTAATAAAAGCATTAAGCTAATTGCATCAACATCTCTAAAGCATATATTAACAATGTTGCCCAAACTGCTTTCAATAGATCCATTTATTTTAACATCTGGAATCTGTGATATTATTCCATCTATTAGCTTTCGCTTTAAATTTGCATATGAATTTGACCTTTGTTGACCAATGGATGCGCCTATGCCAATGATGCCCATTGTATTTTCTGTGCCTGATCGCAATCCGGACTCCTGCCCCCCACCATATACGATGGGCTGCATATTTGTGCCACTTTTTATATATAATGCCCCTATGCCTTTTGGTGCGTATATTTTGTGTCCAGACATTGATAGCATGTCAACGTTAAGGTCGTGCGCATTTATTTTACAATGTCCTACAGCTTGCACTGCGTCTGTATGAAAGCGTATATCGTAAATATTGGCTATCTCGCCAATCTCTTTAATTGGCTGGATTGATCCAATTTCGTTATTTGCATACATTATTGATATTAATGCTGTATTTTTTTGTATAGACCTTTTTAATAAATCAAGGTCTATAATCCCGCATTTATCTACAGGCAAATAAGTCACTTCATAATTTAACGACTCTAAGTATTTGCAAGTGCTTAATATGGATAAATGTTCTGTTGATGATGTGATTATGTGATTTTTTTTAGATTCTTCCAAAAATCCAATTAAAGCCAGATTGTTAGCTTCTGTGCCGGATGCACAAAAAATGATTTCATTAGGGGTTGCGCCAATCTCATCAGCTACATTTTTTCGTGCATTTTCAACAAGTTCTTTTGCTTTTTGGCCTAGGCTATGCAGGCAAGACGGATTGCCATAATGCACTTGATTTTCTGACATTACCTTCAAAACATCTTCATCTATTTGAGTTGTGGCAGCATTGTCTAAATATATGTTCACAATATCACCTTTTGGGATGGTGGGGGATTTCTCCCCCACCGAATTTTTAGCGGATGAATCCACCGAATGGAACGGCACGGCCACGCATAGGTGGGCAACCGCAACTGGGTTTGTCTGCGATTTTAAGTGCGCCATTATCGGTGCTTTTTGCGGGAATTCTGACAATTTCTCCACATGTGCGGATGTTATCATCCCAATTTGCAAGATTTGCGCCTTTAAGGGTATTGCCGTTAGGGCAACATAGTGGAATGATGTAGAAAATTTCTCGATATAGATATTGTCCGCATTCATACCATGACACTTCGATTGTCACATATCTTACGTTAAGTGACGTAGGATCAATGACCCTGACTACCGGATGTCTTTCCGGTAAGCATCCATTTTCACGATTTTCTTCTACAACAAAATCTTGAGGAGCAAGTTCAAACAGTTCGCCTGCTCGGCTACCGCCAAAGATGTGTTGATTTTGGCGCAGAAATGCGCTTATTGGGTGGTTTTGAATGTCAGCAGTACTTACCGCCAACGTATGCAAATCTCCTGTTTTTAGCAATAGATACGCTGGAAAATTGAAAGATTGAACGCCAATCAAGTCATCAGAGATAACAAGATTATAAAATTCATTCATTCTATATCCTTGCGCAACATCACCCACCATAAACAGCGCATTGTCTATACCCGCAAGGCTTGCTACTCTATCTACAGTAATTTTTACTGGAGCTTCGCAGGTCATTGGGAATTCTTCTACAACTTTATCTATCAGCACATTTGGTTGACAACCGCATCTATGACCCACCCTTGACCAAGATTCGCTAAATCCGCAGTTAAATGCGTGCTGCAGTCCACGTGCTTGATTATTCACCCTAAAGGGCGCTCTTGTATTACACATTGTTTTGTTTCCTCCAAATATATTATGACGGAGAAAACCGGGACGGCGACCGGCCGGTCTAGCGCAACCACCGTCACGGCAGTCAACGCCTATGAAATCTCAAACGTCCCGGGAACGTGCGAGAAAACATACTTTTTATGGCACTACGCTACACAAGGCTTTCCTAGCATTAATTGCGACACTACGCCCTGTATAATCTGGGCATTATTTCGCTCTTGCAAAAGTGTGCCAACACCCATAGTCAATTGACCAAGCTGATTTTCGATTTTTGCAAATTCTTGCATGTTCGTTTTTTCATTGTCAGACGCTGTTTTTGTCATCATTAACCCTAATGCGCCGACCTCTGATTGCGTTTGTCTCGCAACGGCACGATCTTCATTGTGTTCTAACTTTTGAAGTATTTCATATTTATCAAGATCATTTCTGTACCCGTAGCCATTGCCCTCCATTGATTTTGCGGCGATTAGCGGCGTTAAGATTGCGGCAATGTCTGTACCCTCATTCCCTTTTTTATAATTATCCTTATGGAACATCGCAAGTGCGATTATCGCAATGATAAATATAATTACAAAAAATACTACCGCCAAAACGATCATCATTGTGGAGTTTTTGCCATCGTCACGATTAAGCATTGATCCTGCCATAATTCCGGCCAATGCTCCACCGCCACCTCCACCGCCTTTGAGCATATCGCCCTCATAACTAAAATCCATGTTATAACCCTCCTTTTTATTCTATAACATCTTGATAAATCAAGATAATTACACTAAGTTTTCAATAGGTCTTCCCAATTTGAGACATCTGTTGCCGCTTTTCCAAAATTAACAATTTCGTCAGGCGATTTATCTTTCATATTTTCCAAAATGCTTGCAATTCCGGCACATACGCCACCAGCATTGTTTAAATCTTGTATCATTGTCTTTGTATTTACTTTTTGTCCAAAAACTTCTATTTCCCCCACCTGAGATACTGCATTTGCCACATCTTGTATGCTTCCACCCTGATTTACTGTGTGCATAGCCGTATCGGCAACTTTTTTTGTAGATGGCGATATGCTTGAAAGTGCGTCAAGTGCCTCAATCGGATCAACTCGACCAGTAATTGACGCTTTTTTGAAAAGAGATGTGAACGCAGGGATAACGCTCAATATTTTGAATATTTTCTTTATAATTTCCATTATTTTTCACCCTTTTTCTTAAATTGGCCATTTGCTCTACGTCCGGTGTCAGAATTCTCATTTGTGGGGTCATTTTTCAAAGCTTTTACTTCCGTATGCATAACCTCTAATTTGTCAGCCACTAAAACTAACGCCTCCGCAATTTTACCGATATCATCGTTTTGGGTATTTTTCGATAAGTTCACTTCACCCTCTGACAAAAATGCTTCCCAATCCATTTCTTGACGTGCAAAATTATACCGTCCTACATATACCCTTTTTTCTGGGCGGCAATAAACCATTTGCAAACGTCCTGACTTGTCCGGCTCAACATATTCAATGTCATCTTTTGAGTTTATTTCAAATGTGGATACATTTTGGCGATCGGATTCAGGCGCTGATTGAGTTTGTAAATATGGCTTTAAATATTCAGCCAAAGGATTGTTTAACATCATTTCGTCTCCATAGGGCATTCTTTTTCGGCGGGCGTGCTTGTTTGTTCATGATGTTCAGTTTTTTGATCACTTTGAGATATCCGCTCCGTTAACAAGGGCAGGCTTTCACCAGTGGTTAATTTTTCGATTTCTGGTGCAAGTGTTTTTGTCGCTTGATCAATTATTGGGTAGAGTAAAAGCGCACCACCTAAAATCGTGCAAATATTAGTCACCGCTGCTGATAGTTTTTCGTCCATCACAATACTCCTTTTGATTATTTGCAAAATTGATAAATATTTCGATTGAACCATTGCTTATATGATACGCTAAAAGCCAATTTACATAATGCTGACTATATCCAAGCGCAATCAGTCTTCTTGACGCTCTTTGTGCATCTAAATTCATCTTATAAACGCCTCATGATTCTCCTAATATTTTAGATACTTCTTTTTTGAATAGATCTATATATATTGGAGGTATAAAATCTTTTATTCTTGAGTCATCCATTGCATTTTCTATGGTCATTTTCCCTTTGTCGCAAAGATCTGCCAAAAATATTGTTGCCTTATGCTTTAAGTTAATCATTAAAAACACCTCACATACAGTTTATTTAATATTGATGATCATGGCACTTATTGATTGGGTAAACATTGCTTAAACTTGGCACAGATTTAACACAGAAAAAACCGCACCCAAAAGCGCATAAAAGTGCTTTCAAGGTGCGGTTAATCGGCGTTGTGCCTAAATATTAAAATTTTACATTAAGTCTCGATTGGTGACGCAATGAATAAGATATTGCTGATTATTATTATGCCGAGTCATCATGACAATGTCGCCTTGTTGAAGTCCGCCCCATAATGTGTCGCTATCAATAGTACCCTCCGCAACGCCGGTCATTGTTCCGGTCATCGTGCCATGTATGGAAATATGCCCCGATATCGCCCCCTGCGCACCCATTGGCTCTCCTGCGATGACTGTCACATTTCCGCTGATTACACCAGACAGCACACCGTCATGCTGCGTATTTGAAAATGCACAATCAAATGTTGCGGGGAATTTAACTTTTTTGGGTGCAACGAATTCGGATAATTTAAATTTTCGTGAGCCCAAAGTAACGCCAGTATCCATCCTTATCCTTAGTGGATTCGCACTTTCGACAGTGCCGTAAATTATTCTGCAATCTTTAGTTGACACATCTTTGTCAACAAGATCGTGGAGTTTATCAATTGTATTCGCAAAGTAGTTTTTCATATATATAAATCCAGCTCCATCATATGCGTTTCCGCGAAAATATGTGTACATGACTCTATCCAAATATGATGGTCTATTTTCGCACGACTTGCCATCACTTGTATCCCATCACCCGCTTGCAGCGCAGGGATTCCCGCAGCGGTCATTTTAAGCGTCCTATTTGTGCGATTTTTTGCAGCTAAATGCAAATCTATCAAATTGCTAATTTCAGCATCTGATAAATACTCTTCGGCCTGTATTGCTAATTGGCGATACCTCCACCGCCTAATATTATTGCTGTCATATCGTGTCCACACATCACGTGTGCCATTTGTGTCATTATCTCTATAAAATTTTATTACATTTTTTGTGTCCGCAAGCGATGCAGCGTAAACATAGCTTTCGGCAAAAGATCTATCGCCAAGAATATAGTCCGTGCGCAGCGCTTTTAATTCGCGCCATTCTAAAGTGCCTAAATTGTCACGAATCATGTATTGGCTATTGGGTGCCTCCGCGACATGGCTATGCATCATGCAATTTTTAAACATGGAGTATAGCGATTGCTTTGGAAAATATTCGTCATCCAAAGGTGCAATACTTGGCTCTCGTACCGCCCATCCAATGCCGGGGTCGCCAACACTTTGAATCCTTGCGTTAAACCATGACATTGTTTCGTGGAAAAAGTCACTTCCTGTCATTCCTGCTGGGCGGTGTCGAGTTTCAACGCTTTCCAAAAGTTTTTTATGGTCATAAGCGACTATCGCAAAAGATACTCCCTCAACATTATTGACTAGCTCAATATTTTCAAAATTTCCGTAAAACAGGTCTTTATCATTTATTCCAAATCTGACAAAGCTGCCCGGATTTATTGCGATATCTTTTATGCCCTCATTTACCAAAATTTCTAAAGATCCCGGCTGAGATGCAAGTCTATGGGTTTGCCACATAATTGACTCAATTAATCCGGAATTCCCAAGATCATATATAATACGGCTATCTGCATCTTGTACATGTAGCTTTAATTTATAATGACCTTGGTCAAATAATGTCATTAAGTGCTCCAATCTGCCGGAAGTTGAAATTCTTGCCCGGGAAAGATAAGTGATCCCCTACGTGCCGGACTTGCTCTGGAATGGATCACATCTTTGTTTAAAGCGTAAAGCTCACCCCATCGTCTGCCATCACCAGTAAATCTTTGTGTTATTTTCCAAAGCGAATCACCTCTCACGACCGTGTATGTCGCAGGTGGCGGTGGTCGCTCATCAACTCTTGGCGGTGGTGGTGGCTCATATTCTCCATCTTCGGTCGGCTCAATTATGCCTACCTCACGTGGGTCATGCTCGTACATTGTAAGATTGTAATGTATATTGTGTTCTTCTCCGTGCGGCACTTCCCAGCTTTCAAAATCAATCAACACAAGCATGTTTGTATCATTTACAGTCTCATATTCCGAGCTGTAAATGACCAATCTTGCGTATTCGAGACTATCTCTGATTTCGTCTAATTTTTCCACGTATTTTCTAGGGGAAAGTGCACCCTCAACGTATCTGTCAATCCATGATTTGACTAATTTCAAATTAGTCATCCGCACAACTTTAACCGTCCTTTGGGATGGCGATGTTGTTTGCTTTTGCATAAGCACATCCCGCAAATGCGGTGGTGATATTTGCTCAAAATGCACATTGTCAGCCATTTCTGGGATTATAATCTCTTCGCCACGCCATTCAAGATGTATAAAAACTTTTCTACTCATCTTGATCGTCCTCTAATTCAATGTTAATCCTTGATGTTTCAAATGTCTCAAATTCTTCCGGAATCGTGCGTTCGGTGATTTCTAAATTAAAAAACACATGTAAAAGTCCATTTTGGGTAGGGCCCCTATAATTTGTGGTCGGATATAGAGACTCAAAGATTTCTATCTCAGCAAGCACTCGTCTCAACTTTAGCTCCATTGCAGATAATTCTTCATTTAATCTTGGGATTTGCTCGCGATTAAATGGATCTTGGTTTATGTAATATCGCACATTTATAAAATAATCATGGGTGTACACCTTTGAGTGCCCGGATCTCCTGTATCCAATTGCTGGGCTATCTAATATCTCGACAAATAAATACGGATAAGTCTGGGGATTATTTGGATTTAAAAATGCCCCGGTGATTAAGTCTGTATCATCCATTTCTGTAAATACATTTACCGATAAAGTTTCCGGGCGCAATCCTCCACGACCATCAGGACGCATAATTATTGTTGTGGGTATCCATCTGTGTAGCTCGTCAACTATTGCATGGAGCACAGATGTTGATAATAATTCCATTTTATCCCTCTAACTTTTTCGCAAGTTTTTCTTGATATCTTGATTCTCGATTTTGTTCTGCGTGATTCATTCCCTTTTCCCAAAAGTATCTTGGAGATATTTTTGTTGTGCCATAATTTACATAACTGCTATATTCCTTTTCGTTTGACCAATCTTGCTCTGTGATTGATCCTTTTTGTTTTGTACCGCTATTTTTATAAGCATTCATCATATCCTCGGTATCTACCGGAGTTTCCGGAACAACTTTATCCACAAATATGCCAAATTCGTCTTCTATAAAGTCTTTGTTGATTTCCGGAAAATTAACAGACTCCACTTGCTTTATAAATTGATCAAGCTCAGATGTGTCCACCGTGATTTTCATTATAAATTACCATAAAAATTTGTAATATACGCAAATTCTTCCACTTCAGTTGGGTCTGTGCATTTTACCGTCACCGCAAATTTATCATCTTGTTTTATTATCTGCGTTACCTCCACAATTGATTTTTGCGGAAATAGCATAAGTCTTGAACCCTGTGTAATTCTTAGAGTTTGACGTGTCTCAACATGCATCACATTATCAACAGGGCTTAAAAACTCCCACTCCCCAATCCATGTGATGGGGATGTTTATATACCAATGTGCACCATTTCCAAAAGTGCCATCGTCACGCCGAAACCGTCCAGCGGCAAATTGCTTTATATGCACCGGCACAGATATTTGATCATAAACAAAAGTGACACTATATGCATCTGATTCAGGCTCAAATGATATAATGTCTTGATTCTTTATTTCTCCATCAAATATTGCATGACTAAAAGTCCATCCATGCAAATCTAACGCATCAATAAATATGTTTTCGCCTTTTGGGGTGTGATGCACAAGATCTTTATGTATTTGAGTCCCTGCACCATCTACAAAATGCACAGCAATCACGCTAAGGCGCTTATCATCGGTCAGTGGTGGTGCAGATGTCACACTATCACGGATATCATCACGACCCAATTGATTCATTGTCAATGACGCTCTTTTTCTGCTGTTAACTGTCCAAGGATCTCCCACCGTGCCCCTAAACGCTTCAATTATTTCATTTTTTGAATTCACTATTTTTAAGATCACCGTGTCATTATTTTTTAGATCAACAGTATTTTCCATATGCAAAGTAACTGACACAATAACCGGAGTGGTTGATATCGCTTGTGGGTCGGGATTGTCCAGGCTTTTCCGGCTTGCATGGATTTTTATATTACTATGCACTTCAGCATTGGGAATATTTCCAACTCTGCGCCTAATATCAATATATGCTATGGATAATCTTGCTTGCAAATTTTTGCCAAAATTTTCAAGCCTTGATACTCTACTCATCTTTGTCAAGCTCCATCCATGGGAATATTTTGGCGTGTCGGATGCGGTCTATAAGCTGACGTGTTTCTAGCTCAATTGTGCCCTCGCTTACACTAAGCGCCGCAGCTGCTTGATATCTTTTTAGCCGCTCTCCTTTGCGATAGCGTTTAAGGTCTTGATTATCAGGGTAATCTTTTGGGTCATATCCTTTAAACATAAGATTGATGATATCTTGCTGTATAGGTGTCAACAAAGTGTTTTCAGAGATTTCGCTAAAGTCGTCTTTTGCTGCTTTTTTTCGCAAAAAATAAATTATCGTTCGGTTGCTCAACAAAATCCCTCCACTCTAAATTTTTATATTTTTCAAAAGCAAAAAAAGACCATTTTCACGCATTTGAAAACAGTCTATAAAACTACGCCCTATATCGCCATAATTCGGCGCAGAACTTGCGCATAATCAATTCTAATGTTTAACGGAAACACATATCCAAAAACAACAAAATCGCTTAAAACGCATTGTGGAGCAAAATGCTCATGCGTTTGTAGCGATTTTATTTCATGTGCCTATATACTGGGTTAAAGCCTTTACCGCCGCACCCTCGAAATTGACCTATGTGTTTGCTTTGTATTTGTAGTTGTGACTTGCCCATTGCGTATTACAGTGTGCTGTCGAATGACAACCCGCCGCTCTGTCTGAAATAATGGAATAGGGGCTGTCCTCCTGCGCGTAGTTGTAACCCTTTGCGTAACTCTGAGTTGTGTCATTAGTCAACATTTAACGCTGATCTGTGCTCAACGCTTAACTCAATTTCATTTTGATTAAAATCAACAACTTGCTCAACCTCTTTTGACTGCTCATTTCCAAAAGCTAAAAAAGCAAACGCTGCGGCGATAAAAATTATAATTACACCTGAAAGCATTGTGATTAAGAGCTTAATAATTTTGTCTTTTCTGGCAAGCTCATTTTCCGCACACGCAGTGGCTCTGCGCCACGCTTCTTGCGCAAAAGCCAAACTTGCATCTTTAGACGATTCTATTTCTTCTCCAGCTTCCCTTATTGTTTTTGCTGCTGCATCTAGGGCTTTGCTCTCTATTAATTGGTTAACATCGTTTTTCATGCTGCGCCCCCTTAAAGCTTAAAGCATTGTCAAACTGCTTTTTTGCCTGAGTTTTTAGGTGATTATCATCAGCAAGTATTGCATATATACCTGTAAAAAGCAAGTCTAATTTAATGTTAATTTCCGAAATGTCGTCATTTCGACTTTTCGCAATGTCTTCAAGTTTTCTCAATCGCATATCCTGATCTCTAACATCTAGCTCAATTCGAGACAAATGTTTTTGAACATCGGTGATTATTTCCTTGCTTTTTTTGCTCCAAGAATCTTTCTGTACTTTTGCTTTAAGCTTATCCCAAAAGACTCCCTTGATAAAAAAAAGAGCGATAACTATTGCGGTTGATGTATATATTATCCTAAGTAATGTGTAGTCCATGTTTTCGCTCCATTATTTAAAATTACCCCTGCTCGCGCCTATATGCCATCACTGTCTGACGCATTTCAAGTCGCGATACCGGCGTGTTAAATGACGCAATTTCGATATCATTAGATGTGTGAATAGCTCCATTTATGATCCCCCTACGCACTGCATCAACGTGCGCATCTTGTGCCCATTCAGGCATTTCTGCGGTACTTGAAAAGTAGGGCATTACAGTGCGTCTTACTTCATCCACTGCAATTTGAATATCTGTTATTTTTTCAAGCAATTTCTCGAATTGGGTCATTGTTAATCCTCCTGTATCCAAATTCCCTCGATATTTCAATGTTTTCATTTCTGCAAGCGGGAAAAATCGGCCGGGGCACGCCGTAGGTCTAAGTTCACCGTGCCCAGAAATGCGAACATTTGAAAATTTCTGCCACAAATATTTCAACAGCCAAACTCCTGCATTAAACTGTACATCCGGCATGACTCGGTCTTGGTCATCGTATCGACCTTGGAAACCTACGCCAACACTTACGGAATTGTGATTGACTGTGTGCGCACCTACAGCATACATCCCTCTCCCTGCCCAAATTTCCCCATTAAGATAGATAATGAAATTGTATCCGTTGCCTATCTTTCCTGCGTCCAAGTGCCACCGGTGCACATCATGCACCGTGCCTGTGCGACTATGCAGATGATGCAAAACAACCTCGGCAGTCCGAGTTCTCCGCACCGGAGGGCTACGAAAACGCAACCCTGCATCATTAATCATCATTGCCACTCTCCGTGCAAGTATCAGCAATAAAATAAGATACTACTGATACTACTGCTGTTACTGCTGCCGAAATAAGACTTCCGGCAACCTCACTAAGTCCAAGCCCTATAGCGATTGCTGGGATTGCTGATATCATCCCACACAAAAACCTGCGTGACGTTATTTTTCCCTTAAGTTTCTTTTTCATAAATTTCATCTACTTCCATTTGATTTTAGGCTGATTAATTCCGTATATTTTCCATCTTAAAAACCTATCTAGCCATAGCCCAAAAGCTACAATTGGCATAAACAGAAAAAAGAATAATAGCGATACTTGCCCCATGATGTTAAATGCTAAATCAGAGTAATCCCACACGCCTAAACCCAGCCATACATTGAGGATTGAACCCGCAACAAATTCCAAAATTACAACAGCCACAGTGCCTACAATTACTTTCCAAATAAACCCTAAGCGCATTGACAAGTGGTTATTTAATGCACCAATGACAAGGAAGCAGATGCCGCCAAGCACAAACATTGATGGATGGCTAAACCCTCTCCACAGCAATTCTATGCAATAATACACAAATCCGCCGTAAAGCCATAATGTAAAATGCTTGACTATTCGCTCCGATAACGTCATTAGCTGCGTCCTCTTTCCTGCTGAGATATAAGATCATCAAGTGTAGCTTTGTACTTATCAAGTATCGCCTGAATTTCATTGGGGTCTTGTGTAGCGTTTATTAAAACTTCCGCACGTCTTTGAGCATTCGCTAATGGTCTAACATAATCCATGATGGATAAGGCTAATGCGAATAGGTTTTCAAATGCCCATATAGTACATTCTTGCCCAGCTTGATTCCATTCTAATTCAATGGAGATCCCAGCTTCTTGCGCCAGTGCTGCAATTCCTAATTGCCCAGACAACAAGTTCTGCTTTTCGGCGGTGACGGTATACAATCCCCCATCTTTCCACAGCATGGGAATTTCAAGCGCTTGATGTAATAGCTGGTGTGTCTGTTGCACAAAGTCTTGTGTCGGCGGCTCTGGCGCTTGCACTTTAACCCCACGCTTAGCTGCTGTAATCACATCAACATCACGAGTCACTTCAAATTCTGCTGGAACTAGATTCTCGTCTAAAATGTAATTGATTCCGCCCTCATCAAGCTTATGCTCTATTGTCGTCTGAGATATCGTTTCAATTGTCAAATTGACTGTATATCCGGCTTCAATCCAACTTAAAATTTTTGATTCTAGCTTTTCCGGTATCTCGATAAAGCCCGCGGGGATGGGGTCAAATCCATAGGGCGCGAACTGCACCAGCCTTACGCCCAGCTCATCCGGAACTATTTTAATTATATGCATATTATTTCGCATTTTCTTACTCCTAAACTTGATAATATCCTATGCCATTTGCTTGGGATACGCCGTTAAAATATGCGTGTATCCAAATTGTACTTTCTCCAAAAGTTCCATCTGATGGCAATGTTATGGGTATTGCAACTGTGCCAACATCCTGCGGACGTCCCGGAATGCTAAGCAACGCGCCCCTTGTCGCGCCCGATCCACTAGGGTCGATTCTGAAAAGGCGCAGGCCTGCCTCCATTCCGACGGTGGCTGGCGCAACCGGACTCGTATTTGCAGAAATAACGAGAATTGAAAAGGTGAACCATTCAGCAGGAACCAAAAAATCGCCCCCTGTTGCCCGAAATGCACTTGCTGGACTTATTGACATTGGCGCTGCAAATGCATGATGTCGCCAACCAACATTGACGCCATGTCCTAAATTTTGGTCGCGGGTCAAGTATTCCCCAGCAACTGCTCCAGCTCTCCAGCCGCAAGTTCCGCCAGCCCTGCACACCTTATCAACTGGGCCAGCTAATGCCGCTGGTCGCCATCCTGTCGTGCCACCGACTCTGACTAATATATCTATCATGCTGCCACCTATATGTTTGGCAGCTGGGCCAGCAATTGCCTCACGTTCCCATCGTGATAAATTCGGTGGGCAACAGCTCCAGCGCTAACGCCACCGAATTTTAATTGATTATCAAAATCAAGCCCAAAGCGTACCGCAAATGCACCCACTCGGTGGAGTTCTAAAAAAGCCACTCCCGGCAGCGCTGTTGTCAAGTCAAGTTGCCCCGACCCAACAACGAATCCTCCCGCAGTCAAGTCGGTGATTGGACTTTGTCGATTAATATTCACTCGGCCATTGACAGTGCCTCCGGTTAAGGCTAACCGGTCACGCCCATCTGCGGGAACCCATGTTTGCCATACGCCATTGGCAAATCCTCCGATAAAAACAGCACCTGTTTCAAAATGTGTGGCACGAATTCTAATCCACTGGTCATTCCAAACAAGCCCCTCAACCGTCATTGTGCCGATACCCGGCAATGGACGATTTAAAATAGGCGCAGTTGCAGCACCAAAATAATATCCGGGTGCAACGCCCACGAGCCAATCTTGCAGGTCTGGCGTCATATCTCGGCGCAAGACCCTAGTTGGGTCAAGTCCCAAGTTGGCTGCTGTTAAAACAACATCGCCGCTGCGGAATTCGGGTTCAGCAGCGCCCCTGATTCCGGTAACGCCCGTGCCAGAAATGCTTGAAATAAGATCAGAAACCTCATGTGCCGTAACAAATGCATTTGCTGGAAAATTCAAAAAGACATCACCATCGCCAAGACCTATTGATATGGGATATCTCCTAACTGTTAATCCGTCAACAAGAGGGGGCATCCAGTCGGGGTTGACGCCCAGGCTGCCATATATCAACAAAATTATTCCCTCATCTGGATCCGGCGCAAAAACGGCATATTCGAATATATTAAAACCCGCGGTTACTGATGCCCCAATATCCATGCCGTCATTTCGTGCTTCAATTATAAATTGAGTTTGACCGTCAGATACAATTGGAACATTTGATGTTACTTGCATTACCGGATTAATCATGCTTGTAAAATTGTTTGGGTCATCTCCTGATTGCAATTGTCCAGACCCCACCCAAATGCTATCAATCTCCCTTTGTACTATTCCTGCATTCCATTTCATAATTAAATTTTTTCCTAGCTCTGGAATCCAAAGTCTATCCATCAAATACCATCCTTTCAGAAACTCTAAATCCTCGTCCTGCATTAAAAAGTCCTGCAGGTTGTGCGGGATTGATTAATTGCCAAGCGCTACCATCCCACACAAATAGGTACGCACCCCCACCTCTTAATAAGTGTAGGTTTTTATTTTCTTTATTTATGCTAATCCCACCAAATTGCACATCAGACAACCCCGCACCATTGAGGCGAACCCCTGATATCTCTGTCGGGGTCTCTTCAAATTTTAATGTAATAACTGTACCCACTTGACGTGTAAATCCGGGTATAACCACAATTTTTTCTGGCTCATTTGCTGGAGTTTCCACAATCCCAAAATAAGATATTGGCAGGCTGTGAGGGTTATTTGTGTCATTAATGTGAGTTTCTGCACTAATGTTATTTCTAGTTACAATTTTTTCCGCCCGAATAGATGGAAAATAAAACCCATCAGCGCCTCTGAATCCAAGCTTTATGAAAAGCATGTGTTCACCACCTAATCAGCTAAAAATACAATTGCGCCATCTCGCAGATTCGCCGCCTGCATTGCAGTTTCTGTTGCAAAAAATCCTGCATCTAACTGAGTGGGGATTGCACCTGTTGCCGTCTCAATCCGTGCGTTAACCCATGTTGTGTCAGGCACTTGCGTGTTATTTGCGTTTGCAGCTGGGCGTGTTTCAATTGTCGGAGTACCCGGAATTTGTATACTCGACACAAGATGCTCGCTTGTCACACTTCCTGCAATCAAAACTGCTTGGATTTCAAGCCCTGTTGTAATTGATATTTGGATCTGCGCCCCTGTGCTTCCTGTATAAATCGGAATCAGTGCGGCGATGCTCAATCGCATTTCTGCGCCATCTTGTTGTGTAATAACAAGTTCATTTTCGGCAGCATCAAAGGTTATTCCAACAATTAATTCCGAAATTGGAATATTTACAGTTAACGTTGTGTTATCTCGGCGGGTGAATGTCAAATCTCCAGTTGCTGCCGTGAACGATACTTCTTGGAGATATTTCAGTTCGTCAAAATCATCACCAATTTCATCAATTGCTGCATGAATTGCTGTAATTAGATTTTGTATTGTCGTGTTTTGTGTAGAAAATTCTGTTTGAGATACACCGCTAAGGGTTCCAATCGTTATTCCATGAGCAGTGCCACTCATATTGGTAATATGCTGCTCTGCGGTCTCTCCAGTAGTCGAAATTACTCTTGATGCCCTCTGATCAAATGGTATAAAATCACCATTTTCATATACTCCCGGCCTTGCAAAGTTTGCCATTTTAAAACTCCTTTTAATCATTAATTAGAAACGCCTCATTGACGGACCCATCATCTTTTTGCAAATACATTGGTTTAACTTTACCAGTTTCTTCAATTTTCAAAAAAGCTTGCGTTCGCAGATTCCCACTAACTTTTCTCTCACTAACCCTATATCCACGCCCACCAACATATATAGTCTTTCCGAAAATATGCTCGGCTTCTTTTAACGTTCTTTCGGAAAATCTAAACCCACGCCCCCCGATAAAAATCATTGACTCATTAAGCGGACGCCGACCGATTGCAATTGACAATAACAAAACATTGCCCGGTATCCATGACCTAACCCACGGAATTAATTCACGAAACTCTCTGCGAATAAACCCACGTGCGTTTAGTCCTGCGGCTGCCGCATCTATATATAATCGGACACGCAATCCAGATACTTGCGCATACACTTCCCCATTTGGAAATCTTTCTGAAATCTCACCTTTAATTTCCTCATCAAGTGACAATTCGTTCCCGACAAGCCACGTCTCTGTAAATGGTGTTGCGTCACGACGTTTTTCTAAAATTCGATTAACTCGATCTTCTTCCGTATCCCGCGTTAGGTCTGGAGTAATTCCATATGTTAACTCCCACATTTCAATGCCATCAAGATTTGATGTCGTAGCTCTGGAATTATCAATAGCTTGATGCGCATCATTAACAAGCTGATCAACCTCTGGTTGCGCTACTCCCCAAATTTTGTTTGCCTCATAATTTTGGCTGTACAGCTTTTTGTTGATATTGTCTAGTATTAATATTTCCAAAAGTTAATACCATCCTTATCTCTTTTGCCACACCCATGTGTCAGCCATGGTTGCGCCATCATACTGAGCCATAAGCTGGGCAGATGTCAAAACGTGCGAGCCCTGCGGGTCGTCATCCGCACCACTGCCGACATTTTGCCAAAACCCTGTAAACTCCACATCATTTGGCACATTTACAAGACGAGCATTTGTTTCGAAACCAAAATGCTCACCAAGCTTTAATTTGCTCAACCTGTGCGCATCTTGAAACATGCTGCTTTGCGATGTTGCGTTTTCTGTATCCCAGCTTGATATATCAAGGCTTGTCACTCCGCTAAATGCAAACATGGTGCTAAATGACTCAACGTTGCTTGTGTTCCAG
>Ga0123355_10005712_pt1 | contig 18280 bp, 7 predicted proteins | sample TergutEmb28metaG_3_FD_89872 | JGI IMG/M metagenome (GOLD analysis project Ga0123355, IMG submission 89872) | Embiratermes neotenicus P1 segment gut microbial communities from Petit-Saut dam, French Guiana - Emb289 P1 | ecosystem: Host-associated > Arthropoda: Insects > Digestive system > Gut ... | reverse complement strand
TGTGTGTTTGTGTGTGTGTATGTGTGTATGTGTGTGTATGTGTTTGTGTGTGTGTTTGTGTGTGTGTGTGTTTGTGTGGGTGTGTGTATGTGTGTGTGTGTGTATGTGTGTGGGTGTGTGTGTTTGTGTGTGTGTGTTTGTGTGTGTGTTTGTGTGTGTGTGTATGTGTTTGTGTGTGTGTTTGTGTGTGTGTGTGTGTGTGTGTGTGTGTGTGTGTGTGTGTATGTGTGTGTGTGTATGTGTGTGTGTGTGTGTGTGTGTGTGTGTGGTAAGTTTGCGTTTTTGGAAGAATGCGCGACAACACAAATTAAAGTAACCGAATGCATTAATAGGATGATTTTTAGCGGTGACCTGAAAAAGGTGTAGAAACAGGAGAAATGTAAGCACGGACGGACGTAAAAGGAACGAATGTTTTACATTACAACCTACATGGTAAGTAAATGACTTAATTAACTAATTAACCTCGTCGTGCAGGACTTCTTAGGTCGCCAACCAATAAACTGCTTAGATTTGTGGAATTATAAATATCATTACTGAATGCAGAAAACTTTCACTATACGCTGTTCCTTGCCAGTAGAAGCCATTCTCCAAATTGACACCTTGTTCCTAGTATTATCATCCAATCTACAGGTGGTTATCAATTGTCGCCTCTCTTATTAATGTTTTATAATTAAACACCTTATTTTAAATAGGCTAAAACAAATTATTTTTTTGGATTTAATAACTAATATTTTTCACTCTACCTATGTCAGGTTTGCCGGTTTAAGATAAATAACTAATGACATATTGGTCGGTAGCCTACATAACAACTTTTCGGCAGGGTTTCTAATGGATTGAAACAAGGCTCATTTACTGAGGAATCAGCTGCATGCAAGCTTAAAATGTCTTCCGTGTTGTATTAACTTTTCAAAGAACGAGGTACGTCTAATTACGTGCAGGCAGGTCTACATAAAAATTTATTCATACTTCACAGCAAATTCTGCCCGTGTCCTTCAAAAGGAAGAACCTGTTAACGTTATTTGGGGAAATAATCATTTTTTGTTTTGAGGGTTATAAGAATCATAAATACACTATGAGATGAGATGCAGTTTCTAAATATTCCAGAAAGTGGCATGTACATTTACCATTGCGCTTTTAGTAATTAAACCATGTACATGTAGCTGCTCCTTAAATTAGCCCTACTGCTTATTCACAATATCAAGCAAATCTGTCGGTAGGTCACTGTTCTAATCGTTCACCAGTCAATTTCATTTCTGTTACCTAAAATTAATTCCGTGAAAGACTAGAAGAAACTACTTAAAGAGTTTGTCAATATATTGGGTTGTCGAAAATGTTCAGTCAGAATTTGGGGTCGTTCCAGCCTCTTCATCAACGGATCCCGGGGATATGTCGCTAAGGTAAAGCGGCCGGAGCTTGAAGTAAGCCACTCATATCCATATAGTGCCACGTTAAAAGTGAGTGGCGCTTTAATTCTAGACCCCAGTGGGCTTCCATGGCGTGGTCACAGAAAACTTTCTATTTTCAGGCTTTCATTGCGGCCTTTATGTTCTTTGGGACGTAGTTTAGAGGTGGCCATAACAAGAGATGAGATAGGGCTAGGTGAGTAATGCATAAGATGAGATAGGGCTAGATGAGTAATGCGTAAGATGAGATAGGGCTAGGTGAGTAATGCATAAGATGAGATAGGGCTAGGTGAGTAATGCGTAAGATGAGGTAGGGCTAGGTGAGTAAGGCATAAGATGAGATAGGGCTAGGTGAGTAATGCATAAGATGAGATAGGGCTAGGTGAGTAATTCTTAAGATGAGATAGGGCTAGGTGAGTAATGCATAAGATGAGATAGGGCTAGGTGAGTAATGCATAAGATTTTCTGACTGCTGGTTTTGAAGGAAAGAGATTTTTTCTTTTGGAGTCGTAGGCTTACATGGTCAGATTACATACATAAGAAACGTTTTGTCATCAAAGGGGTTGTGGGGTACGTAAGATGAATTCATCTGTATCGGGATGAGGTCAATGACATTTCGAGTTCCATAAATCACGCAAAATTTTCCTATCAGCTTCCCAGAATATATACTGCTCCAAGTACTTGATTGGAAATATCTAAAAACCGTGTTCGTTTCTGCTGTTACCTTTAAAGAAGTGAGTTTAGATTCTTTTGGTATGATCTGATATGCGATTTTTTATTTTACCACAGAAATCTGTAATTCCAATAAAGAAAAAAAGCGCCGTAAAATGTTGCTCAAGTGATGTCGGTAGAAGTGGAGAGAGTGTGAGATTTGGGGGAATGAATCAATGCGCCATCAGTCTGATGTGAGGGGAGAGGAAGACCATTGCTGTAACACGAGAGTGAGAGGAGCGTGAAGGAAGTGAGACGGATAGGCCTGGCTCCATCAGGAAAAAGACGAAAGTGGTCTAGCTTCTCGATCTCCCAAGGGAACCATTGTATCAGCAGTGACGGGCCTCCAACTCCTCTTTCTCGAGATGGACTCGCATCGCGCAAGCCCCGGCGCCATGATTGATACCATCCACTTTCCCAACCCTTAAAAGTCCTTTTGCTCTCTACCAAACTCCATCATTCGACCTTCTTGGAGCGGCGGAATGTTTCCCTACCTCCCACTCTTTTTAAAATAAACGCTCACGTAAGCTTGGTAGATCCTGAATATAGTGCACGAATCGCGATGTTGAATTCATAAATAGTATCTCCTCTACCATAAGAGGAAACAGTAGGAATGGTAAGACATTAGCCAGTTCGAATACAAGGATATTGCTAGTCGGGGGCGGAATAAACCCATCAACGTTTTTAAAATTCTTGTGACGTGATATTACTCGGAGATGTAGAAAGGAAGAAACTGGTTGGGAGACCTTGAAATTAGCATAAATGCAACACGGATTAAGTATGATAGTGGTGTTTATGTAGTTTTATGTCTAATACAGTACAGCACAATGCATTAAGGCCCTAGCACACTACCCCCGGGACTTCTACGGTATAAAGCTGTAAGCTCATAGTTTCATGATAGAATAATACCTGTTTCGATATATACCTTTTATTACGCACTTCATTCACATCCCACCCATGTTTTCAAACCATTTTCTATTAATTTTCCTAGGTACCACATTTTATTCTCTTCTGAAACATATAATTTTTAACTTCATACAATAAACTATCGCAATAAAATTTTCTGTGAATAAATTCTTCACATCAAACTTAGACGTCTCTTCAGTATTGTACATTTTCCATTATATGCGCTTTTAACTTATTATTTTCATAACAAAATGTTTAAGAGCTTTTACTGGCATTTTAAGTCTGTATTTGTTCAATTATTAAATTTAGAATTTGTAGTATAAAGAACCCTTACATATTAATATAACAGAGAATGTTTTCCGCAATAAAATCTCAGAAGCCCACATTAGAAGCAAGCAATTGATTATATTCACACAAAAATTACGGGAAGGCAATAAAGTTTTACAGCATGCGTACAGTTACCTATAACTTTGCCGTAGAGTTTTGCGAGTCATTTCCTAAAGTAAGAGCTCATTTTCTATTGGGGTTTCTATTTTTAGACCTATATCGTTGTAGTAGACATCTTGAAAGAAATATAACAATAAAGTCAACAATGGTAGAATTTCTTTTATACACACGTTTAATACAATATTAAGGGACATTTACACATAGAGACAAACCATTTTAGCAAAAAGGAGAGTAGAATGTTTTCTATTACCGTAAAACTTCTATAGTAGATTGAATTCCTTGCCTTTTTCTAGATTTAAAAAATGTGCACACATTTCTTCATATTTGTATCAAGACAACACAGTCGCGAAGTCATCCTTCTCACATCCCAAATAGTTGTACATGAAGTAACATATTTACACTCATATTTACAATCAACACCAAGTAGGCATTTGCTCCTGCAAGTTTTCTCAGCTCGAGCCCGGTTTATGAGATGCTTGTATGTAACTTCATAAAGACCTTAAAACCACAAATCATCAAATGTCTTTTAAGATAAAATAAATATTAATTTTCTGTTTTGTGTAGGAATAGGGCACCGGCCTTCCAACTGATATACGTTCACAATGGGTAAAATATGTCAGTCAAACACAACAATACTAAATAAAAGACATAATGTGACAGCAGGGCGCTATGTTTCGACTCTCACTGAGTCATCTTCAGGCCCTCATTATACAGATCCAAACAGAGAATGTGTTATGCATTGTGGGATCCCCAACGCTCACAATATCTGTAGTGAATGACAAAGAGTTACTCACTCTCAGTGTCATTCACTACAGATGACTCAGTGACAGCCGAAACATATAGCCCTGCTGCCATATTATATGTTTTGTATTTAGTATTGTTGTGTTTGACGGACATATTTTATCCAGTGTATTCTATAAACACTTCGGGATGGAAAACATCAGATTTAAATAATGTACGTTCAGTTTATCTCGTAGGATGGCCCACTGAGTTCTTTACCTACACGCGCCTCTGAACGGTAAGAAAGCCGACCAAGCTAATACTGCTGCTAAAGATAAATGCCAATAGATTCATACTCCGCATATCTCCATCGAATAGTGATGTTTCTTCCTCCAGCCCTATTCCCGGTAGTCGTCTAACCATTCTGCGTAAGCGGCTGTTCATATCGACAATTCAAGCGCACTGAGTTGTTTCTTAAATATCGCAGGGGGATAAAAGTAAATAGAAGAGCAAGCGCAACGAAATAACCTCAAGCTGTGTCATCCCTACTATGTTTATGGTTTCTTTCCGTCGTCTTAGTATAGAATTTAATTTTTTGTTTTTTCTTCTGAAAATGTACCCTGTTCTCTTGCTGCAAAATTCGTCAGATTTGGGGATTAAGGCTAGAGCAGATGCCTGTTCGAGTGTTGTGAATTGCAACGACTACAAAAGTAGACTTTCTGTGCTACTACGTTAGAAGTAGTCGGAAAAATCCTACGGTATAATTAGTCATTAAAAATAATTAAATGAAATTAAATTCAAGTGGTTTTTCCTTTATCATGTGGAGTAATATTATTTTTATTTCAACATTGTAGTGTTACACTCCGAGAAATTAGACTATTTGTCTATTTTGTGATTCAATCGAATATTTAGAACAGTAATTTTTAATTCACATCTCCCTTGGACCGACGATTTTCACACTTATATTATTTCTATACATAGTTCCACATGTGAACACAGGCTTAGAGAGACCTTGAAGTGTTAAGTTGAGCACTGCGAGCGTTGTAGATGTTATAAGTGTATAGGCATAGTCAAAGATTTCATACTTTATTGAAATATGAGTAAATATATGAGATCACAAATTGTGAGAGCTGTGAATAGTAACACTGCTGCAGTCTGGTGAATGATTTTCATAATTTTGGGAAAAGCGTTACATCCAACTTTGGATGGAGGCAACAGTCAGCTTGGGAGAGCTGTTAAGAGCAAAGCTTGCCACACGGAACTACACTCCAGAAGATCCAGTTTTAATAATATTATCTTTATTATAACTTTAAAAAGGACAATATCACCGTGGCCATTAAAATTCAAAACACCAAACACTTGAAGAGTTCTATATATTTTTTTTTTTTGTGTAGATGGTAAACGTGACCTTCAGAAGCAATATTATAACGCATAAGTCCGAAAAAAAATGAATTATATTTGTATTATTTATTATTGAAACTTCAAAACCAATTATTCTCTTTGATTTGTTTTAAGTGTCCAATTCAGGCGTTATAAAAGTTACATGGTGTCATTTACAACGTCCTGTACATCATCCTCAAATCCACCTTCATTTAGTATAGTAAAGGTATCATTTAAGTCAATAACAACAACAAAAATCACAAAGTATTTTGAAAAAAACGTACTAAACCCTTTAAAGACGAAGGGCAGACTTCTTTATTTAAAGCCCCAGTTCGTACCGCACTGTAAACACTTTTCATCTCGGTTATAAAAACCAATCGGTTTATGATATAAGTGGCGCAAGTCGCTGTTTTTTTTCTCAGCTAAATACAGAACACATAAATACAGTGTGGGCAGAGCCTACAATTGTTGAATGTTAAACTTGTTGGTGCATCACTTAACCAGTAGGCTTTAAAAGGTTTAAAATCAATTACGTTTTTGTACTAACTCGGACATACAGTAAAATGTTGCAAGGCAAACAGCCGCATCAAGTGGATAAATGACGAGTAAACCAAAGTTTCGAGGACACTCTTTGTCCTTACAATCATGGCAATGACGACTTCCGAAATCTGCCCGAAATCTGTAGTCATTTCCTTGATTACAAGGAGAGAGATGGTCCCCAAAACGCCGATTTACTTGCCATTCAAACACTTGAGGTAGCTGCTAACCTGAGAAAAAATCATTGAATTTAGTAGCCATGAAAGCTTTAAATTGCATGACTAGGATTTTATTCTTTTCGATACCGCCGAAACCCAGAGTCTTTCCCAGGGGCCAATCCTGTGTTGTTTGTGCCAGACAAAGTGATACATCGGCAGGATTTTTCAAGTTATCACATCACCAACGCTACGTACTCCTCTCTCGTCATTTTTTTTTCAGGCCGAAATATTAGGGATTCAGTCTCATCCTGCAACTATTAGCTAAGCATTTCACTTTGTAATCCTTACAAATATCTAACATTTTTAATCCATTTCAACTCACTCCTATATGCTGTGAAGTAATTTATGCCTACATTTTAATTTTTTTACTCGGTGCTCATTTTTCTTGTTAAATGCTCAATTAATAATTTAATATTAGAAGTAGAAAAATATCATTCTAATGGCGAATATGGTGGTCGTGGTGCTCACGTTCTTATCAAGACACCTACACGCTAGATTTGAATATCGCTTGAAGCATGGGGCTTGTGCTTCTGTGACGCATAATGTGCCTGGTCCTGAGAAGGTGACAATTTTGCTGTAAACCTAGTCCCCACCTATGGGGTCCTGTCTCATACGTGAACATTCCGAAATGTTTACGTGTACAAAAATCAAGACGGAAATTGAAACAAGTTACAGTTTCAAAGACAGGACGTAATTTAAAACATAATATGCTACTTTATGGTTAGCTGATATTTAAATGTCTGACAGTTTATTGAAAATATGCAGTTTTCGAACGGCGGATTTTTAACCATTAATTCTACCGTAAAGAAAATAATATACAAAATTTGGGCTAAATTGTAACTGATGTAACATTCTTAGTTCCTTCCGGTGTAATTCAGTAGTATTTAAATTCTTATGTCCGACATAAAATCTTTCAAATTCTGCTTTGATTAATAAATTATTTATATATTTAATTTGTAATACGGATCACATTTTTCGGCCTACTTTAAAACTAGTACCAACTTGTGGCTTAAATACGTATTACATTCAGTCGTGAGGCAGGAATGCATGCAAAATCAAGCCGGAGTATCAACCACAGATGGGAGAAGCTAATCTCAACAAATGTAAAGTACAGACCCTCCTGAAACAAAAGTGTCTCCCGGAAGGGCATATAACTTCCATTTATATTCATTTACAATGGATCTTCCTTGAAAAGATGCTAATTGTTCGTACGCAAAAAAATGTCTTTGTATATAAGAAATCCAAATAATTATTTGAATCAATTCCACATTTCTTATACAATATTTATTTTCGATAAACGTGTTATAGCCCCTTGTGCGTAAAAGCTTCGTCATTAAGGCTTTTAAGCGGCATGGAGGGATACCTCCTTATCTTCTATACGTTGGGACAAGAAATTAATGTTCACATTCACGCCTCCTTCATCTCACTAACAGCTCTCAATTCGTAGAAAACTGGGTGGGGTCCAGGGCTTGCCTTTTTGATTTTACAAAAACAAAAAATCTTTTTCTTCTGTTGGGTTTCGAAACTAGGTCTTTCGATCAGTAGCCAGCTACTCGATAGACAGAACTATTCCGGCCCATTTGTTACCTGAAATTCATTTTAATATTATATTCCCATTTAAACCTAAGAGTTGTAACTTTTTTCTTCTGCTGATATTCTATGATCGTAATTTTTTTTTCTGTATCGTTTCCTCGTTTCATGCTAAAGGTCTCACCTAATGTGTTCTTTTTTGTTTAACAATTTCGACAATTTTTGGAGAAGAGTACTGATCATGAAATGCATCTTAACGTAATTCTCTCCAGTCCTCTGTTATTTTACCTCTCCCAAGTCCGAAATTATTTTTTAGCACAGGGTTTCAAAACCCTTAATTAGGTTCTTTCCTTACAGTCAAACAACAACCTTTATACCCATGCACAAGCAATACTGTTACACTTATTTCAACGTGGTGTTTGTGAAAGGTCTGAGAAAGTAACTTCGCCCTGTATAGGAAATCAACTTTCAGTTCTTGTACATGTCACAGAGAACCTTCTCCATTGGAGTGTTTCCTATGGTACGTTGGAAGAAAATCTGTTCGATGCGTCCTGTGGTAACGTGTCGAAGCAATGGCAGCATCAGGAGCAACCTGCCGAAACGTGCGGCCTGTCCAGGGTATTGTCCCCTAGTGTGTTGACCCAGCATCACTTGTGCCTGATCCTGTAAATTCTCTACCTGCGCCGGGTCCTTCAGTCCCCGGGTCTCTGCAACACAAATCAGACGGTTACTAAGAATGTTTATTATAAATAGCGCAATTAATAAAATCAGATAACTCAGTAGGCTAATAAGCTTCATTTACCAAAACCTTCCAGTGGAGAGGATTGAATCCAGTTCAGTCTAAATAACATTCTTCCAGTCGATTACATTACAGTCAGTTTTAATCACATCCCCCAGCTCATTCTCTGTCATCCAAGTGGCGGATTACCAACACATAGACCTACCTCATAAAAATAAATTTCTTTATTTTTTTCTTGTTTTCCTAAGAAATCCTTCACCGACAGAACGAAGAAACAAACTTCAGATAAAAATAAGAGCAACTAAGACAATAATATTATCTGCAGATTCGGAGGAACAGTAATTAAAGCTCTAAGCTGCTCATGATGATACTAATGGCGACAGTCTCTCTAAGAACAATTATTTTGTTAGAATTCAGTCATCTCTTTCATGGTCTTTCAAGTTAAACTTTGCACCAAGGTTAACAACTAAAATATGAATAAGTTTTTTTATCCTAACAGTGTGTAAACTCCTATCAGTGCCATGGATTTCGTCATTCCACAGGGCTACACTGGCACAGTGGTTAAGGTGTTGTGCTAAAAAACGAAAGGTCGCTGGTTCGATCCCAGGTGGTGTCAGTGGATCTTTCATTGACATAAAATCCTTCCGATCGCACTATGACCCTGGGGTCGACTCAGCCTCTAGTACTGTACCAGGAGTATTTCCTGGGGGTAAAGGCGACCGGTGCTTAAGGCTGACAACCTACCACAATCCTGTGCCCTTGTCACGAAATCTAAGAACCTTAATTTCCTGGAACCCTATGGGCATCTCAAGGCCTGTAAAAGGACTGCTTTACCCTTTACAGGGCTATATTTCTTGCGTAAATCCGTAGTTACTTCTTATGTAATGCTCTGCCTCCATGATTCTCTCATATCTCTCAATGCAAAATATTTATCTGACTACTCTGAAACCACTCACTTCTAAGTGCCTTGCTTAGTTTAGCAATATAGGGGTACTAACAATGGAAGAAGTCACCGTACGTAACTTCCCTTGTTGAGAAGCTGGCAACTAGTTAACTGGTCAGGAACTTCCTTTCTCTTAAGGGACTCGGGTTCATTATAAAACTCCCCAAAGCCTGACACTTAACCATATGCTAAAATATTTGAATCCAGTCAACAAACTTATGCCCCGTTCCTCACAAATCCGTTGCAACATTAACTTTTCTCAAAGTATAGTTCACTTATGTGAACTTTTCTCTTCAGGTTTTCATCTTAAATTCTTTTATCGTCCCATGATACTGTCATGTACATCTAATCCAACTTTATTTAGTCGTTCGGGCGACCGTGCATCGTAAAAATTCTTATAATAAAACCAACTAGATGCACTAATTTCTCAAATTTATTTTTGGAATAAAACTATACATGTTTCGGACAGTTCCTCTGTCCACTATCAGGAGTTTTCCACTGTACACACAACAATGTTATATGCCATACAGGTATGCTGACAGCTTGCCAGTTCCGTCCCAGCAAGCAAGCTGTCAGCAAACCTTTGTGACATAAAAATTGTTGTGTGTAGAGTGAAAAACTCCTGATGATGGACAGAGGAACTATCCGAAACATGTAGAGTTTTATTCCAAAAATAAATTTGAGAAATTAGTGCATCTAGTTTTATTATTAGAATTTATTTAGTTATCCTAACACTAGCTGGTGAACAGGATACTATAAAAATCTCACTGATAATTGTTCTCGTCTCTCCATTCATTGGCTGTCTGTCCTATAGAAATATTCTAATCCAGAATTTTTCATACATCAGAAATGTACGTTCTTACGAACAAAATGCAAGTTACAATTGTAAAACATGAAACGGGTTTTTAGTTTAAGTGTTCATTAAATACGTTCAGTGGTTTGTAGTAGCACACTGCGTGTCTTAATATCCAGTGGAAATTTTTCATGTTTTTGTGTTAGTTGCTCCTATACGTGTTAGATATTTATAATGTATCAGCCTTCAGGATCCTCATCAGAACCCGGAGGTCGTGATCGAATGCGCGGAAATCCTGTTCCATACTCGCAGGGTCCTATGTTCAAATATGGCACAGCGAATAGCTGATCTGATCTATATGAATAACTAATTCGAATTAGATTACCCTGTCAAATTACTTTTTTAATCATCTGAAAATTGTACCTTACAGAAGTAGGCAAAGCTACTGAGAACGTCGTTCAACAACCCATAAATATATCTCACCAGAACGAAAGAGGACAATTGCTTTCAGGCAGGCAAACTCAGCAGGATCAACCCCGACTGCCTTAAACCGCAGCAGTGTGTCATTCAGGATACGGATGTCTGCAGCGACCTGGCTGTCCTTGCCATTTGGCACCCCAGATGCATGATCAGACACAGAGAAGAGAGGGCTGGACTCCAGAGGCATGCACCACTGTACGGCGTTCAGCAGGAAGAGTTCGGCCCACGCTTCCTCCAGAAGGATCACCTGAAAGGAACGAAATAGAATCGAACTGACGTCCACTTTTATCCGAAGAAGTCGCCGATTCTAAGGACACCATGTAGCAAACTCAGCAACTACTAGTATCTCCTTGGAGTAAGGTGCTTCTTCAGGAGATAATACCTTATCACTCCACCTTACATGGAAACAGAAATTTTACTACCCTGAACATTATTGTAGGTCAAAAGAGTAGTGGATCCACTTTACATTATTAAGTATATACCATGACGTTTTAAAATACAATTATACTTGTTGTTCCAAATGGTGTCGTCCTTCAAGATTTTCAACCAAACTTTCTTGTAATTTCCTGTTACATTCCTGCTACATAAACCACATGTCTGATATTTCTTCATTTTTTGAATCCTAAAAGAGAAAAATGTATTATAACGCCCCTCATTCCTTTCAGCTTCAGGTTACTGATCGTCTCTTAATTTTAAATCAGAACCTCAGCATTCTTTCTAAAATAATCTCAATATATGCCCTTCCTCTAATATCAATGATGCAGTTTCAAATCACAATGAACCAAGTGTATGGAAAAAATTAAGGTTTTGAACAACTCAATTTTACATTCTTAGATCGAGCATTCTCTAAAATCCAAAATACCCAGGCCTATATTCCTAGTAACGAAATTATGAATAAAATTTTAGCAGTAAAATTATTTCTAAATAATTTATATATTACGCGTACTTGGATGAAAAAATAAAGGAGTATGAAATTGGAGGGGATGTTGGAAACAAAGCAGAGATGAGAAACGATACAAGATTTCAGTAGGTAGAACTCTAGAAAGAGAAACTATGGATTTAAAATATTATGGAGGATATTATTAAAATGGATCCTAAAAAATAAGATGGCAGATTGTGAAATAGATTTCTGTGGCTCAAGATGGACTCTTATAAACACTATAAAGAACCTATGTTTCAATCAAGTGCCAAGATCTTCTTGACTAACTGCGTGATTATCATATTTTATAGACGACCCTGTTGCGTGGTATTAGTTAGTTTTTAGTTTATTTGTTAGTTCGCTAGTTAGTAATTACATTCTGATCATAAAATTGTTCCGCACCATCCGCAAATACGTATTTGTCACAAATTTAATAGCTTTACGATCACAGGCAACCTGCATCATCCTTGATTTGATCTCATATGAATATAAGTAACAATGAAAGGTCAAATTAATCTACCATGAAGGTTCAGAGGAAGAGTAGATGTATAACTCAACTCTTTCTTTAACCTTGGCGTAGTATGGGGGTGGGTGGTTAATGCCACGCCTCGGCCAATCTACCTGCAGGAATATGAATATTCGCATAGAATACAAATATTGAATTTCTTATTATTATATTTTCTTTATTGTCTTTTACTTTACCACGTTTAAAATTTTAATCATTTTATTACTCCCAAGCATCCAAATTTTATACAGGATTTAAAGCTCTTACGGTGGTGAAGATTCATATCCTAATCTCGATAGCCAAAGTTATGGTTTTGTCCGGTTGTTGGGTAGCAAAAGGATGGAAATATATGGCGGTCACCTTCAGGCTTAAAGCGTCCACTCACCGAAAATATTAAACTTCTATTAATAACATAACAAACTATAGCACCCATCTTAATGTTCAATATATGTTATCAGAGCGACCAAGTTTTATCTCCGTGTAGAAGAACACAAAGAATATTCTATTTAATCACAGTTATACATTACTATACCATTTAATACAGATACATTACTACGTACTTATCTTTTCTTATCATTTACACATATAAATTAGGAAAGTTTTGAAACACCTTCTACGTACTTACTTACTTACCTACTACCTTACTCCACCGTGCAGAGTCCTTCTTGAGAAGCTAACTGGTTTACAGCTAGTCAAAAAATTCCCCGCATTTCACGGAACCCGAATGTTCATTACTGCACTCACAAGCGCCCGCCACCTCTCTCTATCCTGGGCCAGCCCAATCCAGTCCATATACCCACATCCTACCTCCTGAAGATCCATCCTAATATTATCCACCCATCTACGCCTAGGTCTTCCCAGTGGTTCTTTCCCTCCGGTTTCCCCAGCAAGAACCTATACACCCCCTCTCCTCACCCATACGCGCCACATGCCCAGTCCATCTCATTCTTCTCTATTTTATCACCCGCTCAATATTGGGTGAGGAGTACAAATCATTTAGCTCCTCGTTATGCAATCTCCTCCATTCCCTCGTTACCTCTTCCCTCCTAGGTCCAAATATTCTCCTCAACACCTTTTTCTCAAACACCCTCAGCTTCCTTTCCTCCCGCAATATCAACGACCAAGTTTCACACTCATACGAAACAACAGGCAAAGTTATAGTTCTATACATCTTGATCTTTAAATTTTTGGATAGCAACCTGGAAGACAAAATATTACACATTCTACAAGTATCTAAATAAATTTTTACACTTTTCTGCCCGTTTGACTTCTTAACGTTTCTCACATCCCTTTCCAGTTATAGTTCATAAATTATATTACAATTTATCACTAAATACCGACATATGTGTGTGAGTACGCGTATATAATTTATTCAGAAATATGTATTATTCGTAATAGTGAAGAAGAGGATCAGAAAATGGCAAAAATAGAAACCGTTTGAGGAATATAAGCCTTAAACCTTTTCGAAACAGATCCATAGAGCTCATGTTAATTTAACTTGATTTTAAAATGCCCCTAAAGGATTAAGCATTTATGCCTATACGTACTCCCATCTACGGCCAATTTATATCTAGTTCCAGAGAGTCGCCAAAGAACATGTCAAAGGGAAGCCTTGGACTCGTTTTGTCACGTTAACCAATGACTTTGTGGTCTTATGGCAAGGCTATCGTTTACTACTACACTTGTTTCCAGGGCTTCCCTGTTTTCAGCACAAGTGTACCATCACGAGTATGAAAACTTCTCTATGACAATTCTGTGTCGAAGTTTTCGTACTGGCTAGATATATTTTAAACTTTCGTCTGGAATTTAATAATCAATCGGTGGGCGGGTTATTTGTGGAAACAGTAGCTTGGGACAGTAATTTATAAGTTTTACAGTTTTCTTTTCAATGGTGTATCAGTATGGAGATATTGCTAAGAGAGTAGCAAAGCCATGCAGAGTTTCAAGAGATGGAGCTTATGTGTGTATTACCTGATCCCGGAACGGAAGCCTAGCAAACGAGGGCAGATTCTTAGCCCATTTTACAGCCATGAAGAGCAGTCGAGCCGACGTTTCGTACACTGTCTCTTGGATCGGCGGGTAGATGGCCGCCGGTTCTACAGGACGCTGCTGAGAAGCCAGAGAAGAAACTGTGGGCGTCGGTGCCGAGCAGGTTAATGACCGAGGAGTAGGGGGCAAAGTCTCCTCGTTGGTTACATCTATACTGTCCTCTGAAAGGAAAACATTTTTGAAACTCTAAACAAGTAAATCTTTCAAATGGGAATAGTTACACCTTCGAGATTCGAAGAGGGTGGTAGCGGACCATACCAGAATCGTTGGCGTTGTGCCAAACAAATTTGAGCAACAGAGAGGTAAAAACAATAAAGGCAGAAAGAGAAAGGGTGGAAGGGGAATAAAGCAAAGAAATGCGTAAGAGAAAGAAGGCAGTATGTAAAATACATATATTCCTTGTGAAGCAAGGTCCTAATCGTTGTCATTGATGGTTCTGTTTACTTCTCCGAGGCAAATTTCGGAATAGTAACTTCCACACTCATTCCAAATTACCATCACCCAAACATTAGATGCAATATATACTGTGGTACTAAGAGCACCTTCAAATAATCTACAAATATATACAGGGTCTTTCTCCGGGTTAATGAGGCGAAGACGTGAAGCCACTCATTTCCGTCTAGTTCCGATGTTAAGAATAATTGGAACAAATCTCCATTCCTGCTGTGCACTCAGATTCCTCTGCCTTCACGATTTTACTTAATATTTCCATAATACCGAGCACCAAAACTAAAAAGACCGGAGAATATTTTCGGTGTTGCTAGCTAGTGTCATTACGTGCTACATTAGAACTGCAGTGTCAGAATTTGGACGTTAAGAGGCGTAAATATTATGCGATTAATGGTTTTCAAATAATACGTCGTATTAATAACATTCTTAATGAGTGAGTTTTATTTGTAATTGCTGAGCTTAGTCGGTATGGATACTGAACAGTGAAACTAAGAGGTTTTTCAGGTTAGAAGTTTATCTTAAGACAGAAGCAGAGCCAATTTCCTCAAATAGTACTCTCCTAACATTAAGACGATGGACAAAGTCCAAAGAAAGAAAATTACTTCACTAAGTTATATATCATAGACAGAATCTAACAGGATGGAATTATGGCTGAATTGCTTGAAAAACATAGTTCGATTTTCAGCGGATATTTTATTCAAAAACGCTGATTCCAGACTTGTTCTGGTGTTCTCATTTACTCCTATCCTACATGCAATGTGTTCTTTTTCCCCTGTAGCAAAAAGACCAAGGCCTGAATATGAGGGCCTACATCCACGTACTGTCGAAAATACGAATGAATGGCGCTATAAGCCTAAAACTCATTACCAAAATGGCATCGTATTTATTTAAACACAAGGATATTTTTATCTTTAATTTATCTTATTACTTATAATTATATATTTGTTACCGCAATTTATGTCGTGCAGTGAATAATTCAGTAATATTAACAGATCAATTCTGGTGGCCTAAAGGTCAGATGAGGCTCAGGATGCTCCAGAAGTAAAAACATCCCTCAAACTGTCCGTGCCCCCAGCTTTCCTCTTACGTCCGTACACACCGTAAAGGCCTACCCCTCAGTTTTCAACGATGGCATTTTCTAGATCTTTACAGTACTATCTGACGGGATTGCATTCCCCGGTACCCTTTCCTTTTCGTACTGCAGAGGATTCCCTTAGTTACATTATAGGCTTATGCTAAATTATATTTGGGTATAGACAGCGTAATTACGCATCCTCACATCGAATTTATGAAATGTAGAACTTTAGATTTTCGGGTGCCATCACATTCAGACTGACCTGAATTCCATACCTACCTAATCTAATGCTTAACAGTGGCCCTTTTACTGGTGGTACAGTGCTCTAAACGCGATAATGAAGTTTAAGTACAAACTAGTGATGAGATCACGAATTCCTGGAATTTAGTTTCTACGCCTTTATGCAATTTAAGGATACATGCTTAGGCACAGATGCTACTGACCCGTTACCTTATATAAAATAGCAGATGGGTTTATTGTCAGCTCTTCCTTAGAATGCAGAATGAAACCCAACTACCATGTAAACGGGCCGACCAACAATGTACCTCAGTTCGCCCCATGCGAGCGCTGTCTATAAGTTCACTATAAATACAGAATTTTTTGCGAAGAAGATGGCAACTGTTTGTAAAGAATATAAAATATTCACAGAGTAAAGTTTAAACTCCTAGACATTAATTCTCTTTCTTCTTCCACTTCTAAATTTTGAGAACAAGGATGAGAAGGCTTATGTTGTTCCTGGAGAACAAAACGTTAACTTTTTGTTTCAGTGTTATATCCTGACAGGAGCTTCCATAGCGTGAAATGAAATCACTTTCTTAATTAATTTTAGTTCCATCGGGAGTTGACACCAATTAGTCATTTTAATCTGGCGTATTTTTCCCCCTTGCGCTGTTCTTTCTTGTGTTTATATTAATCATATCAGGGGAGATGTTCATCTGTCAGAAGAGCCCCTCGCAAGAACCAAACGAGGTCGCTGTCACACAGAGCAAGATGGAGAAGAAAGTATCTTGCTGTGGTTATTACACCTGCTTCCTATTAGAAGAGTTTCGGGTTCAGTTCCTGGGGCAGATTCTATCTATTTAACTCAAAGTACTTAATATAATTAACCATCCACTCAAAAAAAATTATGTTACTTTAAAACAGAAAACGACAGTTAGCTTTACACTCAGCTCACAATCATATTTTTCCGAAACTATAACGTAGTTGAGAAAGTTAAAATCGTTAACCCTTTAAGGACGAAACTGGATCTGTCTGATTTGAAGATCCAGATTTTACCGCACAGTAAACCCTCTCCGCCTAAGTTATAAAACCCGACCAATCAGTAATGTATAGAGAAATAATCGCTGTTTGTTCCGAGATCCACAAAAACACATAAATGCATTGTTGCCAGGATATAGAACTTTTAAATTTTAAACCTGTTGGTACAGAAACTGACCGCTAGGCTAATGGGTGGCAAGCAAAAAGCTCAGCATCGCCAGGCTTATCACAGCCGACGAAGGTGTTACTGACAAACACGTATCACCACCATCATCATCAACCAAATCGCCACCATCGTCATCATCGTCAGTACTATCATTATATGATCGTAATCGTCTTCATTATGGATTAAATAATTAGTCTTTCCCCGACATATTCTGACTGTTTAAGCCTATAGATCACAGTTGGGGTTCAGTGTTCACAAATTCTTTTCAAATACAATAAACATTTTTGGTTGCTCTAATACGTAGTAATATTTAGATCAGTTATTCTTGGTCCGATTCCTTTATAAAGTTCACAGTCCTCAGATTCTATTCCTATACTATTTGAGGAAGTTAACTATACACATATTTCGATCGGCAAGCGCGATGTTTTTTTATGCTGTACAGAAAATTCTTTGGCCAGGATATTCATATTCTTAGAACATGTAGCCTTATCACGAAATAGCATCAGGTTCCTACAATAATATCCCTAGGTTTGCTTCTACCTTAAATTTTCGTCTTGCTAACTGATGATATTGTCGATAGTAGGAATTTAAAGTAAGAAATTTTGGGCCCTTTTTTGGAATTTTATTCAGACTAAGTTTTATGTTGATAAAATATATCTGGGTAAAACGCATGCACTAATACACATGTACACGTGTAATACATTCGAAATATACAAAGGCTATACAAACGCACATGGGTCACGTGTGTATAAACACATGTTACACACATGCATGAAAATATAGGCTTGTATAAGGGCCCATATATTCACATGATGGAATCTTAACTGTAGCATATATTTCTTTCAAGCAAATAATGTATCAAAATAGGATACAATAATTACATGGAAATAAAAGTTGTCTGTACGATTATTCATTAAGTTATTCTTCACTTTGTGTTTATGTTAAGCGTTAACTGTTTGAATAATATGAAGCAGACTCGTGTGCACCACATTCATTAAGAACACTATATTAGTATACCCAATATTTTGCCCACACAGTCTACGTATTTTTCC
>Ga0123355_10005711_pt1 | contig 18280 bp, 10 predicted proteins | sample TergutEmb28metaG_3_FD_89872 | JGI IMG/M metagenome (GOLD analysis project Ga0123355, IMG submission 89872) | Embiratermes neotenicus P1 segment gut microbial communities from Petit-Saut dam, French Guiana - Emb289 P1 | ecosystem: Host-associated > Arthropoda: Insects > Digestive system > Gut ... | reverse complement strand
CGCTAACCTCTAAACGTTGCATTTTATATATTTATTCAACAAATACAGGTACTGAATATTTTAAACATGATATATACTCTCCGTTTCTTTCTCTTCAAAATGCAGTTTGTTTCATAATTCTAACATATTTGGATCCTATTTTATTCACATTTTATATACAGGTGTGCTAAAATTAAAAAAAAATAATTCCGGCGCCAAACGGTTAACCAAAGACATCGACGTACTACAGCACCAAAACTTTAGTCGCAAGAATACAGCGCGCACGGTATGATTTAAGGAATCGTGAAATTTTTAGATTCTGCTCACTATACATAATTGCTGTCTGTTATGACCATCTGACGAATTAAAATGAAGTAATGAAACAAACATTATGTCTGAATGTTTTATATGCCCTTTGTTTTTCTGCCAATGACAGTTGTAATAATATGTTCGTTCACGCTGAAAATTTGAGTGTCGAAACAATTCTGTAGTGAACTAGTCTATATCAGAACGTCAGTACAACCGTAGTGTTGATCTGTCGAAATATTTCCTGGAAAAAGTTGGAATATTCCCGTAGAGTAACAAAGATTTGAGCCGCTTTTTAAACCTGTTTTACGATGATCTATTGGTGATGTCCACTTAATGAAGTCTTATGCTAATGTGTAAGTATTACGTGGTTATGTTTTCAACGAGTCAGTTATAAGAGCTCTATGTGTACGATATATGATTTATAAACTTGTGAATAAGCCAGTTGTTTCAGTGTTTGTTGAATAGTTGAAATTTGCTGAACTGGAGAAGAAATTGCTTTTATTAAGTGACACACAGTGACTTCTAGTTAGTTCATCTCAGATTCCGCCAAACATCTACACATCTATCAGGCCGCAGATTTCTACATAATTTTATATCCCAAGAGTGTATGTACTTATATTTAGAAAACTGGATATAGGCTGAATTCTGACGAATTTTGCATGCTGATTTTTGTCACTTCCTCTGACAGAGATTTCCATGCATTTTTTTTAATTCGCTCCTAAAAAGTAGTGGATTATCATCTGAAATTACACAATACGACCGATTCCTTCCTTGCTTCACCTTATTTAAATTTCAAAATCATGCCATCTTTGGACACTACGTGACAAAGAGCAGTTAAACTTTTCATTACATAAATCAATATACTGGGTTCCTCTGCCTGATAACTGTTGAGGCAATCATGCACGATAGTTACCATGTCATTATAATGTACTTGGCTTCCAAACCTGAGTTCAAAGTGCTTCTCATTTTAAGTAAGAAACAAGATCTGTAAATAGTGAAGAAGAGGACAGAATTGTTTAGTAACGCCCATTGCTCTCACGTTTTGCTTCAACGCCTTTTTTTCCCTTTCTGTCTGTATTTAGAAAGATAAACGTGTCTTTACATGTGATATTAAGGCATATAGGATGAGTGGTGGTAGAACTCCACTCATCTTAACTTCAGCCATTCGCTAAACGGTTGTTAAAACATTACTAACTGACCCTTCTGTTTAAGAAGGCAGTGCCAACATCACTTTAGAACGTTTCTCAAGATACATTATAGCTCCCGCTCAAGTACGTAGGCGTAATCTGTTGCTCAAAAGTATTGCAGAACAAAATTTCTCACTTCAAAGACGGACAGAAAGAGCTCCTGCCCTCTAATGACGTAGATAAATAGAGCAGCATCCTGTGGGGTGCAGTGTCCAGTATTAAAGACCGAACACTGTTGCCCAGCTGTTGATATCTCATAACGTCAAATTATACGCTTTGCTTCACCCAAATGTTCGTTCCAGTTGGTTAACTCCAAAACACACAACGCAAAAAGTTATCATTCCTTTAGTCGGTTTTAGATAACTCATTTCACAGAAAATGGAAATGCGTGTAGAGTGGTCGGCCTCATATATGTCCCTAATATGACAATATATGAATTATGTATATGCAGTCGAGCCAAAAACGTGAAATAATATACACGCATAAATACTACAGTCTGATATATCCGTCAATTCGTTTTGTTGCTTCCACGCTTGTGGCAGGACGAGTTTGGAGGTTTGTGAATGGCATGGACTTTGTTTCGGCACATCGGATTGTGTTGATCTTTTTTGCAGGAAATAATGACATTTATCCCTCTCAGTTTTTGATCTTTTATTTGCGGTAGTGAACATATAAATAGGAAGCAGTTTCGGTTCCTGTTTCATTTTGTATAACTACAGAGTTTCAATATATTATAAATTTATTTTTTAAAAAAAATTGTAATTTAATTTCCTGGGTGTGACAGACGTGCACAAGACTTAGGAACTTGATGGAATTAAGAGAATGATGATGGAATTTCCTACTTTCCGTCCATTAAAGACTGAAGTGCATAAAGTATATATATATTCTCACATGTTGAGTAAAGAGAAAACCAACTTGATGCCACTTATTTAATTATTTATTCAATACTCATTAAATGCTCAACATGTTTCGGCCGTTAATACGACAATCTTCAGGAGTCTGCGACTAACTGGTTGCTATTTCATGGGTGGTATCTGGTTTGGCGTGTGTTGGCGTTCTGTTTCAGTGTGGCTATGGCGATGTGGTGTCTTTATGCAGTCTGAAGCACCTAAGGTAGTATTTATGTTGACGGGAGAGGAGTTAATATAAGTGACATACTGTGTTGTCTACGTAAATAAACTAGTGACCTGTGTTGGACAGGAAATTCTACATAATCTGGATGTAAATTCGTAATAGTAACAGGAAATGTGTTATAATATTAAAATACAGTATATAAACAACAAATGTCTCTTTTTTATGTTTTGTTGGCCGTGCATCTCAGTATAATCTTAGTAATTGACCAAACTAATGCACAAATTCTTGTTTTATAACAAGTTTATTATATTCCTCTACATGATTCGAGCACTATGTGCTCATCATTAGGAGGTCAAAATTTCAAAGGTTGAGAGAGTACTCTCCCAACCTTTGCACGGGACAGCCACCTACAGGTGTGTTGATACCAGATGCTGTATAATACAATTTTGACCTCCTGATGATGAGCGTATAGTGCTCGAATCATGTAGAGAAATATAATAAACGAATTATAAAACAAGAATTTTTGCTTTAAGTTGGTCAATTACTAAGGATCTTTCCTCGTTAATTAGTTATTTGGGTTCAAGTTGACGATTATCGCTTTCGGTTTTTATGTTTTTAAATTTAGGGTAACTGCACGTGCCATTTGATGTGATCCATATATAAAATACTCAGAATTTTGCCCACACAGTGTGTCTATGTTTTTGTAATAAATCTCGCTTTATGGACCTATTATTTCCTTTAAAGACATTAAGCGGTTTTTCTTTATAACGAGAATGAGTTGTGTTCTTTGTGAGGTGGAGACTGAATTTTACTTAAAATGTCCTCTACATTAGCGCTGTTCTATCCTGAAAACGTTACAATACACAAAAATAGCAAGCAATTAGATTAAAACAGTCGGATGAAATTAGTGTAAGAGCATGATGAAATATTGCAGCTTGCAACATTGACTCCTCCGTGCAAAAGTTGAACATTTTAGAGGACTGAAGGATTATAGTTAAGCTATCTCATCAGTCAGTTTCTCAATACATTTACGAAATAAACTTTTGCCCTCGTAGATGCGTATTGTTTGTCATGACGTCTACTTTGCATTTGCGGTAACACTGTCAAATCTCTGTTGTCCATCTGCTCAGAAAATCCACAGGGGTTTCCTGAGTTTTACCAGTGATTCTACGCGAGTTCTGTGATATCTCCTTGAAGCATGTCTATGCTGTTCTGTCATCCCCACATAGCTACATTAGCGGATTTCATTATTATTTGTAGTCCAATTCTAGAAAAACGCCTCCCTGTAAGAACTTCATGTCCCAAATGCCGTGTATAGTCAAAGGTGTACAGCAGTTTTGGACACGGACTCATGTTATCTCTCTGATTCACAAAATTTGCGTTAGTTGGATTTGTTGACAAAATGACGAACATTTGCTCATTCACTATTCAAACAGGCAGTGAAACATGTTAATTCATTTTGCACATACAGTGTGCTTGTGTATAAACTTTAAACCCATTTGTTATTTTAACCTCTGTTGGCTAAATATTGAATATAAATTTTATGTTTATTGGACCGTGCATCATTGTAATAGTTGAAGAATGAAAGACCAACTTGATGTCACTTGCTATTTTATTTCACTTCTTATGTGCTCTACATGTTTCGGACATTAATATATCCATCATCAGGAGCTTGCGACTATTCTGTTTAATTACCATATCGGTCGTTTTGTTTTTGGTTCGATGTGTGTTGGAGTTTCGGTGTGGTTGGGTTTGAGTAGTGTCCGTGTTGCAGGCTACTACAAGCAGGACACTACTGAAACCCAGCCGCACCAAATCTCCAACACACAACGAACCGGGAACAAAACGACAGATGTGGTAATTGAACAGCACGGTCGCAAGCTCCTGATGATGGATATATTAATGTCCGAAACATGGTAAGCACATAAGAAGTGAAATAAAATGGTAAGTGACATCAAGTTGGTCTTTTATTCTTCAACTATTGAATACAAAGTTTATCGCGGAGCAAAAAAAAAAATATTTTTTGCAGTAAGTTATTGACAAGTGCAGATGGAAAACCTTTTGGTTGTATAGCCATACCAATATGAAGGTGTATGCCCTTAAGAACTTACGACATTTTGCACAGGGAGAACTCTTGTACCCATTATTGTGGTAGTAGGTTTATGCTGATAATTTTCCATCATTTGTGGTAATTCCTTTTCCGTGTTTCAGTAATTCCACACAAGCATAAGTCCTATAAGTTTCAGATGTATTCACACGTCTCTGAGTAACAAAGAAAAAATAACACATCAGATAATATATCTGACCTGTTAACACTTTCGAATGTAGAAAACACAGAACTCTGCTTCTGCTTTCCGTAATTCCTGTCGTGACTTTCAACGAAGTGGCACATAAAGTCAGTTAAGACCCACGGCAGCAATGGATATAAAACAGATGGCCTTCTTTTTGTAGTATAGTTGTTTTTGGATTTATTTTTTGAGTAAGAAAAGTCACTGTCCTAAACTATTCCTTAAATCTTTAAACTATTACAGTTTCCAGTTAGTGTAGGAACATTTCCTAAACGTTCACATTCTTGCTTTTCATACAGGATTGAAAACAAAACGTTTCTATGGATTCTTGTAGCTCAAAGGAGCATTATCGCCCATCAGTTTACGATGAACATGACATATTACCCAATTTGCGGTTCCGTTTGTCAGGAACAAGATATCACTTGACTCTGACAGTATTATGTCTGTCTGTATCCCTGTTTCCTTTTATGTCATGTGCAAGTTACATATAGACCTGCCCAGGCACAACTGCACACACTTCTGTGTCGATTTGATGCAATAACTTCTAAATGAGTTAAATTATGCCTTCATAAAACCACGGTACCTGGTTTAAATTGAGTCCAGTTTTTAGAAACCTTTGGAACCAAGGAAACCGCTGAAACCTTAGCTTGTGATCACGGATAGTAACATAAGTTGGTTGTGGTTTTGTTTCTCATTTACGTTCTATGAAGCAGTTTGTGAACAGATTCATCAGTCCTGCCTTCATATGGTACGAAATTCATCGAGTCGCACGGTCAACGACTATATGATTACTTTAAATTTGATGACTGTTCAATATTATAAAGTACTCACGTTTTTATGTTCTGTGCCTGCAGCGATTATTTTTTTTGTCGTTTATCAGACCGCAACAGCTGTCTCGGAAGTTTTACCGTATACCATTGTTACATCTGCATGTGATTAGAGTCCCCACCCAACCCCCCACCCCCGTTTTCTGTCTGCAGGTCAACTTAACTCATTTCGTAGAAGAATCTCGAAGTGCTGAAATCCAGTTTCTAAGCGGGCTCACAACTTCCGAAAATACTTCTCGAAAAAAAAAACACACAATGTGTTTTCTCCAACACTTTCACAGTTTCCTTTGAAATGCTGTGTTCTAATTGCACAAGGAATATGGATTCTCCTGCCTTTTCTTATGTTCTGGTAACTACTTGAAAAATGGCGTCTTTAACAGCTGAAACGTAAAAGTCGAGATTCTTTCTTTAACAACATGAGTTCTATGACATCACATGCGTTGCACATCAGCCTCTAACTTTTAAAATATATAAAGGAGGGTCTTTATATGTGTAGAGATTTTCGGAATATAAATAATTGTTATTTTGACTGTTTATTTCCCCACCTGTACCTAGTGCAAGGTAAATATAGTTTTTCTTCTCTTATTTTCGTCCAGCAATGAAGTGATTGTTCAAAATGTTTCCACTTTTCAGTGTATTGTTCCTTCACACGGCACTATTGAAGTACAATGCATTATTGTTTAAGAAATTTTCATCGGCGTTTTTTCCTCCATGACATAATTTTTGACTACCAAAGTAGATTAACACTCTGCTCAACTTAACATTCATTATCTCGTTGAAACCGTTTGAGATCCACAAGTAATAAGTGCACGATTCAGCAGCTAAACTATCAATAGCAGTAAATGAGGGACAGTGCGGACTGTCACAACTCCTGACGCGGCTGTCGTATATTTTTGCTTGACACGACGAATCTACTTGTGTACAGAGAAACTGAATCGTCGTCAGTCAATCCTTCAGGGCTTATGAGCTTGCACATCATTGAAGTCATTTATACTAGCTACTTATACTGTGTCTGTGTTTCCAGGTACTTCGTAACGGCCCTAAAATATTGCAATTTAGAACAGTTCAGTAATAATAAGGGCATGTATGCCTCCACCACCCCATATGCCTCTACGGCTTTCATAGAGGAAGCATTGCTTTTGGCTTCTAGGAAAACACACACATAGTATATAATGTTTCTTTTATGGTACCTATGGGGCGTTGCTTGTTATATTCATGAGTCATAAATAGAAGGACTGGTGGGTTGTTACGACGTGTTTTATGGTACCCGGTACACGTTTGTTTGGTTATTGCTAAGAAAATTATTTCGGTTATACGTAATACGTGTTTTGAATAAGGAATTGAGCTGTCTGGAAGGTTCATCAGATGATATTAACATAATGACAAAGCTTTCTTATTGAAAAATTATAAGTGACGACATTTATTTTGATTTCTGTAAACATCATGTCTCGTAACTGTTGTATTGAAAGGGACAAATATCTGACGCAGCGAATAGAAATCCAGTGACAATCTTTGTGCGCACGTGACGATATTACTGCATTTTGGTGCCAGAGTTCAGATAGTGTATAGTCTTAGACTGCACTGTTTTTTCAAATGGTTTAAAAGGAACTCCATGGCCAGTTGTGTGGAATAAGACTCAGTGTGATCAACCAAAATTGTTTAATTCTTATTACATCGCAGTCGCCCCAAAAGTGCAGCCCTAACTACAGTTGAATTGCTGCGCGGTTTTGTGATTTGAACAGGGAAGCTTATTGCCGGGTTCTGTATCTCTTTAATGTTCTGGTTACATTAAATAATTTTTTTAATAACTTGATTATTTTTCGAGTGTAATTCCTTACGCTGTTGTCTAATAGTGGTGTTATTTAGTAAATGATAGAAATTGTTTCGTGTGATGAAATAGATGTTTTTCAATAAAGATTTTGATAAAATGTTATGTTGAAATGTAAAAGTTAAGTACGTTTTAAATAGCGTTTAAAAATTTCAAAATATACATGCCTAGAAAATGTAAACGAAATATTTACTGTTAACAAGTTTTGACGTCGTTACGTACATGTTGGTTGTCTTTCTTTTAATCTCTAGAAAGTGTTATGAAAGCTTATCCTGTTCGCCAAATTCTGGGCCTTATTATTGTAGTCAGGAAACCTTCTTTATTAGGTGCTTCAATCTGGGGGTGTTTATGACAGGAAAATCATGAATGGAATTTTAAAAAGGTAAGTTTTTAATGCTCTTTCAATCCACAAAGCGGAAGCAGAGGACTGGCAGTAAAGTTAGAGATGCGTCTGTTTGTGTGTAAGTAAATAGTGAACGTGGCAAAGACCATAAATCCAATCTTTGCAGTACAACAAATATGACGTAAAAGTCTTCTAAAGCTTATCACCTTTCAACCTCTCCTGATATTCGTAACACATCGTGTCTTCTTATGAAACATTTTTGTAAGGTTTACAAACTTCCCTGCCAACTTTTTGACAAAACAAATTAAAGGTTTTTCTGTGCCCCTTCCTTTTGTAGCATTAAAAGTTGGTGGGAAGTTCGTGGTAGAGTAAAGTAGACTAGGAAACTTAACTAACAGCAATGAGTGTTCTTTGTTTCTCTTAAGAGTGTGCAGTAACCCAGCGCTCTAACATTAAGCTTTTTTCGTTTTGTTTGCCTTGCGGCGATTTGTCTATTTATATTCGTGCTGTTTTTGTAATTTTACAGAATGGTGCACAGGTTGTATTTGTTTATATTTTTTATGTATTTACCCATTTATTCTTTATCTAACATACGCCTTACTTACTTACTTTCTTACTTACTCCATAGAGCAGAGTCCCTCTTGAGAAACTAAATGGTTTTCAGATAGTCAAGAAAATCCCCTCATTTTATGGAACCCGATGGTTTATTACCGCATTCACAACTTTCCTAGTCCTGAGCAAGCTTGATCCCGTCCATATCCACATAACCCACTTCTTGAAGATCCATGTTATTGTTATCCTCGAATCTACGTCTGGAATCCCAAGTGGTCTCTCTCTCTCATGTTTCCTCACCAAAACCCTGTATACGCCTCTCCTCTCTCCCTACTGCTACATATCCCGCCCATCTCATCATTCTCTATTTTATCACCCGAACAATTCTGTGTAAGGTGTACAGATCATTAAGCTCCTGATTTAATATAAACCTTGTTTACCAAAATTGTTGTTTTGTCCATTAGCCAGTATAGAGCAAGTTATAAAATTCTGCGGGTCAACCGATTGATCCCGCAGAGTCAATGGTCGGGTGTTCGAATGTACTGAATCACAGTACGATGGGCTACAATTCCGGTAGTTTTGGATGTAATGTTAACCTCGATTACATTTTTCTCCTAGCTTTCAGGTTCTCAGGTTCTTCTTAGAAATGGCAAACTTACCGCTTTCAGGTTCTCAGGTTCTTCTTAGAAATGGCAAACTTACCGCCTACTGTCAGAAGAGAGTTACACTTTTCAAGTATAAGTGATTAGTGCCATCATTATCCAAATCAGAATTACCAAGTTCCCTGCAAATTCCAGAGTCGCGGTTGATAAATTTTGCAGATGTTTGCCTCTCTCATTGTCATATGAAACCTTACACACAACCATGTAGCCAGAGAGGTCCAGCAGTTCTGCTCATTGCCCTGCTAAGTTTGACGGTTCATACTTGTCAAAAAATATCAGTCTGTCAGTCAAGCAGTCCGTCAAGCCTAACTCGCGGATCTTTTTTACAATCATGCCAGTTACATGCATTCCACAACATAAATATTTGTCTCGGTTACACTTAATGCCATAGCTGAGAGATAAAAACATTTGTAGGGATAAATCTCATTTTGCTGTGTGCAATACAAAATAAGCTTAAAGTTTTAATAAAAAGGAAGATTAATGAAAATAATAAATTATAATTGAACCAAATGAGTATTATGCTGTGAGGTGTAAGGAGAAGATGTCAGACTAACCAATCGCGCAAAATCTACCTCCCCCCAACATAGGAGCATATAAGATACCACATATGCAGTCACAATTTGCTCCTAACCCTACACCTACCCAACCGAAGAGATCCACGCCCAGCTACCTACAAATTCATTGACCCAATAGACATCCCACCAACATATTATATAAAACTCTTTTCGCAAGAAAGTTGTCAAAACTTGAAGATGGCCGCTATAGGCCGAAACATGTAGCTGTTCTTTTGCTAATGAACGCCATCATTTAGCCATATATTTATAGTTGTGTTTTTGACTGAATTTACCTCACCATAGAGTATTATGTTCTATATCGTTCGTAGAACTTGTCCTTAATGGCTATGATGTTTCCTATACGCAATTTCGACTTCACGGCTTTGCACTAAACATTATCCTTTTTATTGTTTTGATAAGTATATTGTAAAACTGGTCTAGAGTGGAGAACGTATTTAAACTATGAGGTTTGAGGCGACAGGCACCTAAACTTGGGTACACGAGGGCAGCGTTTGAATTAATTGTAAAATCTTACTCCTTAGTGGTTTGCGGTTACTAGAAAAACGTAATCCCCGAAGCAGTTTCTTGTCCTGTCTCTTGCACAAGCGAGTCGTATAATTAGAAAGGCATTTTTTAACTTACGTGTTTATTGGATAGTGTATTTCTCATACTTTTGTGTTATAGAAATAGCGATTTTATTGGCCTATATTTCACACCAATTAATAAGTAGAAATTTGTGAATAGTCATAAATTTAAGACAGGTATAGCCAGTACGTTTGTATTATATCATAATGTTTGACGCTGCTGAACAGAAGTGTGACAATGTGTGTCAGGATTTAAACCTACCCCCTGGCAGCGATTGGTGCAAAATGTGACATTCGAGCGTTTCGTTTGTAAGACAGTAGGAAGAACAGGAGCAAGAAAAGTGCTAGAAGATAAAGGAAGATACCCGAGTGATGAAGGATATAAGGAAGAACAGGCCTTTTACATTAAACGATGTAAATGGTGACACGTAATCAAAAAAAATTACAAATATTTAACATTATTCGGTTCTGAGTACTTTGTGGGGTCTCAGAGTTGAAAGTACAAATATACAAAATATTCAAACAAAAAACACTCGTCCTTAGACGTAGACGTAAATTACAGGGCAAGAGAAGTTTAACTGAAGTGGGGTTTAAACAAGTTATTTGTAAATTTGTGGACAGTTCATTTGCCTCAGTATAGCAAGTCATTGCCGGGTTACGAGCCATTTGTAGTGAACCTCTGGGCTCCATAGAATGTAAGAAATTTATTGGCAAGCTAAGCGACTATTAGCTTTTGAAGAAAGACCCAGGTGCATGGAAGTAGTTTATACTAACTCCTAAGTGCGTCTATAAAGTTTTAACAAAATACACAGACTTTTGTGATATGTTTCAATTTCCTGTTACGGGATTGTATTTCGCTATCTGGCCCCGCACGCGGGATTGGGTCGCTAGAAGTGTCGGGGGTTTGAAAAATGTGAATTTCTTATCCACTACCAACTACAACCATTTATACTCACCTGACGTTGCAGAAGAAAATTTCTGGTACACATCACATACCTTCCCCAGATGATTTGGAATACCTTGTTTACAGGAAGCAGTGCGGCTAGGGGCACTTGTAAGTCACCGACTACTAGCTTCAGCTTTACGATAACGGTCTGACATCCTGACTGTCATGTGCACTGCAAAATGCGGTTACAATAAATTGTGTACGATTTTTAGTTTCCCATTGAAACTTCATTTAATGTGTATGCACGGATGCTGTCAATCGGTAGGTACATGTAGGATAGACAGCAATAAATACGGTTGTTGTGCGTATATATATAATTGTGTAATTTGTTATTGATACAGATATGTAGGTCATTTAAGCGTCTGTTTCAACTATATAGGTTATGAAGAATTTAGGGAGATTGGAGTAGGACCGTGCATGGCGATTATACAGTGATTTTGATGGAAATGGATGTGCCTCATTTAACAATTGTTAAATTGAATTTTACTTTGTCTAACAACACTAACTGAAGTGAAGAAATTATGTAGTAAATAAAACGGAGATGGAAAAGTGATAAAGAATATTGGGGAGGTAAGGAGTTCGAATGAAATTGCTATAAACTATTTGACGATATACTGATTTATTTTCGGTAATTTAGGTTTAGAATTTCAGCTGTAGTGTTCATACAGCGTCGCTTGCGATGGGAAGATAAGCAGGTGTTTAAATATTAGACATTAAATCTAGTTTCTACCAACATTTAGTAATTCTGAGGTGTGCCATCTCCGTTGTGTGTTTAAACTATATGGTGAAGTAAATTCAGTCAAAAACACAACTATAAATATATGGCTAAATTATGGTGTTTATTAGCAATAGAAAAACTACATGTTTCGACCTATAGCGGCCACCTTCAGGTTTTGACAACTAAAAAAAAATAAAGAGAATAAGGAGAAGTATAAGAAGAAGATGTCAGACTAACCAATCCCACATAAACCACCTCCCCCCCAACATAGGAGCATATAAGACACCACACCTGCAATTACAGTTTCCTCCTAACCCTACATCTACCCAACCGGAAAGATCCACACCCACCTACCTACAAATTAATTGACCCAATAGACATCCCACCAATTTAGCTTAACAAAAGCACATAAAATGATGATGAGATCTCAACATCACCGCGCGGTTTAGGCGTATTATATAAAACTCTTTTAGCAAGAAAGTTGTCAAAACCTGAAAATGGTCGCTATAGGCCGAAACATGTAGTTTTTCTTTTGCTAATAAACACCATCATTTAGCCATATATTTATAGTTGTGTTTTTGACTGAATTTACCTCACCATATAACATTTTGTTACTCCACTAACAGGCTATGTCCTGGGAAACCGTAGCTTTGGGAATATTTCCGCCACGATTCGGGAGCCCACACAGTCTTCTACCGAGGGTACCACTTACAAGTGCAAAGCGGTTGGAGGGTGAAGACACTCTTCCATTGCTGAGGTTAAGAAGGTGTGGAGTGTATCTGCACTTACCGTTGAGGGTCTCTTCAAAGCTTCGTAATTTGGTATTTTATTCTCTGTCCTATTATACCATGTGGGGCGGGTAGCTCAGTCGGTATAGTGACTGACTACGGGCTGGAAGTCCGGGATCGAGTCCCGGTGGGGACCAGATTTTCTGTCCGTCCAGACCGGCCTTGGAGCCCACACAGCCTCCTGTAAAATGGGTACCGGGTCTTTCCCGGGGGTAAAGTGCGGTCGAGGCGTGCTGCTGACCTTCTAGTGCCGCGGTTATGGAAGAGTAGAGCTATACCTCTACCCACCCTCTGGGCCACACCGGGCCTGTAACGGGATCACTTTAACTTTACCTTTACCTATTATAATATGTGTCGTGACGAAATTAAAAACGAACATAAGAAATCGATCAGTAGGGGTTTATATTTTCGGGAAGGGGTCGGACAAATTCACGACGTACATACACGCTTACGTGGAGCTATGCTGACTTGGAAACACTGTTCCATACACTCGAGAACGCTGTCACATTCTCGGTCGTGACGTTATTTCACAGGGGAGTTTCTATTCCCTCTCAGTTCAGAAGACTGATACTACGACAGCCCCAGGCGCATATGACTGACATACTAACAGCCTCAAGAGAAGACTGGTGTTCGTATGTGACTGAGAACAACAGACACTTGCATATATTGGCATATGACGCCGCGTGGTTTGAACCTTCTAGGACTACCCTGAAGACTAAAGCAGTATACTTCTACGAAAATACTGATATCTGTGTGCCAATCTACCCGAAACTGTATCAAAGAAGAACGGTATCTTCACCAACATCACCGTGAGAAACTCGGATCTTGCAACATTTCTTCCAAACGTCTGAACTTTAAAATGGTACCGACCATTCACATTGCATGGTCTCCCGTACGCATTCATTGTTGTTAGTTTTCTCATTGTTGTTAGTTGTCTAGTGTGTATTGATGTAGTTTTCTTGTGTATATTGTTGTCATCTTATGTGTATTTGCTGTACTATGTGTGTATTGCTGTTTTTACTTTAGATGCCGGACTGCTGGCTAGAAGTCAGCCACCTCGACTCAAGTTTTTCTTGTTTTCCCTGTGTCTATAAGCAAATGCTGAGATGGTTCCCAAGATTCCAAGTTGCCACTACATGGTTCTCACGTAGCCCTCCCGACTTAAACTTATTAGTAATTAATTTCATATTTTGTATATATGTAAAATAACCACTGCCACCGGATGACAACCCAGTTGCAGTTAATAAATATTACTATTATTTTTGTTATTATTATCATCATCATCATCTCCTTTATGCAGGTTATTTATACTTATATTCCTGAGACAAACTATGTCCCTAAGGAATACAGTGTTGCAGCTATTCTGTTGTTACTATTCATGGTGCTTACATCTCTAGTTTCAGTGCTGAATCTATTGTACTTTACATTATTACTTTCCGAAGTATGTGTGCAGTGCACAATATGGCTGTTTTCTGGAGTTCCTTGACTTCATGTTTTCGTGGTATGTTGCTCACGTATTTTCTGAATGACTTTGAAATAGTCCCAGTCGCCCCTATTACTACTGGTATCACCTTTGTTTTTACATTCCACATGAACTGTATTTCTATTGTAAGGTCTTTATATTTTAGAATCTTCTCGGCTTCCTTTTTAATCACATTTCTGTCTCCTGAGATTGCAACGTCTATTAACATACATGTTTCCTTTTCACTATCACATATTATAGTATCTGGTTTGTTGTTGGGAATAGTTCTGTCAGTTTGTATTATTATTATTATTATTATTATTATTATTATTATTTCGAGCAGCTACTATAATCTTGTATTTTTTTAAAAATAGAACAGCTTGCAAATTATGTTCCTCTTTTCTCACAATAATTTGCCTCCTCTCTCGATGCCCCGTTGGTTGATATCTTTTAACGAAACTTCTGGATGTCATAATTTCTTTAAGATATGAAGTCTGCTGGACAATGTCATATGTAAAGCTTATCTTTAACCCATAACAGGATTTTTTTCTCGAGTCATTCAGCGCTTGTGACGTCCATGTTTCAGGACTCTGTCGGTCACCATAATCACGATGTCTCCCAAATATCAAAATTTCTTTCACCTTCGACTGAGGGGACTTAAAAATTGGCAGAAAAACACCCTACTGCATCAAAACGCACACGTTTTATACCATAAGTGGTGTTGCAAACTACAAAGCCGTCGTTCAACAGATACGTGTTCGAGATTTGAATTCTCATGGCGCTGTCGATGAAGACTGAAGTCTTATGGCGTATTATGACATATCCATCCATTAACAGTTACCGGAGCTTCCCACCCCCTCCCCTCCATCATCCAGGTCCAAGAATTATATATATATATATGTAAAGGTAAAGTGATCCCGTTACAGGCCCGGTGTGGCCCAGAAGGTGGGTAGAGGTATAGCTCTAACCTTCCATGACCGCGGCACTAGAAGGGCGTGAGTGGTCAGCAGCACGCCCCGGCACCCCCACACACACATACACTTACATGTGTATATTGGTCCTTAAAAAAACAGGTCACTTCTCCGCCACGTCTGTAATTGTTCAACATGGACACAACATTATATCTCAGAAGTCTTGAACTTCCTGCTTTATATTTTCTTTATGACCCTGTGCCTACTGCAGATGCAGTTCAGTATTGTTTGTAGAAACGTAGGGGATTTGCTCGGGATGCGGCCTTGTCATACATTTAGATACACTTACCGTATTACCCTGAGAACTTAATGAGTATTTGAAATAAATGATAAGTAACACGTAAAGATGTCGCAAGTTATTCAATTCATTGTTCATTTCGAAGTGACGTAAGAAGATGTACGTATCACGGGCTAGCACGGCTCTAACACAAAGTGATTGCCTCTCTATATGTCGTTTGATATACTGACAGAAAGGTGCTCTTTCTAAAGTGCGGGGTTTCGGAATGACTTTCACCCATTCATTCTATGGCAGTGCTGGGTATAAATAGATACAGAGGCCCACATACACAGACATGCGAAGCTCTCGTGGCTGCTTCATAATGAGTCTTTCTTTCTGAACCGTAGAGTAAACAAATATTACAGTAGTAGAAAGATGGCGTTTAGGGCTCCTGCCTTTTAAAAAATCAGTAGGTCACAGGGGTGTCACAGCTGTTATACAGCATTCATATCATTGGAATAATCTTTCTGTCAAAATGTAAAATGGCCTCAGTTCACGACACGGAGAATAGAAGAGGAGCAGATGTGTAGCTGGACTAATTGGTAATCTGAGCACTACCTAGGTAGATTGGGGTGACTGGTCAGCTTCAAGCTCTGGCCGCTTTAAGCCGGGTAAGTAACGCCAGTACTCATTGGATGGGGGGGAGATGGCTGATGTGGGCCCCAGAGCCGGTCTGGACTTTTGGAGAGGAGATAAATACTGTGCCTAAGATTTAGTATTCAGATTTCGGAATATCGAGCCCGTATTCTTATAATAAAACCACAGAGATGCACTAATTTCTCAAATTTATTTTTGGAATATAACTGTACATGTTTCGGACAGGTTTTCTGTCCATCATTAGGACTCTTGTACCGTATGACATACACCTATTGCTGTGTATACGGTACAAGACTCCTGATGATGGACAGGAAACCTGTCTGAAACATGTAGAGTTCTATTCCAAAAATAAATTTGAGAAATTAGTGCGTCTCGTTTGTTTTGTTATAAGAATATATCACGATGCACGGTCCTCAGAATGTGAATATCGAGCCTATAGCCTAATCACTATAATCTTTAGCTATCAGTCACTGTCTACTCGCTTTTACCTTTCATGCCAAGATACTGAACAATCTGTCTCTCACAATTTAAAATTTAAAATTCCACACAACCAAGCAGTTTTAAATAAATAAATAAATAATTCTTTTAGCAATATAATTCAAACATTAGTGCATTTGGCAGAGTTTCAGCATTTCTTTGGAATATTGTACTCATGAATTTGTAAGATATAGGTAGGTAGGTTTTAACCCTTTTTATAGGCCACGCAGGCCCTTAGGGTGAGTAGAGGTACAGCTGTACTCTTTTCTAGGACCTTTCGGCACTAGATGGGGTTGGGGGGTCAGCCCCAGACCCCGGCCTCCTCTACACCCGGGAAAGAACCGGTACTCATTGTACAGGGGGCTGTGTGGGCCCCAGGGCCGGTCTGGACAGGCGAAACATTTCGTCCCCACCGGGATTCGATCCCGGCCTGTCCAGCCCGTAGTCAGTCGGTATAGCGACTGAGCTACGGGCGGAAAATCTCGTCCCCACCGGGATTCGATCCAGCCCGTCCACTCCGTAATCAATCGTTATACCGATTGATCTACCGGGCCCACGCAAGATACACGTGCGGTCCGTAATATTATTTGAAGTTTATATTTCGGAAGCTATTTCTCAAGAGAGTCATCGCTCAAGAGTGTCAAAAAGTTCTCGTTCTGTTTAAACAAGAGACTCTTTTTTCGATGTTCGTAAGAAAATATAAGTTATCATTATTCGGGATAAAATAAGCCCAATCCAATCCACATTGTCACATCTTATCTTTTTAAGTCAGCTTTAATAATATTCTCCCACTCCAATTGCATTCCATGGCATGGCTGGGGATTTCTCAGACGCTCCAGACGAAGGCCACGATACTGTTTCTAGTTACTGGAAGGCAACGTCCTTCCTATTTGTTCGAATTCGTTGTTCTCAGAACATTCAACCGTTCCGGGTTATGTGATATGATTTACTGACAGCGTCATTACACAGGGCATAAATAAATAAATGTAATTAAACAAAGGAATTTCTTTACAGTATTTTGCGATAACACGAAATCAAAATTATAACCAAACCTGTGTCCATTTCCTGGTAAGAGAAAATTGAGAGTTTCGTTGTGCACCCCTGAGTGGCGTCCTCAGCTCAGAATTCTCTGTTACGATTTCTGGACCTTGTATCATATCCGTGATTTAAAATAGCTCCATTATACATGCGCGTTTTTCGTAAAAGCGGTAATGTAAGAATATAAGCCGAGGCTTACATTTAAATATTAGCCACCCCAGCTGTTGTTAAAAACTGATCTTCCCACGGAAATTAATACTTTTCCAAATAAATTTCAAATACAAGGCACACTGTAAAAATATCGTGCCGACACCATAGTAACGTACATATTGACATCATGGCACAGAGTGCTTCTGGAAGTACGATCAATAGACACTAAATGTACTGCCTATTATGAAGCAGGACGGTTCGCTGCAGTGTTCACAGGAATGCGTCACTGGTTCCGATTTCTGTCCTGAACTTACAAACTTTGCTTACGATTCAATGGCGTGTTAATAAAACGTGACTTTTTGTATGTAATTTTCTTTTGAAATCTGGAAAAAGGCTTATAAAAACTGTATATTGAGTTTTATTTATTTAACAATATTACTTTACTGCGCTCATCCGCATACGATGTCTGTCCGTCCACTTGAAAATCTGTCCACATCTCTCGGTAATTCAGAGTTAATATATATTTCTGATGTGGGCCGGGTAGCACAGTCGGTATAGCGACTGACTATGGGCTGGACGGTCCGGGATCGAATCCCGGTGGGGACGAGATTTTCCGCCCGTCCAGACCGGCCCTGGGGCCCACCCAGCCTCCTGTAAAATGGGTACCGG
>Ga0123355_10005709_pt1 | contig 18285 bp, 6 predicted proteins | sample TergutEmb28metaG_3_FD_89872 | JGI IMG/M metagenome (GOLD analysis project Ga0123355, IMG submission 89872) | Embiratermes neotenicus P1 segment gut microbial communities from Petit-Saut dam, French Guiana - Emb289 P1 | ecosystem: Host-associated > Arthropoda: Insects > Digestive system > Gut ... | reverse complement strand
GGTTTCTTTGGGCAGGAGTGAAACCTGTGGAAATTCACCGTCGTATGTTGGCTCAGTATGGACAGAGCACCATGAGTCAACGAAAGGTTTATGAGTGGGTGGAAAGGTTTAAATCGGGTCGAATACGTTGCGCGGTCGTAGATTCGCTTCCGATGAGGAAGTAAGCGGTGCACACCTGGCTTCGAGAGCAACCGAAAAGCTTCTTCTCCACAGGAATACAGAAACTTGTTGAACGTTATAACAAATGCATTGTGTTGCAAGGGGACTATGTACAAAAATAATATGTAAAATTGCTCACAGTTACTTGTATTACAGCCGTTAAATGTATTTTGCCTTTACTTTTTGAATCACCCTCGTATATATGCTTTAGGAATGTCAGTCCGGCCACACTGTCAGTTTGCAGTTTCATTGATCACCACCTGATGGCAGGAGACGCAAATGCACAGGCTTATGAGAATGTTTGAGTTTAACCACAAAATTTTAATGTGAAAATACTTCACCTTTTGCAGTTAAGCTACTTAATCTGTCGAAGGAATTAAATGTGTAGGAGGTCAAAATAACTGCATAATATTTCAGTGTGGCAGTACTGCAAGTTTCCAAGCTCTGCAAAAGGAATTATAATATATACTATTATTCCATTATAACTGAATTTCAATGGGAAAATATTTCAATGTGATAATTCTGTGAGTTCACATGCCCTGAAATAGCAACTACAATAAACACTCTGATTCCAATAAACTGCAGCAAATGCAATAAAAGCCCTGATTCCAATTCAACTGTACATAATACGACACCAGAATACTAGAATGAGACAATACTGTAATACCCTGCAAAAGTAAATATAATAAGCCCTCAGTTTCTACCACAGCTGTAAATTATATAACAGCATATTATTTCGTTTAGTAATACTGTATGATTCAATGCCCTGTAAGAGGAACTATAATAAATGTTCGGATTCAAGCACAACTGAATTTCAAAATAATGATATTTAAAAATGATAATACTCTAAGTTCCGATGCCCCGAAAGAGCAACCCTAATAAATTATGCGATTCCTGTGTGAGAGGCACGGCTTGAAAAGAGCTTAACCCTTTGACGCCTAACGACCACTATAGTGGTCGTACCGCACCGCTAACCTCTAAACGTTACATTTTATATATTTATTCAACAAATACACGTACCGAATATTTTAAAAATGGTATATACTCTCTTTTTCTTTCTCTTCAAAATGCAGTTTGTTTCATAATTCTAACGTATTTGGTTCCTGTTTTATTCACATTTTATATACAGGTGTGCTAAAGTTTAAAAAATAATTCTGGCGCCAAAAGGTTAATAACACCAAGGAGCAAGAAAGCACGTAATTTGGTTGATACTAAAGGAAAGTATCTTAACACCTGAAGCAGAAGCCAAAGCAGAACACAAGTCCACAAGAAGAAAAGCCAATAAACTCAAAGCTATGTCTCGCCTCAGCTCACTGCTGCTCCTTCAAACTGACAATGAAGTTCAGATGAATCTGATGTTTATTGGACCGTGCATCATTGTGATAACTGAAGAATAAAAAACCAACCAGATGCCACTTACTATTTTATTGTAATTCTTAGAGGCCCAACATGTTTCGGGCATTACTATTCCCATCATCAGGAGCTCGCGACTATGATGTGGAACAACACATTGGTAGTTTCGTTCTTGGTTTGCTGTATGTTGGAGGTTAGGTGCGGTTAGGCTGGAGTAGTGTCCGGGCTGCTGGCTAAAGCACAACAAGCTACTTCTAGGACAATGGGTACTCATTGCTGTATCGCGCTACAAGATTATTTATGAACGGAGTTGCCACGCTAACTACCGAATTGCTTGTGCCTAGCCGGCTCGGGGCGCCGGACACCAACACACTAGTATCACACAAAGAGTAAAAAGATGGAAAGTTAACTGAATTTGTCACAGCTTGCGTAGGAACTGCCTTCTAAAACACTTTACTGAAGGAGAGATGGAAGGAAGGATAGAAGTGAAGGAAGATGGGGATGAAGGTGTAAGCAACTACTTGACGACGAAGGAAAAGATTGGATGCGGGAAATTGAACGAGGAAGCACTAAATCGCGTTTTGTGAATATGTAGTTTGGGAAGAGTCTATGGACTTGTATGACAGACAAGAGGATTAATGTATAATAATGCATAATAAAGTGTTTAACGTATGTATATACTATATATAATAATGAGTGGGCCGTGTAGCTCAGTCAGTATAGCTTCTGACTGCGGGCTGGACGGTTCGGGATCTAATACCTGTGGGGACGAGATTTTCCTCCCGTCCAGACCGACCCTGGGGCCCACCCAGCCTCCTGTAAAATGGATACCGGGTCTTTCCCTGGGTAAAGTGCGGCCGGGGCGTGCTGCTGAACACTCACCCTCTTCTAGGACCGCGGTCATGGAAGAGGAGAGCTATACTTCTACCCACCCTCTGGGCCACACCGGGCCTGTAACAGAATCACTTTACTTTTACCTCTATATAGTAATGGATAATAAAGCAAAAGAGATAAAATTTAAGTTATAGCGATTTACTGCGTAGTGTTTACTGACTATATTTAAGTTCTTGTGAACAATCCGATGAGATACCCTCTATCTTCGCACTGATTAGCGTTCCTCACTGAACATCGTTATTTTAATAATGTTTTGGATAATATCAACTCTGCGTGTACTGTTCCTTCTCAACTCAAAGTTGCATTACATATACGTTGGATATTCGTTGTAACGCTGGCCAAGAAATATTTTCGTATGCACAACACTAATTAATTTAATTTATTAAGTCGTTATACATTTAAATATGGGATAGGGTCTGCGATTTGCAATTTACAAAATTGGATAATCTTTGTTACCGCAGGGGCTCAATCAGCTGAGTTGATTGCGATAGGAAAACTTGGAGACCTTGCTACATCAAGAGATTTTTTAATGGAAATTAGATTAAATCAGAATGTAGTTAGTTCAAAGAAGAGTGCTGTGCTTTGCGTGTAATTGAAAACGTGGCTTGAAATGTAGGAAATTTTAGCTTGGGAATTTGTCTTATTCCCTAGTGGTGGTGACTGTGGAAGGAAAGACCCAGTTCAGGAAACCGAAAGAAATTATTATGAAGTTATGTTACTGTAAGCCATTTTCCAAGAACGATATAATTTATAACGTAATAGAATGAACCGAAGAGGGGGTCCTTAATTTTATGTAATGTGATATAATGCCGACAGGGACCTAACTCACAAATATATATGAACAATGATTCAAGATATAAATGTGTGTATATATATATATATGAGTATGTATATGTATATATATATATATATATTTCTTCTGCTTTCTCAAGGAGAATTGTTGTTTGTCTTCGTGGTTGCAGAAGTGTGTAAAATCCTGTGAACTATGTTTAAATCTGTTGTAACGATGGTGTAGAAATTTTAAAAATTCTCAAACTTAGATTTGTACGTTGATATGTGTAAGCCTCTGTTTGTGTTTCGCTCAGTTGCCCTCTCAATAAATCTGATACACGTTCTGATAAACTCTGAAGGGGTTTTCTTTTTCTCTGCGTATTAATGCTGTACATTTTCAGATAGTGAATAATTAGTGAATACGATATACAATTGGGGTTGTCATCACATTACACCTTTTCAAAAGTTGCTTTGGGCTGTAAGTTTTTTTTTTTTAATTTGTGTTTCGAAAATAACATAAAGAAATTTCCGATTGCTGTTGGAGCCATTCTGCATAATCCACTGTCGCCCCCTTTCCCCCATTACGCCTGCTCATACAACACTAATGCTGTGCACTAGCACTTTATGAGTTGAATATTGTTGTCCATGAATAGTCTCGACGTGTAGTCTGATGGAATTTTACCGCCTTTGTAGGGAGTCTTGCAGACATCACCATTAGGCTATTAGGCATTATTAGAGTTTGCAGATCTCTCATAGCTTCCCTATGACACTGTGGTAAGGTTGAAGCGTATCGGTATTTCAGTGGATGTTGCTGCTTTCTTCAGCAAATTGTGAAACGCGGAAGAAATGCACGGAATTCTGTAAGATTCTACTACGCCCATGTTTGGATCCCTGAAATAGAAGACAGCATGACTTTGTCCTACCAGAATACAGCGTTACAGAGTAGGCAGCAATCATCACTGTTACGGCTGTGAGAAGTTTATGTTGTAATTATGATTTTACTGAGTGAAAAGCCTATATCAATGTAGTTTATTGGTAAAATAACAATGTTTTGACAACAATTAATATACCGTCACACTATGTACAGGCAGGCCTACATACGTAGGTGTACAATTCTTTGTTCATATTACTTACCATTAAACAGTCAACTTTTCATTAATTAATTATTTAATTACACACGCCAACATATGCATATATATTATTTAATAAGTCTAAAATTCACATTAAAACATTTAAAACTTTCATACATTTTTCGATCATACGATCATCCTCAGAGATGATCGTATTATGGCCAACAAGCAAAACTCAACAACAACTACAAGAACACCAAACTAAAGGTATTAAAGACGAAATGATAACTTTAGCAAAGAACAATGTAGGTTTCCTGAGGATGATCGTGCGATCGAAACATATAGGAGCATTTTAAATGTTTTAATATAAATTTTAGATTTCTTAAGTAATATATATATGAATGTGTTGGTGTAATTAAATAATGTACAGAATGTACGGTGAAACGATAAAAATAGTCACCTTTTTATATAAAATATCTGTCACCTTTTTATTTAATAAAAAACATGTTATTCTCTGACTTTCCTTCCTGTCGACACAATTTAGAAAAAAAATTTCTCTGTTGTTTTATATATCATGATTGACGTAAAAACAATTACACATTACTCTCTTTGCATATCTTAAATATTTAATTTTGTTTACTTTGTAGTCTTCGACATTTTTTAAGCATTTTATTGCCGCTCCACTAATTTTTCCGGGAACCATGCTTTTGTTAATCTAGCTCTATTTTTCATGCAGAAATATAAAAATTAGTACAATACAAGTTTAAAATAATAAAATGCCAAGGAGAAGTAAACTTTGTTTAAAGACTCTTTCACTAACAAAGCGTTGTGATAAATTCACTGACCTGACATGTGAGAAGTACCTGCCATATGTAATATTTGAGTAGACAAGCAATCCGATTAGAGTGATACCAAGTCTTCGTTAGAACAGTCCACTAGTAAAGCCAAGATTCAGTTGCAAGAATGGCGATATAGTGTATATTCAGGGTAACAGTTCATGGTTACCTAAAATGGATTGGTTTGTACATTTCTACAAGATACTAACGATGTTACGCCCTATTTCCAATTACTACGTATACATTGACAACGTCCCTATTTTTAAAATAATAACAATAATTAATAAAGAAATTTTTCGGAGGCAGAATTGGTCTCTATCCTCAGGCTATAAATAGGAATCTTGTTAATTATTGTGGCTTACCAGGCGAAAATGCTGACGGCTGCACCCTCCTTCTGTCTGGTTGACAGAAACGATACTGTCAGTGAATCTTCGAGTTTTTGTTGACTTTATGACTATGTATGTGGAATATTTTATCTAATGTAAGAAAAGCGGAAAGCTTGTTTTAACAGTTAACTAAGGTACTTGATCTGACACCTTTCAAAAATTCAATTGCTGCACTTCAATGTATTTTTACTCTAATATGACATTACTTTAATTGTCAACCAACAAATACACTTATATAAAATAACACAATAAAACACACCAAAACACTTAAAAGCGATTTTAAGTGTTTTATTGTGTTTTAGTGTGTTATTTTATGTAAATGCATTTTTGGTTGACAATTGAAGTAGTTCTACGAAATGCACGGTGCAACGATGAGAATCTAACATGACATATTTAATATTCTAAAATATTAATATATTAACGACTTAGATTATAGCAACTAATCCCTAAAGTACGTTTTGGAGGCAATTCTGTTCGTCATGAGAGAAATACTAGAGTGCCAGTGGAGGACCTTATCACTCTTCCATCTACAGAATAGGAGTATCTGAATCAGAATGGGGGAATTTCGTACATTAGGATGAACTTTCCTTATTCTGACTATTCTGTAACAATGGAGATCATGATTTTTAGAATTTATTATTTTTTAAATTACTGTTTCATCTTGCAATAATCCGAATATTTGTACGTTAACTATACATTAATTGTCAACAAATGAGGAAAGTAATTTTATTTTTGTAAGATATCATTTAACACGTTACCTTCATTCAAATGCATCTATGAATTATGTATGAATTCTTTACGTTATTAGCCTAAAACAATTGGTTACACAATGAAAAATAATTCCTGGAAAACCAATTACTTTGCTGATTTTCAAGAAAGTTATTACCTCTTTCTCAGTTGTTTACAAGACCGCGCCACTTAATACATCATGAACTACATTAATCCAGTTTACACAGATGTGTGTAGTCTAATTAAAGTTTATGTAAATCTTATGTATATTGGACCGTGCATCATTGTGATAGTTGAAGAATAAAAGACCAACTTGATGTCACTGGTTATTAAGTTTAATTTCACTTCTTCTATGCTCAACATGTTTCGGACATTAATACTTCCATCATCAGGAGCTTGCGACTTTTATGTTGTATCACCACATTGGTGACACAACAGAACTCCAACCACACCGAAACTCCAAAACACATCGAAACAATAATACACTATCAATGTGGTGATACAATAGGAAAGTCGCAGGCTCCTGATGATGGCTGTATTAATGTCCGAAACATGTTGAGCGTAGAAGAAGTGAAATAAAACTTAATAACTAGTGACATCAGGTCTCTTCTTCTTCAAGTAATTAAAATTCTTTGCAATGTTATTTTCATATCGTCACAAATTTATCAAGCGATATTTTGCTGTCAGGTTGTCCCACAAAAATTTTTAAGGATTTCTCCTTTTTCGTATACGAGGTTTACCTACGCCACACATCACCAACTGCACCTATTTTCTTCAAACACATTAAGTATATCTGATAAATAATACGCTACAGTGTGATGTCGGCAAATGTCTACCAGGGCACACTGCTTTGCATTCTTTAAATACTGTTACTCTTAGTTACCGTCTTGAGAACCTACAACCTCGCTATAACACACTGCATTACTCAGCCCTCTACACCTTCGTGTTGCTTCCTCTCAATTAGGTTCAAATATTCTCAACACACTGTTCCCAGACACCCTCAGTTTAGGTTTCTTACTAAAATTTCGGTTGTTAATTCACTAATCAATCACGCCGTGCGTCACATGTTTTTGCTTTATCTCCGTGTTCCTTATGTTAGAACACACCAGAATGTTTAGGAATCCCCACAAGATGCGCGCGCTTCCTTTAAACATCAAGCGATGGATTTAATTGCTACACTGCCTCTAGCCATGTGTTGTGTAGCACACGGACGAAGAAACTGCAGAAACTATGTGAAAAGGGAAGGCCTCATTTCCTGCAGTACAGTGGAATAATGTGTCAGATGAACATGTTTCCTGTCTTTGCTAGCCAAGTGATGGAAAACGGTTACTCTTAATTCTGTCTCTGATCATAAAAATGCATAGAAAATGTTCTGCCCGCGAACATCAGCCAGTCCTACTGTACAGAATGAGCAGCACGCAGAATTTACTCTATGTTGGAATACAGAAAATATAACTAATTAATTTTCTAAAGTCGACTGGCTTGCCATTCTAGTTAAATGTTCCCTATAAAACTTTTAATATCACATCAAACCCTATCTCGAAAACGTCGTTAACGTTAAACGAAATTAAATAGATTATTAAATGATCTTCTCATTTAACACCATTACTTCCTATTCAAGGTAGATTAATGATTTGTTATGGACAATTGGTGGAATGACGTGGAAGAGGATAGTGGGAAACAGCTGGTGAAAACCTGTCACAGTGACAGATTGTACTAAACTTCCCACATGGACTGGTCTGGTAACTAACCCTGGCCTCAGCGGTGGGGTTGAACACTCACCGCATTAAAGCGATTATCATCTTAGGTTAAATAAATAAATAAATATATATATATATATATAGAGAGAGAGAGAGAGAGAGAGAGATTCATATGGTTATTGTTTTTGCAGATGAGCAGAAATTAAAGTGGATTGACACTGGAAAACCTACAGGACACTATTGATTATATCATGAAATGAAGTAGAAGGACAAGTAGAATAAGAAGGAAAGAAAGAGAAGGAGATAATTCCTGAATTTCCCCAATAGTGTCGCAAGTTCTGCCTCTAGCACACACTGCAATTTATGAGAAAGTTCTGAATTGGAAAAGCCTATTACAAGAAAAGGCAGCCGTACTCGGGTGACTCATTTTAAGGGGCAGGAGTAAAATTAATTTTAAAGCAGATACTACGTATATGTAATTTAACATCGGCTACTCAGTGGCTGGAGGATCCAGGGTAGCTTAGCGACTAGGCTACGGAATGGATGTCGGAGGTATCTGGGTTCAATTACCTATTCTCCAAAGCATCCATCATCCAGACCGCCTCTGGGGTACGCCCAGTGTACCGCGCAAAGGATACCGCAGAGTAAAGAGTACGTGACTCGAAACTGGCCATTGAACAATAGCTAGTGCCAACACGGCGTTTATAAGTGCAGCTGAACGTTTAACTTTACATAATTTCTGGATCTACACTGACAAAGTCACCTTATCAACAAGGAGTCTGCCACAGCTGTGACTATGATAATTTCTGTCGTCTGGTATATAACAAGGTGTAAAGTGGTCCAGAAATACCGATGATTCAGATAAGATTTTCGCCTTTATAGTCAAGATAGACGTCATAAAATGACACTGGAAAACAAGCAGTTCTTTTACACATTATAGTGATAACATTTGGTCAATTAAAATATAAAAATGTACAGAACTGTTGTTAAAATTAAGTATGAAGTGAAGAAGACACGGATAAAAAGAACAGGAGCATCTGATACTAGAACATTTATACGCCAAATAAAAATTTGTACATTTTATAGGATATACTTTTCTACACCAGGGCGAATCTGAGGTTTTTTGTTTGCGTATGGACAATAATTTACACTTTTATGTGACTAAACACCATACAGCTACATTTAACGTCGTCCCAGAAGAGCTAACCCTGCACATTAAACTCGAAAGAGCCATTAAATACAGGCATGAATGTGTTCTAACACAGCGTCCCATATATATAAATGAACAGTTGTCTTTATATTCTCCTAAATGTTCCCAGTAGCATTCAGCACAAAGATGTGTAAAATAAATTACTTTATTGCGTGGAGTGCGTGGAGTTGTTTAATGTCTACACATTGTCACTTCTTTCACAGTCGTTTCCCGTTCCTGTAGTTATTTTTACAGACTTTCTGATATATTTTTTGACGTTTTGCTGACCGTGCATCTCAGTATATTTATCTCAGTAATTAACCAACCTGATGCTCAAAAGTTTTGTTTCATAATAAGCTTATTTCATGCCTCTAAATGTTTCGAGCATATGTGCTCGAAACATGTAGAGGCATGAAATAAACTTATTATAAAACAAAACTTTTGTGCATCATGTTGGTTAATTACTGAGATAAATTTCTGATATATTTTAATTTTTGTATTGATTTTTGACATCATTTTTTTCGTAAATATTCTCGCGTGAAAAATCTCTTACTTGCCAGATTCATTTAACTGGATTAACTTGTTAATTTGGTTTATTCATTATTCACTTCCTCTAGGGTGATGTAGTACATTATATGCATGTATATAACATGTGTAAAAAATTCCTTTAATCTCATACGTGTTACATTTTTTCCCAACATATAATGTCTCTATTCTCAGTATATCACAATTCAAGTGTCTTTATAAAGCAAATGAAGCTTATATATTGTCTAAAAGGAGAAAGACCGTATCATGTTTCTTCCTCTCAGCAACATCGTCTTTCAGTGGTAAGTGCATCGTCTGCTGCTGAGTGGAATACAAAATGCGAGTTTGTAATTACGGAAGCGCGTGTACAGACTATTATCTGTAGGAGAGGGAGACTTACTAGATATAATCCCGAGATCTCGGTAGGGTAAGACTTTAAAAATTGGGTGTTATAGTTCTAGCCAGTTTGTGCGTGCTGAGTCTTCTCTTTCTGTTTATCCCAGGTTAGCGGTGTTTAGTACATACAGTGCATTAATCACTTATAAAGTTGTATGGATTTTCTCAAAATTACTTCCAAAACTTCATAGTAAAAATTGCAACTTTTATCTACTTACTTCTACAAAGCCAGATGTTTCACTCTAGACAGGTTTCTTTGGTTTACGTATGTTTGATAGTACTTGCATGTAGCATATAAATTAGTTTACTATAGTAGATATAACAATGTATATGTACATATGTACTGGGCCGGGTAACTCAGTCGGTATAGCGACTGACTACAGGCTGGACGGTTCGGGATCGAATCTCGGTGGGGACGAGATATTCCACCCGTGCAGACCGGCCCTGGGGCCCACCCAGCCTCCTTGCAAAATGGGTACCGGGTCTTTCCCCGCGGTAAAGTGCGGTCGGAGCGTGTTGCTGACCACTCACCTCCTTCTAGTGCCGCGGTCATAGAAGAGTAGAGCTATACCTCTACCCACCCTCTGGGCCACACCGGGTCTGTAACGGGATTACTTTACATTTACTTTTTTATATGTACATACATTTTCACGTTGTTACAGTTGCGTTTCAATGTGTATTGAGCTGTGAAGCAAAGCGTTGATTACCCGATGATCTGATATACCTATCACTTCTTGAATCCTTCACGATATAATAGATAGATGTTGTGACATAGTTTTGTAAGTCACGATCAGAGATCTCTAACGAAACTCTGCCCAAAAACATAAATACACCATAAGTGATAGCTTCAAAATGTTCCTGGAATCACTTTATTTTGAGACATACAAAACAATTCAATCAGTTAAACTACATTTTCTTCGAAAGTAATTATACGATTCTGCCAGAGGCTGTAGAGTTGTTGAAAATATATCCATTTTGTGAAATCTTTTCGGCTCTTCCGTCGCATTCATAATGCTCTCGGTAGCATCAAAAAAGCGCCATCCTGTCAATGCCTATTTCAGTCGAGGGAACAGATAAAAATCAGCAGGATCCAGGTCAGGAAATATTCTCCAGTTTTGTCACATTATTCTTTGTTGAGATATTATTGATGAAAACTTTCCGGGGAGGCTGGATCATTTTCTTGAAAGAGAAGCCAAGTCTTGGTTCTCTATTATTCGGGACGTTTCTTTCTGCTCTCATTCCTAAGGGGACAAAGGATGCCTGTGTACATTTCTTTATTCACAGTAGCAAGTTGTGTAAATTATAACTTTGAAATCCTGTAATTTATGCCAGCGAATCCCGGTAAATTTTTGAAGCTCTCTACTTACTTCTTAGCTGCTCGGAGTACAATGAAAGCTACCAGACGATCTCTTACATTCCATTTTAATAGTACGTAGTACTTTGGTTTTGTGGTGTCCGTATATGTTCTGCGTAGTGCTGAATTATACAAACATATTTCTTACTCTTTCGTGTCTGAAACCTGAGACATTAACATCATTATTGTTGTTGTTGTTGTTAATATTTGGCCTACCACTAAAATGTGTTGTTATATTTTATTTCAGTTGGAGGTTTCGTGTTATCATCACCCGATAATCAAACCTCAGGTATAAACTAAGAATACTGAAGATTTCAAACACTGTTGTTGTTTTGAATGTTGTTGGATATTCTTTCTTCGAGACTGAGACATTTCAAGATTTTAGAAATATTCTTCGCACTCAGGGTTTGCTGACAGTAATATTTCTATTGTTGTAAACTATTACTACACTGCTGTTGTTTCCTTTTCTAGTTTCAATTAGAAAATTCTGGATTTTGTTCAATATTCTAAGTTCTCATTATTATGTTTATTTAATCCTTTAAACGCCGAGTTTAATCCCTCCTGCCATCTGCTGCCATTATTAGCAGCTCACCATATTTTCCACGTTGGCGGGTTAAGGGTTAATTGTTGTTGTAGTAGCGGTGGTATTAGTGGCAATTATTCTTTTCAGGCGGTTTCGGAAAATTGCGAAAAGTGACAATTAGCTTCACCATGTCTGTCAGTCCTTCCGTATATCCGTCCGTCCACATGGAACTCAGGTCCCACTGGATGGACTTTCTTGAAATTTAATATTTTAACATTTTTCAATATTTTCTCAAGAAAAAAAATTCAAGCTTCTTTAATGTGTGACAAAAATGACGGATGCTACACGTGTATAGGTGCGAGACGTTGTGATGACACTTCTCGCAAATCTTCGTAGAGTAAGTAATTCTTCAGGGAAAGTTGTAGAAAAAATCAAAACGCATATTTTACGTTCGATAATTTTTTTTTTTTTGAAAATCATGTCGTGTATGAGGCATGTGGAAAAATACGGAAGAGCCAGACGGTTCGGTTATGTCAATATAATACGGCAAATGCGCCTTGCGTGCTCCATATGTAAGACTACACGTGCTCACCCGAAATGCGCCCTACTTATTGGTTTTTCACGGCAACAGTTGTTTGGCCAAACAGCCTCAATGTACACGTTTATACGTACATTTCCTGTTTAGTATGTTTTTGATATCCGTGCATGTTGCTGTTGTCCTATATGATTTCTTGTGTTGTTTATACTTTCTTCCAGCTTTATAATTTGTTCAGTTTCTTTTAATGTTGTTATTAATTCCACTTATTTATATTCTTATTCATACTTGCATTCATTTACTTAATCATTCGTTCTTTTATATTTATTTTTATTTATTTCACTGTTTTAGATCTCTATTTACTGTATTCAATACCGGAGTTCTTGTTTATTAGACAGACTGCAATTTATGACGTACCCCATTATATAGTGAGCAGAATTTACAAAGAAGTTTTGCTATCTACTTCTCTTACCTTTCATACAGTACAATTTAAACATTGCTTTCCATTTACGCATGTATACGGGGAAATAGATTTTTACCACCATAACAAATGTACGACTTTTCTTGCGCCGATTTTCATGAGCTTTACAGGTACTACTTTGGGCCTGTCGTTGATAGCAAATTGCAAACAGATATAAAATTAAATATCCAAGTTAGGACAGCAATTAATTGACGCTCTATGTCAAGCACGCCTGTCACTGTGCAGAAATTTACGAAACTTAAGAGACACTCAGTATTTTTTTAGACATCTTCTGTACACAAATATATTCAAATATGAAGATAAATGTGCAAATTACGCGGAAAATATTGTAGGTCATTAAGTAAATTGGGCAAAGATTGTTACGAAAGAAACAAGGGCTGAATGTTATTACGTGGAGATATTCTGCCTGTATAGAATTTTACCGAAACCCTTCGAGAAATATGGGAATTACGGTTTGAAATTCTTGACGTCTGTAAAGTGAGTATGTTTGTCACTGAGTCGATCCTTAGGAAAAATGTCATCTGCTCCATTACTGTTGCAAACACTCTTGTACAGAATTTTACGAAAATAATGCAAACCCTTAATTGTCGATATCAAGTTACACGTAGATATAGGTGCGAAGGGATCGAGGTGGTCTCCATTGAAGGATCTTTCATTATCTTGCACAGAACGTATAATTCCTGATCATTATTTTCAATTCTGTTAAAATCTGAAGGTGTAAATACAGATGCTACGAAGGCCTACGGCGTTGAACGGCGGTGTATAGTCACTCATTTTTTACCTCGACACCAAACAAGGGGAAGTTTCCAATTTATTCCGAAAGTCACTTTTTATTATGTAAGATGGTATGTTCTGCTGTTAGCAAACACGCACGAATTCTGAGAAGAAAATAATGTCTCCTGTTCATCTTAGAACTTTAATTCAAAATTTTTTCAGTTATTAGACGTCGTATTGGTGACCCTAATATAATCTGAATGCGAATTTTTACCATCGTTCGAGGAAGGAAAGTAGTTACAAGAGAAAAATAAATTTGATAAACTTTTCTCCATTCGATTTGTATTTCTAAGAATCAGACCAACAAAATTACTGTTTGGTGTCCTTATCCCCTTGTACATGTTAGTAGACATCTGTTTTTATTATCAGCGCTCACATAACACATTACATTATGCATTCGTTTATCTTCTACAAAATATTTCGACTGTCTATATCGGTCATTATTAGGTAGAATTGCAGTAATATATATATGGAAAAGTGTACCCAAGTGGAGGTCTCTCCTACACAGCTAATAGGTTTAAATATATATATTTATATATATTGACTATTATTACCAATAGAAAAATAAGAAAAGAATTAAAAAAAAAGAAAAGTCTTATGCAATGGCAGTTAGAAATTGTAAACACAAAATTATTGAGTTTTAAAAGGAAACATTTTCTTCGGTTCTCTTCGTCGAGAGTGTAGCGTAAGTCTACCAGCTGACCAGCAGGGTTAGACGAGATCTTAGTTGATATTTCTTCCCGTATTCCTTGAGATAAAACACGTACATTTTCTTACTGCATTACGTTCAAAGTTCTTAGATAGTTTTCTGCGTATGGAACACCCTGTGTTTCAATGGATGTTGCTAAACTCTACGACTCGTTTTATTGTGCGCAAGGAACTACACATCCATCTTTTCCGAAGTAGTAATAATTATTGTTTGAAAAATATAAAGTTTGTTAAAAATAACTTACTGGAAGATTGTCGTGAAGTTTCAATATGTCTTATTTAAACAATCTTATGTAAAAAATAGTAATATAGATTTATTTACATATGAGTTATTCTACTTTATTTTTCTTTTTTTAAAAAGGCAAAGTTTTGAAGTTTTACGAAATTTACAGGGCTTACGAAACAATTATTAAATAACAAATTGTTGAAAGAATAGTCACAGTTATTGTGTATACAATGTGAAGACTGTGTTTGTGCCACTGTTTTGTTGTAGGTTATGTGTTTAGTCCACTGCTAAATACGATGTAATGGCAGTACCTATCGATCAATTGAAACGCTGCCAGGGTTGACGTAATTTACTTCTAGTTTCAAAAATTTTATTACAAATTAATACAGTTGACATTTAATTGGTTGTTCTTATGAGTTTCTTTGTAAATATAAAATTTCTATAACATTCATAAAATTTATTCTCTAATAAATTTCGCTACCTCCAAGATGTTTTCAAATGTCGAAAAGAATGGTGACATTCCTGCAGATGTAAAAATTTTGAAACTTGATTTTGCTGTTTACATGTAAGATAGGTAATATTCTTTAAAATAAATTATTGTTATGTTACTATAACACAAAAAATCTGCCCAATTGAAGGATGGCTTGAGAAAAGACTTTACTATAGGGAGCAGCAAGTGTCTGCTGTTTTGTTTTTGATGGAAGCCATCCCGATGTTTTTCGCTAGGAACTGTAATAACAGAAGTACCGTCAAACACACGTAGTTTTTATTTTATTTTGTTCTAATTAAATTGGCAACATTTTTCGGTCCTATTGGGTCATCATCAAGCTTTCACTATGAACCAGTTAACTATAAAGCTGTGTACATTCTTGGGATCCCAAACAATGTCTACAAATAATAATTATAAACAGTTCAGTGTCTAATAGCCTAGTTAAATAATAAAATTCAGAATGCGCAAAATTTCATTAGTTGCAAAACAATAAAATATATTAATAAAACTTGTATGATGTGTAAGTACCTCAGAAGTGGTGTAAGTTATATCCAACTTAGAGCGGTTGCAATGTGAGGCATGTCACCTGAATTACGTATGTATCGTGGACCCGGCGTTTGGTATATTCGGCCTGGAGTGAAGTACGTCGTCTGTCTTTCAAGCACGATAGGTTTGTACCGGGGGATAAAGTTGGCTTAGATGTATATCACCGTCTCCTATGGGCTAACAGATATCTGTATTGTAGTACAATCCCTTGGTTCAGTCGTGTAGGGACCGGTGTACATATAAACACACTTATTTTAATTATTACAGACCCAAAGAAGACGATATATCTCCAATACAGTTCACACACACACACACACACACACACACACACATATATATATATATATATATACCTGAAAGAGCACGCACAATCACCGAACCAGGCTCAGTAGGGTACAACGTCTTATATGAACGAAAACCGTAGTGCTGATTCCGCTTCAACGTAGAGACTACCTTCTTCCATATGTAATTAATATTTATATGTAAGCCGGTCCCTACACGACTGAACCAATGGATTATACTACAATACAGATATCTGTTACGCTATAGGAGACGGTGATATACATCTAAGCCAACTTCATTCCCCGGTACAAACCTATCGTGCTTGAAAGACAGACGACGTACTTCACTCCAGGCCGAGTATTCCAAACCCCGGGCCCACGATACATACGTAATTCAGATGGCATACCTCACATTGCAACCGCTCTAAGTTGGACATATCTCACACCATTTCTGAGATACTTACACTTTCTACATGTTTCATTAATATTTTTTTTTTGCAAATAATGAGATTTTAAGCATTCTGCATTTCATTATTTAACTAGGCTGTTAGACATTGAACTGTTTATAATTATTGCTTGTAGATATTGTTTGGGATCCCAAGAATGTATGCAGCTTTATAGTTCACCGGTTCATAGCGAAGGCCTGATGATGACCCAAATAGGGACGAAACATGTTGCCAATTTAATTAGAATAAATTAAAATAGAAACTAATTTATTTGACGGTTCTTTTATTATTATAGTTCCAAGTTTCTGCTCAATTTCTTGCATATCAGCGCGAAATTGTTAGGCGACATTTCCAACAAAATGGCAATCATATTTTATTCACTCCATAAACGTTGTATGATTGCCATTAATTTTGGAATTGAAAGTAATTTTGAAATTTTAACTATAGTTAACATATTTCTAATAAATATTTCCCTTTTATCTGAAAAGTAATATAAATGGATATTATAAACTGCCACTGAATAATCAATCATTTTCCAGAAAATGTGAAACGAAAGTTCAGAGCTCTCTCTTGTAGATAACTCCTGTTTGGAAACTAAATTAAACAGTGGGTTTTACATAAGTCTACAAGTTGCGGTTAACCTGTTTTGTATAATGCAGGAACTTGGTAAATCTTGGAAAGTTGTATGTGCCTACGCAAAAGATAGATACAAACGTTTCTGTACAGCTACAGAGACTTTGGGTTTAATACTTTTTCTAATATCGATCAGCCTTTCATGATGCAATAGGGAATAATAACGCATTCTTCCCGAACTGATGATTCACCAGTGCCATCAGTCTATTCCTACAGGAACAGTAGAAAGCAGAACGAGGGTAACGGTTTTATCTTTAACATCAAAAATCAGGACGTGTCAGCATTCTTCCGATACTTTTGCGTTAAAATAAAGGCGTTAGAGATTTTTCGTGTGAGACGCACACGCGAATCAAGATCGTGTTGCAGCCAGAAGAAACAAACGGCACTAATAGCAAAGGCTGCCACTAGACATGAGCCTAACCAAGTTCCATTCACATACGTGTGTCATTCTCACAAAATAACTCCTGAACTTAAAGTTGTATGTTAAGTGCCCGCCTGCTCCTTTGGTTCGATTTCCAACAAGTCCTGCACTAAATCTTCTAAATACTTACCTTACAATTCTTAACAAATTTCTAAAATCCTAATAATTGACCAACTTAATGCACAAATTCTTGTTTTATAATAAGTTTATTATATTCCTCTACATGTTTCGAACACAATAGTGCTCGAAACATGTAGAGGAGTATAATAAACTTATTATAAAAGAAGAATTTGTGCATTAAGTTGATCAATTATTAGGATTATACTGAGATTTACAGCCAGTTACACATCAAAACTTCCTAAACAGTTGTTGTTCATTCTCTTATACTATTCTTACTTCACTCGGTGGTCTGTAAAAGTAACCGCGATATTCGTTTTTTTGTTTGTCCGTGACCTGTTATGAGGGACTAAACTGACTGACTTCCATGAAATTCGATAAGGAAATTCTTTGCAAAGAATGTATTGTTTTGTCTATAAAGCCTCATTTTCGTGAAAATCGTCTCAGTGCACCTCGTAATTTTCTACCCAACACTTTTCACTTTTTTGATAATTTGGGAGAAATTCGGTATAAGAGATCTCCCTCTGTAGAATTTCATGAATATCTGCACTGTAAAGGACTGCTTTACTTGAAGGTGAAATTAATATTTTTCCCGCATTTTATATATTCTCCGTCAAAGTTGATCATAATTCGGTACATTAGGCACCTTCAGATATAAAATGAGCGTTGTTGAGAAACTCGGTGCTGTTAAAATCTTCCTTCACTCAAGGGAGGAAAATAATTTCTACACCTAATAATCATT
>Ga0123355_10005708_pt1 | contig 18288 bp, 18 predicted proteins | sample TergutEmb28metaG_3_FD_89872 | JGI IMG/M metagenome (GOLD analysis project Ga0123355, IMG submission 89872) | Embiratermes neotenicus P1 segment gut microbial communities from Petit-Saut dam, French Guiana - Emb289 P1 | ecosystem: Host-associated > Arthropoda: Insects > Digestive system > Gut ... | reverse complement strand
GTCGTTGCGAGGAGCGAAGCGACGAAGCAATCCAGCAAATCAAACCTTCTGGATTGCTTCGCTTTGCTCGCAATGACAGGCTTTGCATAGATATTCATGGTTTTTGCTTAGCAAGGCAGCCCCCTTTTTTGAGATTTTATTTCTCACCCTTTACCAATCAACTCATAAAGCCGCTCCATTGCCGAGTGAAGCCCCCCTACCTCATCAATAATACCTTCCTGTACAGCTTCTTCCCCAATCAAAATCGTACCTACATCCTGAGCTAAGGTTTTTGTATCCATCATTAGGGCAGTGAGGCGTTCGTGGGTTATTTGGGAATGAGCTACGATAAAATCCTCTACCCTATCCTGGGTCTTGTTGAAATATTCATATGTCTGTGGTGCTCCTACGATAGTGCCATTCATACGCACGGGATGGATGGTCATAGTCGCCGATGGCGCGATAAAACTGTAGCTTGCGGATACTGCAAGGGGCACCCCAATAGAATGCCCTCCACCAAGGACCAAAGATACCGTGGGCTTACCCAAGTGAGCAATGAGCTCTGCCAGGGCTAAACCTGCTTCCACATCACCACCCATGGTGTTAAGCAATACGAGAAGACCGTCGGTTTCTGGGTTTTCTGCGCACATTACCAATTGTGGGATTACATGCTCGTACTTAGTGGCTTTATTGTTTGGCGGCAGTAAAATATGCCCTTCAATTTGACCGATAATCATCAGAAATTGAATGACACCCCGCGGGTTCACTTTTTGGGGTGGCGGGGTCAGCAGCTCTGGCTGAGGGGGAATGGGCTGGTTTTCTGATTCATGATGTTCTTCTTCATTTGAATAGAATTGATTTTTCATATAATCACCTTGTTACATTTCATTTATTGTCACTCCATATTTTGAGCCACCGATAAATAAATATACACCGAACCTGATGAATTGTTACATTGGACCTCTTCTGAAATAGGGAAAACAAGCTGCACTTCAAGCTTGTTTTCCCTATTTCAGAAGAGGTCTATTGCATGCAATCATGATATAAAATACACGCTATTGACATATATTTTACAATTAGACATACTGGCACAAATTGATTACCATTATCAATAAGAATCAGGGGATAGCTGTGCTAGAATTACTTCGAAAAATATTATATAGCATCGTAATAGAGCTTGTTAAGAAACCGATTAATGCGTTACTAAACAAAGAACAAGCATCTGAAGATTCATCAAAGAAAAAACTACTCAAAAATACAGCCACCTGCTTAAGTATTTTTATTTTTGTAACTGGCGGCGTTATTTTACTTTCATCAATTTATTCACCAGGTATCACTTTCGATTATTCTGGAGGGACACCCCTCGCAACGGCTAGATTGTGTTCGGAAACAGGTTTTCCTAACCTTGTGAAAGAGGGATATGAGCCTATTGGTTGGTTCTTTAATGAAATGCGTGTTAATAATATTATTGAAGCAACTCAATTAGCCGGGTCAGGCAGACTAAGGCTAACAAAGAGGTGGGAACGTCCTCGTACTATTTATTTTGACCCTTCAGGCGGAAGTCTTGTTAATGGGGTTTACTATAAACGTAATATTACAAGCAATACAGCAAGCAACTTTGTCTTTCCCTATGCATATAAAAGATATCATACACTTACAGGGTGGTATTTTTATGGTGTACGCATGGAAAGTATGTCGCATGCGCATAATTTTACTCTTGCAAATGAAGCGAATATTACATTGACAGCTGGATGGCAAAGAATTTCAACACCAGAGCCTACCCCGGGGCCGGAATACATTGTTGCTCATCATGCCTTTATGATAGGCTTTGGCGATGGTAGTATACGTCCTAATATCGAAATATCAAGGGCACAGTTTGCTACAATGCTGTTCCGTATTATGCTAGACAATGATAGAGCGTTTTTTTGGTCATCCGAAAATAACTTTACTGATGTTGCGCCATGCCAATGGCATAACAATGCTATATCCACAATGTACAACTCTGGTTTCATTACTGGGTTGCCGGATTCATCTTTTCAGCCAGACCGCGCAATTACAAATGCAGAGTTAGTAACGGCCCTAATCCGTTTTTTGGACATAGAACTTGCTGATGAAATACCAATGTATGAAGATAGTAATGGTCATTGGGCTGCGGCCTATATCAATGCTGCTGCCCTTCAGGGGTGGGAAATTGGCATTGAAAACCCAGATAGGCAATTCCGGCCCAATGATACTGTTACCAGAGCAGAAGCTGCTGCTCTTATTATGCGGGTAATGAACCGTCCAATAATTGATGCTCATACAGATATGGTTATGTGGTCTGATAATGCATGTGTAACTGCGTGGTATTATATGTATATCCAAATGGTGACAAATTCCCGCTACTTTATCAAAAAGGATGAAGACATATATGAAACTGAGGTAGTGCTTATACCACCTCGACGTTGGTATTTACTAGAACGACCTAACTCTAGGCCAGAGGATATTGATAGATATTAACCCACTAAAAAAGCTGCTGCATCCACACTGGTGCAACAGCTTTTTGTTCACTGCATCCGGGTAAAGGACTCCTCATGTTCGGGCTCTACATAATCCCTGGGCCTTGCGCCGTCTATTGTAGGATACCCTCGCTTAATACGTTCCAGGTTTTCGCAATGCTTGAACCACATTTTTACGATACGTAGTACAAACTCTGTTCCTATTCCAGCAACTAATATTATTACTATTGCTAACCAAAAATTCATGTTGTTTCCTCCCGTTTTTTTGTAACAAACGTGCTCCGAAATCACGATTGCGCATCGGGCTAAACAACCTCAAACGCCTCGCTCGGCGTTTGAGTCAGCCCTCCTTCAATCGTGTTTCTCAGTCGCATTCGTTTATATATACGGGTTATTCCGCAAAATGTTTGTTTACTCAGGGACTGCCACTGAAGCGTCAACTAAGGATAAACAGGGCATGGAACAACACAACCCCAACAAGAGCATGTTTAACCGATGCATGGCTTACTGTCGCACCGCCGACCAGCAAGGCCGCAATTGCATACGATCCTACCTGGGTATGCCCGCCATATGTGTTCATTATCCCAAAATTCTGCATTGCGATGATTTGAGCATAGGAAGCAAGTACTGTGGATATTATCATGGCGATGATTCTGGTACGGTCCACATTGATACCGGCGGCAGTTGCCACGGGGCGGCTATGGCCTTTTGCCCTAGACGTGTGTTTAGGAACCACTTGATTGCGAGGCATAGGGCAGCAACCAAGATATAAGCCAAAACGGATATTTGCGCGCTTCGCAGACCGCTATTAAAATCCGGCGGTAGAGTAATGCCAAAAAACGCAATTGCTCCTAAAAAATGCGGAATATAACGCAACATAAACTGCCAACCAAGCTGTTTATTAATAAATTTCGCCAATTACTGTTTAGCACGCATTATGGATTATTTGCCCGAAACGGGTAAAACATAAGCTGCTATGCAATTTCTTTGCATGAACATGGATGTTAGGTTACGGGCTTTAGCTTGTTTTATTTTTTCTCTTGCCATATCCTTTCTTTATGCTTCTTTTTCCGAAAACCATGCTTTTTCTCACGCTTGATTGTGGGGCTTTTTCACCAGGGCCTACTTAACTCAGATGTTTGCTAATTATTTTTCTGATGCTATGTTACAAGACTGTTACAAAAAAATATTAGACAAAATAATTATTCGAACATTTTTGAGCATATGCATTATACACAAAAAAGCCTCGTTATCCATGTATCATGGGTAACGAGGCTTAAAATGTTTTTATTATCTACAGTCGCATACCGCCATTAACACTAAGGGTATGCCCTGTTATATATACAGATTCGTCGCTGGCTAGGAATAACGCCGCGTTGGCGATTTCCTCCGGCTGACCAAGTCTGCCCAGCATGGTTTGGGATGCGAATTTATCCAGTAGGTCCTGGGGTACGGTTTTAAGAATATCCGTCATAACATATCCCGGAGCAATATTATTGACCCGCACATTGCCGCCCTTCATTGCAAATTCCTTTGCCCAGCTTTTTGACAGGCCGAAAAGTGCTGACTTGGTAGCGGCATAATTGGCCTGACCGATATTGCCATACTCCCCTACTACGGAGGAGATATTAATAATAGAACCACACCCAGCGGCTTGCATAAGGGGGCCAAAGTGACGGGTAAGGTAAAATATTGCGTTAAGATTTACATCGATTACCTGAGTCCATTGGTCATCAGTCATTTTTCTGGTAAGGGCGTCCCGGGTTATACCTGCGTTGTTTACCAGGACATCAATTTTTGGGTATTTGCCTGTTGCATATTCAAAGAAAGCAGTGCATTCCTCCGGATTGCTGACATCCAGCTTGTAAAATTCCACATTTGGGTCTGCATAGCTTAGCTCGGCCATGTCGCAGGCGATTACCTGTGCTCCTTGGGCCGAGAATAATTGGGCAATACATTGGCCTATGCCCTTGGCTCCGCCGGTTATTATGGCGGTTTTATTTTTTAGTCGCATAAATCCCCTCTATCTGCCCATTACGGGCATAATCATCATTAACCGAGCGTGAAATATAGCGAATTAATTCGAAATCAGTCCAGCCTGTCGCCGAAAACGCGTAGAAGCGTCCGCGATTTTCGGCTCGGTCTGGACTGTTTCTCATTTAATTCGCTATAATCACCACGAAAAACATGAAAGGCAAAAAAACATTTTGTGGTTTTCGTGGTTCATGCAGTTGTTCTTTTAATAATAATCGCAGTTCCCATACCGCCACCAGCGCATAGGGATGCTAGACCATATGTCATGCTATTGCGTCGCAGTGCGTGAATCAACGTTACCAATATCCTGTTTCCACTTGCGCCTATAGGATGCCCTAGTGCAATGGCTCCGCCATTTATATTGGTCTTTGTCATGATTTCTTCCTGGGAAATGCCATGCTCCTCGGCAAGCTCATGCACTACTCCTAATGCTTGTGCCGCAAAGGCTTCGTTTAACTCCAGCAAGTCAATATCATTAAGAGAAAGCCCTGCGATTTTAAGCGCACTACCTGTGCATTTTACTGGGCCAAGGCCCATAAATGCCGGGTCGATACCTGACTGGCAGCAGCTTATTATTTCCGCCAAAGGAGTCAGATTATATTTCTCAACAGCCTCTTCACTGGCAATTAGGGTCATGCTTGCGCCATCATTTATTCCGGAAGCGTTGCCTGGGGTTACGGTGCCGTCTTTCTTAAATGCGGGGCGAAGATTTGCTAATTTTTCTGGGGTACTGGTACGGTTTGGGTATTCATCGTTATGAACAATAACTTCGAATTTCCCTGCTTTGACGGTAACAGGCACTATTTCCGGTGTAAAATACCCTGCATCTACAGCGGTTATGGCTTTTTGTTGGGATTTGTACGCAAACTCATCTTGCATTTCCCGGGAAATGGAGTATTTCTCAGCCACATTTTCCGCCGTGATTCCCATATGATAGCCGCCAAATGCATCCGTAAGGGAGTCATGAAGAATATGGTCTACAGCGGATATATCTCCTAATTTATTTCCACCGCGTAATTTCCCAGGCAATATAAATGGTGCTTGGCTCATGGATTCTATCCCGCCAGCCAGAACTAGGTTGGCCCTTCCGGCTTTTATGGCGTCAACCGCATTCATCACGGCTTTCATGCCGCTACAGCATACATGGTTTACGGCATAGGCGGGTACATCATGGGAAATACCACCTCCCACGGATACTTGACGGGCAATCCCCTGCCCTAGACCTGCCGCTAAGATATTTCCCATGATTACTTCATCAAATGCGTCTGGAGCTACCCCAGTTTCTTGTACTATCGCCTTTACAAGCTCGGCACCAAGCCGCGAAGGATGCACATCCTTCAAACTGCCTAGAAAACTGCCGATGGCAGTACGTTTTGCACTTACGATAAAAACCTTTTTCATACTACAAGTCCTTCCAATTTAGCGTTGGCAAAGCCTGTAAGCAGGCTGACAAACAAAGCCGGGCGTTCATACATACTGGCATGGCCTGTCCCAGGGAGCAGCACCAAATCTGAGTCCTTTATGCCGTCTTTAAGCTTATATTGCTGGGCGGGTGGGGTAATCGGGTCTGTTTCACTGGCAATGATTAATGTCTTAGCAGTTATATTGCCCAATCGATCTTCAATATTGTAATCATCGGCACTGCGAGTCAGTCTTACTAATCCATCCATAAAGGCCTTGTTAGTAAATACCTGGCTGGTTAGGAAGTCTCGGCGTACCTTTACCCAGTCAGGCCGGGAGTTGTAAAACTCCTGGGAATATATTATGGGAATGGTCGTATTGTAAAAATGAACCGGATCTTCCGCACTCATAGTCCAGCTCTGCCCCAGCTCTTTGAGCCATGCGCCAGTGCTTGCTGCGGCATTGAAGATTATTAGACGATTGACATAGTCGGGATAGGAAGCGGCAAATTGAAGGGCTACATTGCCGCCGTATGATATACCGGCGATTGCGGGATTTTTTAGCTCCAAGTGGTCTAATAAGGCCTTGAGCACTTCCACTTGTAGGTCCAGGCTGTAGCCCTCGCCGCCGTATTTATCCGACTGCCCCTGATCAATAAAGTCCATGAGAATCAGCTTGTTGTTAGCTGATAATGGGGTGATAAATTGATACCAACTCAAGGTGGACATCATAATGCCATTAAGCAAAACAAGGGGTGCTCCCTCACCATGGGTTTCGTAGTGGATTTTCTTGCCTTGATATTCAAACTGTGCCATATGCAGCTCCCTTTCAGTGCTATTAGAGCGGCTTTACCAGAAATGACAAAACCGAAAAGTTGTATGGATTACCAAAACATAAGTTCACGAGCTGATGCGGCTAATTCTTCCCTGTAATCCGGATGGGCAATAGCAATCAACCGCTCTACACGGTCTTTGACACTTGTCCCCCTGAGGGCTGCGACACCGTACTCTGTTACCACAAAGTCCACATCGTTACGGGAAAGGGAAACAACCGCCCCAGGTTTAAGGGTCGGCACTATTTTAGAAACCCGCACTCTTTCCCCATCCGGGCCCTTTACCATTGCAGTGGAATACAGAGCAATGAATGACCTCCCGTTTTTTGCCCGCTGGGCACCTGTTACGGTATCCGCTTGGCCTCCCGTACCACTAAACTGCCTATGGCCTATTGTCTCGGATGCACATTGGCCAACTAAGTCAATTTCCAATGTGGTGTTAATGGAAACCTGATTATCATTCCTGCCAATTACCCCAGGGTCATTGACATAGTTGCCGTCCATCATCAGCACCGACGGGTTGTCATGGGCAAAGTCATAAAGTTCCTTGGTGCCGAGGATAAATGTTGCTACTATTTTACCTTGATGCTGGGTTTTCTTAGCTCCGGTTACGACTCCTGTCTTGGCAAGTTTCATAATGCCGGAGGTCAGCATTTCTGTGTGGATTCCCAAGTCCTTTTTTTGCTCAAGAGCTTGAGCCACTGCGTTGGGTATTCCGCCAATGCCAAGCTGGATGCAATCCCCGTCATTAATATACTCAGCAACATAGTTGCCTATGGTGATATCAAGTTCATTCGATGGGATATCGGGCAATACCGGTACGGGGTAATCCATTTCAACCAAGTAATCCACATCCCGGATATGAAGCTCCACATCCCCAAATGTACGGGGGAAGTTGGGGTTGATTTCAAGGATAACAATATCCGCCGCGTCAATCATACGCCGTTCGTAAGCATTGCTGACAGACAGGCTTACAAAGCCATGCCTGTCAGGCGGGGTGGCTGCTCCTACATATATATTGGGGGTGGAATGAGCCAACCTCTTCTTCCCAGCAAGATGCAAATGATTGGGTACAACGGAGATATTCCCGTTCTCATGGGCTTTCCGCATTGGTGGGCAATAGAACCATCCATTTATGTTATAGGTCTCGGCGTATTCTTTCCCAAAAAATGCGTAGTCCGACATGGGCAGGCAGTTGGTTATGGTGACATCCTTTACCTTTCCATGGAGATTATGCAGTCTATCCATAAACCCATGAGCCCCGGCTGCGCCGAGGCCCGTTACTATGCTGCTGGAATCTCTCACCAAATCCAGGGCTTGGGTTATGGTGATATATTTTGTCTTCATCTTAATTTATTCTCCCCATAATATCGTCCAGGGTTTCGATTGGTCTTACGACTTCCCATACTCCTTCTTCCATATTTGCTACATTAAGGAGCATGGCACCTGTACCGGTACGTTGCCCACCGGCGAAATTCATAACGCCGCCCATTGGCAGGTCCACGATTATATTCTCCAAGGCTTCGATATATGCGTCCCAGGTAATACTATCCCCATCCATGGCACGCAAGCCTTGTACAAATACGCTGCTTGCGACCCAGCCTGCGATTGCAAAGGCGTTTCCGGCAAGGTCTTCTTGACCAAATTCTACCATGCCGTTCATAAAGTCAACAAACTCATCTTCAAACCCGCCGTCCGCGGTGAAGAGGCTCAGCCATCCAGTTGTATAAATCGGAAAACTTGCGCCCGCGCCTACATAGTCAGCCATAAAACCGGCAAGGGTTGTTGCGTCCGCGCTTACATAGGAAGTGATTACAGGCACGTCAAGTCCTTGTGCAACCATACTGTTGACAACGATAGGTAATGTAAATTGAATGGCGGCAACAATAACTGCGTCAACATCCTCTGCAATCATACGCAAAACAGCAGAAGAAACATCGGCTTGGAGTGGTGCTATCTGCTCAGAATAAATAGTAACTCCTGGGATAATATTTGCCTGTGTATTAATACCGCTCATCATGTCAAGACCCGCTTCGTCATTGGTGAAAATTACACCGATACGACGGGCATCATGCTCCTCAACAAGACGTGCAACTAAAACCCGGCCTTCCATTGCAAAGAGGGGTTGAACCGGGAAGAGATTCTGCCCTTGGGCAACGGTGTGTGCCTCGGTATTGTACAAAACACCTATGCCTGTAGCGAAGTATACCGTAGGGATACCCACATCTTTTAACATATCCAGGGTTGCGCCTACAGTAGGCGTTCCAAAATGACCGACGATTGCAAAGACTTCGTCGTCATGAATGAGTGCCTCTGTATATGCCATACCTGTAACGGCCTCAAAGCCATCGTCATGATGCACAAACTCAATATTACGTCCATGTACTCCGCCGGCATTGTTGACCCTGTAAAAATATGCCTGCATACCTTCAATGAAGGGGATTCCTACGCCAGCCGCCGCACCGGATACTGCCGCTGTGTTGCCTACATAAATCGTGTCATCTGTTACGCCTTGGGAATGCGGGCTGTCCCCATCTGAATTGCAAGCGGCAAGTCCTGCCAGCATTGCAACTAGAGCGATGAATACTACTACTTTCATAGTTCTTTTCATGGTTAAATCCTCCTAAGATTTTAGTAGGTGGGTTTCCGAAGAAGTCATATAAGCACCAACCTCGTCATCCCGCGCTTGACGCGGGATCCCCTGACCTTTGTCGAAAGACTGAGGGGACCCCGGGGCAAGCCCGGGGTGACGGGTGTTTGCATTGCTTCTTAGCGAGACAACCCAAAGATGTGTTTTATTTATGGCCAAGATAGGCCTCAATTAATGCCGGGTTATTGATTAACTCTTTGGCGGGGCCTTCCATATTTATTTGCCCTACCTCCAGTACATATGCATAATCCGCGATTTTTAGCGCGCCCAGCGCATTCTGTTCAACCAGTAAAACAGTTGTACCGTCGTCACGGATATTTTTTATTATTTCGAATACCTCTTTCACAATCATCGGCGCAAGCCCCAAGGACGGTTCATCCAGCAAAAGAAGCTTGGGGCTTCCCATTAGGGCTCGACCTATGGCAAGCATTTGCTGCTCGCCGCCGGAAAGGGTTTGGGCAATTTGTGTTTTTCTTTCCTTCAAAACGGGGAAATAACGATACACTCTCTCGAAATTCTTGATTCGTTCTGATTTGCTTACGGTAAAGGCACCTGTCAATAGATTTTCCTCTACGTTCAAGTCTTTAAAGACATGCCGCCCCTCGGGGACAACCAGCATCCCCAGCTTTGCGATTTTATTAACAGCCATCCTGGAAATGGATTGACCAAAAAAAGATATATCGCCAGTGGACTCCTTTACTCCGCAAATGGCACGGATGGTAGAAGACTTCCCTGCCCCATTGCTGCCTAAGAGAGCGATAATCCGTCCCTCTTCAACAGTCAGATTTATTCCTTTGACAGCCTTGATAAACCCGTAGCTTACCTCAAGATTTCGGACTTCCAATGCATTCATTATTCATCACCCCTTCCGAGGTATGCTTCCTGTACCGTTGGGTCTGACTTAATCTCTTCTACCGTGCCTATTGCCAACCGTTTGCCAAAGTTAATCGCGCAAATCCGCTCACATACACCGGATACAAAATTCATATCATGTTCAATCAGTAAAATACCGCAATTATACTTCCCGGCAATATCCTTAACCGTTTGAACTAAAGCCAGGGTTTCGGTATCGTTGAGACCCGCTGCCGGTTCGTCCAGAATAATCAGCTTTGGATCCAGCATAAGAGTACGCCCAAGCTCAATACGTTTTTGTATTCCATATGGCTGCATAATTGCCGGCATATCTTTTATATGGAGCAACCCGAGGCTTGTGAGGACTTCCTCGGCTTTTTCCCGTAGGGCTTTTTCTTCTCTTCTGGCTTTAGGCAAACGTAGAATTTGAGACGCCAAGCTTGCTTTAAATGCTGTGTGTGCCCCAACAAGTAGGTTCTCAATAACAGTCAGGCTTACGATGAGTTCAACATTTTGAAATGTCCGCACTAGACCCAATGCAATAATTTCATGAGGCTTTTTTTCTACGAGATTAACCATCGCTCCATCCCGTGAGTTAAACAGTATCCTGCCAAAGTCAGGCTTGTAGAACTGGGTAATGCAGTTAAAGGCGGTGGTTTTGCCTGCACCATTTGGGCCGATTATCCCGTAGATTTCGCCTTCATTCATTTCAAAGGAAAGGTCATCTACGGCTTTGAGCCCGCCGAAGGATATGGACAGGTTTTCTACATTAAGCAATGTACTCATGCCGCCGCCCCCCGTCTTTTTTGCATAAACTTTTTCACATCTTGCCAAATATACACCAGTCCGGCAGGGTAATACAGAATTACAACGATAATCATCAGGCCTGTAAATACAAAGGGCATCCCGTTAATATCCCCGATAACCGGCAGGTTTGCCAAAATCAAATCCGGTGCGCCAAAAACAACAAAAGCCCCGACAACAGTCCCCGCGACCGACCGCACCCCTCCGATTACCACAACGGCTACAAACATAAGGGATAAGGTAAATGTCCAATCTGTAGGGATAGTAAACCGGATAAAATGCATGTAAAGTGCCCCACCAAGCCCGGCAAATGCAGTAGCAATGGAAAAAGCGATAAGCTTGTATCTCAAAATATTTATCCCCATGGCCGCCGCTGCAGGTTCGGAACCGCTTACGACAGACATGGCTGACATGGCCCTCCCTGTATAACTGGTAGTGATAATACGTGTGACAATCATGGCAAGGACTAAGAAGGCAACAAGCAAAATAAATGTCTGGTTCCGGTCAAGGGAAAGGGCAAAAAAGGATGGAAACCCTGCTCGCCTTCCGACAAAGCTATTGGTAAAGCTGCTGAACTCAATAAAAACTTGGCGTAAAATTTCCGATATTGCCAATGTTGCCATTGCAAGAAAGAACCCTTGTACCCTAAGTGATACAAGGCCAACGACTATCCCCATAATGCTGGTGATAGCAACAGTAAGTAGTATTGACGGCAAAAAGCCCATGCCGATTTCTGTAGTGAAAAACGCAGTCAGATATGCGCCAACCCCCATAAAACCCGCAGTGCCCAAGGACACCAACCCCGCATAACCCATCAGAATATTGAGCCCCAAGGCAACAATGGCGTAAATAACTACCCCAGCGATAATAGTAAGGTATGCAAAGCGCAAAACCCCGATGCTAACCATAAGGGGTGCCAAGGAAAGTACCAGCCCAAAGACAATGTAATCGGAATATGGGCGGAACTTTTTGTAGAAATTAATCGCCTGCATAAGCTCACACCTTCCTAATAATCTTCTTGCCAAAGATGCCATTGGGGGCAATCATCAAAATTGCCAAAATCAATAAATAAACGATAGCATCCGCCCATACCGAGGATACATAAAATGCGATAAAATTGCGACTCATTGCAATGAGGTATGCCGCAAGTACCGGGCCAAAGAATGTACCCAGCCCCCCCAGCACACAGGCAAGGAGAGCGGTTATCTGAATAGAGTCCATCATGGCAAACTGCACCTGAACATCAGGCGCAACCATCATTGCAGACAGGCTGCCCAGTGCGGCGGCAACCGCCCACGCACCCATGGTTATAATGGTAGTGGGGATACCCATCATCCGGGCTACAGTGTCATTGGAGGCTGTGGCCCTGACCCCAAGCCCCCACTTGGTTTTTTGGATAATATAAAACAGCAGAATCATTACGGAAATACCGATAGAAATGTTAACGATTGCGCCATTGGTAATGGAGGCATTGAGAATAGTTTGCGAGCCTTGTGCAAAGCGAGGATATAGGCGGTTGAGAGAGCCAAAGAGCATGGGGGCAAGGCCTAAAAACACCATTACAAGTCCCAGTGTGATGATTTGCTTATGAACGGAATGGAGCTTTGTCGTCCTTTTTATGACAACACGGTCAACGATTATGCCGATACTGACAGCACCAAGGACACCAACCAAGGACGAAACCCATACATTCATGCCGGTGGCTTGCAAAAACGATGCGGCGATAAAGGCGCAGAACATGGATATAGCACCTTGGGCAAAGTTAAAGGCACTGGATGTCCTAAAGATAAGGATTATGCCCATGGTGGCAAGGGCTAGTCTGCCGCCGGAGTCTAGGCTGTTTAGGAAAATTTGCAGAGGTATGTTCATGTTTAATCTATGCCTCCCTTGATGGAGAATGACGGGGTATGAATAAGCATACTGATAAAAACAAGCAAAAATCCTTATAATATCAACGAGCGCTTTCGTCAGAATCATCAAAACCCGAGCTTATTAGCTACGCATGGGCTTTGTAAGCCCCCTTCAGAATGAAGGGGGAGCCGCGACAGCGGCGGGGGGTTGTCGGCTTGCGTAGTGTTGTAGTTGAAAGCCAACGATTGTGGCTTGCGGACACAACCCCCTCGTCGCTACGCGACATTTCCCCCTTCCAATGGAAGGGGGCTTATCCCCACTTGATAACATTTGCTGCCCATACATATCCTATCCCTGCCGAAAGCATACATATTACGCTTCCGGGCTTTATTTTGCCGGATTTTACGGCAAGTTCAAGGGATAGAATTTGGTCAATCTGGCCAAGGTGACCGTAGTCATCCAGATATATGGTTTGCTCAGGGGTGAGGACAAGCTCTTTGAGTATAGCCATATGCCCTGAGGGCTTTATATGCAAAATTGCCAGGTAATCCATTTCGGATTTACTTATGCCGGATTTTTCGAAGGCTCTATCTATGCATGTATGCCAATTGGGTAGGGAAACTTGATTAAGCCGATCTTTCATTGCGGCGGAGTCCATTAGACGCAGGGATTTTTTTGCTTCTTCTATATTGTGGGGGGTGATGGGGTTGACTTGGCCGCCTATTTCTACGCCGGCGGTTCTGGCGAGGGATGCGTCGGCTATTATATGACTGCCAAGGACTTGGTTGCGGCCTAGGTTCTTCTTAAGCAAGATTGCGCCGCCGCCGTCCCCGAGATTAAACATCATGGAGACTTTACTGTCGGTGTAATCAATAAAATCACCGTTGCGGTAGCCCCCGGCTATTAGTATCGTATCAATTTCCTCATCGGCTATTAGCATATCCTTGGCCATTTTTATGGCGGCTACAGTGGTGCAGCAACGGTTTTGGACATCAATGCCCCAGGCATTTACCGCACCGATTTTGTCTTGTATATATAGAGCCGAAGTAGTTAGGGGATATTCCTTATATTCTTCTCCCATGCATAGGATTATGTCGATTTCCTTCGGGTCAACTTTGGCGTTTTCCATGCAAGCTTTGGCGGCAAGATAACCCATTTCCTGAGTGCCTAGGTTGGATTTGGGCTTTTTTACAATGCCCAGCTTGTTGATAACAGCATCCTCTGTCCAATTGCCTGCCGTGGCGTCGGAAATCTCCTTGGCTGTCATGTAAGTATCGGGGATATATGTGCCGATACCGGCTATGCCTATGTCATATGGTTTCATATTATTTCCCCAGCAAAATCGTCGAAGAGCCGACGATTACGGTTTTTTCATTTTGGTTAGTCACTGTACAATCAAAGACAACCAGGTTCTTTTCTTCGATTTTTTCCTTCACGGTACATGTGGCTGTTATGGTGTCATTAAAATACACCGGGGCCAGATACTTAATTTCCTGCTTTGCCAAAATCGAACCGGGGCCCGGCAAATACATCCCAAGCACTGTGGATATAAGGCTGGCAGTAAGCATCCCATGGGCGACACGGCCTTTGAAAATACTCTCCTTTGCATGTACCTCATTGATATGCACAGGGTTGGCGTCACCGGAGATTCCGGCAAAGAGATATACATCGGTTTCGGTGATGGTCTTTGAGAAGGAGGCACTTTGGCCAATACTAAGCTCGGACATTTTCATTGTATACGCTCCAATCGGGCTAAAGCGCGGCTTCGCCGCAGGATTATGGGGTTGCGCGCGCTTTCTAAAAGCGGTTTAACTTGCATTAATGCTAATTCGTTCTAATTTAGTTATTAACTTCGGCAAAATTTTATGCATATCCCCCACTATACCTACATCCGCTACATCGAATATAGGAGCCGAGGGGGTTTTGTTGATTGCTATAATCAGCTCGGATTCCTCCATCCCGGCCAGATGCTGGATTGCGCCGGAAATGCCACAGGCCATATATAGCTTGGGACGGACGGTTTTTCCGGTTTGGCCTACCTGCCGGTCTTTGCTTGCATAACCCGCATCCACTGAGGCCCGGGAAGCGGATACTTGCCCGCCGAGTAAATCCGCCAGTTTCCCTAATGTGGCGAAGTTTTCTTTTCCGGTGCCTCGGCCTCCGGATACCAGTACTTTGGCCTCTGTAATATCGGCGGATTTTTTACTGGCCATTACTGTTTCCAGTATGGTTACGTTTTGGTCAGCGGCCTCGAATGGGACTTCAAATCGTGTGATTTCACCCGTTGTATTTTCCTCCTGCTCCCTGGCAATCATTACCCCCGGCCTGATTGAGGCCATCTGCGGCCTATGCTCCGGGCATATAATCGTGGCTAGAATATTGCCCCCGAAGGCGGGGCGGGTCATCAACAGGTTTTTGGTCTCAGAGTCGATTTCCAACTGGGTACAGTCGGCGGTCAAGCCAGTTCTGACTCGGCAGGCTACTCTTGGGGCAAGGTCCCGGCCTATGGCAGTTGCACCGATTAGCACAATATCAAAATCGTGCTCTTTAAGGACTGCGGTCATGGCTTTTGTATAGGGCTCGGTCATATAGTCCTTTAGAATTGGAGCGTCAACGTATATGACCTCACAGGCACCGTGGTTAAGCAGGCTTTGATGCATATTCGCGGTTTCATGGCCCAGTAGTAACGCCACCAGCTTTTGGTTTAAGCTGTCCGCCAGTTTTCTGCCTTCTCCCAGCAGCTCAAGGGAGACTTTCTGTAGCTTGCCGTCCCGCTGCTCGCAAAATACTAAAACGTCTTTGCTCATACGATGTAATGCTCCTTTAGCTTCTCGATTATTATCTCTACAGCTTCATCTTCGCTGACTTGATGGACTACCCCTTTGCCTTTGGGGGCTTTTGTGAAGGATTTTTTTACTCTGGTGGGTGAACCCTTGAGACCTATATTGGCCGGGTCGATGAATACATCCAAGTCGGCATATGTGAGGGTTTTGACTTCCTTTTTTTCATAGGCATCGACAATACCCCCTACGGACATATATCTTGGTTGGTTAAGCTCCGTAAGGGCGGTGATAAGAGCCGGGAGCTTGGCTTGAATCCGCTGATATCTATCCTCGTATTGGCGTTTTACGACGATGTGGTCTTCGCCGACTTCAATTTCCTCTGCATACGAAATATTGGGAATCCCCAGATGCTCGGCAATTTGCGGCCCAACTTGAGCGGTGTCCCCGTCTATAGCCTGTCGCCCGGTGATAATGAGGTCATAGCCCAGATATTTTATTGTCCCTGCCAATGTAGCAGAAGTCGCCCAAGTATCCGCCCCGGCAAAAGCCCGGTCGGAAACAAGATAGGCTTCATCGCAGCCCATTGCCAGGGCTTCCCGGAGGGCAACGTCAGCCTGAGGCGGCCCCATGGTTATTACGGCTATGTGTACATCCTTGCATTGGTCTTTTATTTGTAACGCCGCCTCTATTCCTGAAAGATCATCGGGATTGATGATAGAAGGAACGCCTTCACGAATCAGTGTCCCTTTTACAGGGTCGATTTTGACTTCGTTGGTATTGGGTACTTGCTTGATGCATACGATTATTTTCACTGTTAGACCTCCACTGGTTATGTGAATCACAGACTGCATACGCGAATCACGGACTACATATCGTCACCCCGGGCTTGACCCGGGGTCCCCTGACCTATACCGAAAGACTAAGGGAATCCCGGCTCAAGCCCGGGATGACACGGATTTATTCACGTCCAGAATTTATGTTAGTTCACCTTCATATGACTGGCAATAACCATCTTTTGTACCTCCGAGGTACCTTCGTATATCTCTGTGATTTTGGCATCACGCATCATACGCTCGATGGCATATTCTCTTATAAAACCATAGCCCCCATGGAGCTGTAGGCAGCGGCGTGTGATATCCGAGGCCGCTTCTGAGGCAAAGAGCTTTGCCATTGCCGCGTGGCTTGCATAGGGCTGCTTCTGATCCTTGAAATACGCAGCGCGGTAGGTCAAAAGCCTTGCGGCGTCCACGGTAGTTTGCATATCCGCAAGCTCGAATTGAGTATTTTGAAATTGGGAAATCCGCTTGCCAAACTGAACCCGCTCTTTCACATATTTGACGGTTATGTCAATGGCACCTTGGGCAATCCCCAGAGCTTGGGCAGCAATGCCGACGCGTCCGCCATCAAGTGTCATCATTGCGATTTTAAAGCCCTGGCCTTCTTTGCCAAGGAGATTTTCCTTGGGGATAATGCAGTTTTCCATAATTAATTCGCAAGTAGCAGAACCGCGAATCCCCATCTTCTTTTCTTTTTTCCCAACAGAAAAACCCGGGAAGTCTTTTTCTACTATAAAAGCGGAACAGCCCCGTGTGCCTTGGGAGCGGTCTGTCATTGCAATGATAATATACACATGAGCAGCACCTGCGTTGGTGATAAAAATCTTGGTACCGTTAAGAATATAATTATCCCCATCAAGGACGGCAGAAGTACGCTGGCCCGCCGCATCGGTGCCGGCCCCAGCCTCGGTAAGGCCAAAGGCACCCACCCACTCACCTGAGGCAAGCTTGGGGAGATATTTTTCCTTTTGGGCGGGGGTACCATTTTCGAAAATAGGAGCGGCGCAGAGGCTAGTATGAGCAGAAACGATAACCCCGGTAGTGGCACAATGCTTGGAGAATTCCTCCACAGCCATGGCATAGGCCAAATTATCGGCCCCGGCTCCCCCAAATTCCTTGGGGATGGGAATGCCCATAAACCCGACTTGCCCCATTTTTGCCACTGTTTCCGAAGGAAACTCTTCAGTTTCGTCTACTTCGGCGGCATTGGGCTTAAGCTCATTGAGGGCGAACTTTGTATATAGGTCTTGCAAGAGCAGATGTTTCTTTGACAGACTAAAATCCATGTAGGCCTCCGTTATACCCGTCACCCCGGGCTTGACCCGGGGTCCCCTTAGTCTTTCGAAAAAGGTTGGGGGATCTCGCGTCAAGCGCGGGATGACAAGACTAATGTTTTCCGAGTTTAATACTTGAACACTGATTCAACTTTCATGCTTGTGAAAGAATATCATTGGCTTTATATTATGTCAACGAAAAATATACAATTTCACCAAACGAAAAATCAAATGATATGTTTTATGCAATCCGTCATAGTTAAATTGCTTGGATATATGTGCGACTTTGTGGACGGGGTAATCATTATGTAGTATATTCAACTTTGTGAAATATATAGGGGGGCTGTCCTGTAAAAGGACAGACATCATGAACCCGCGGCACCAAAGAATTACATTTCTTTGGGTGACGCGGGCGTCATGATGTCTGTCTTGTTAAGCAGAAACCATGAATATCTATGCAGAACAACCGTCGTTGCGAGCGTAGCGAAGCAATC
>Ga0123355_10005707_pt1 | contig 18288 bp, 14 predicted proteins | sample TergutEmb28metaG_3_FD_89872 | JGI IMG/M metagenome (GOLD analysis project Ga0123355, IMG submission 89872) | Embiratermes neotenicus P1 segment gut microbial communities from Petit-Saut dam, French Guiana - Emb289 P1 | ecosystem: Host-associated > Arthropoda: Insects > Digestive system > Gut ... | reverse complement strand
TGCTTTTCAAGATGCTGATATTGTTTATCCAAAGAGCTGGGCTCCTTATGCAGCTATGGAAAAACGGACAGTTCTGTATGAAAACAATGATAGTGCCGGTATTGATAAGCTTGAACAAGAACTCTTACTACAAAATGCTAACCACAAAGATTGGGAATGCACTGAAGATATGATGAAGCTGACCAAAGACGGTAAGGCTTTGTATATGCATTGTTTGCCGGCAGATATTTCAGGTGTTAGCTGTGTAGCGGGAGAGGTTGCTGCATCTGTGTTTGATCGTTATCGTGAACCATTGTACAAGGAAGCGGGGTATAAGCCATATATTATTGCTGCAATGATGTTTTTGTCTAAAGTAAAAAATCCGGATGAGATGCTAGATAAGCTTGCATCTAATGGGGCATCTCTGCGTTTATAGCTCCTATCTTCGCTATCTATTACAACCGGTCAAAAATATTATTTAAATAAAAGTGTTGCATAATTATTCAGTAGGGTGTATAATTACCAAAATCAAAAATATATACATAAATGAGGAGAGTAGTTGATGAAAAAAATTGTTCTAGCGCTCGGAGGAAATGCTTTAGGAAACACTTTAAAGGAACAAAAAGTTGCAGTTAAGACTGCAGCGAAAGCAATTGTCGATTTAATAGAAGGTGACTTAGAGATCGTAATCACACACGGAAATGGTCCACAAGTTGGTATGATTAATTTAGCGATGGAAACTGCTCAGAAATATGATGATAGTTTTTACCATATCCCAATGTATACTTGTGTTGCAATGACTCAAGGCTACATTGGTCAGGATATTCAAAATGCTATAAGTGAAGAGTTAGCAGCAAGAGGTATGAGCAGACCTGTTGCAACGGTAGTAACTCAAACACTCGTCGATGCGAATGATCCTGCATTTGATGATCCAACCAAACCGATTGGTGCTTTTTATACTGAAGAAGAAGCCAAGGTCTTGATTGAGCGTGGAGAGCAATTAAAAGAAGATTCAGGAAGAGGATGGAGACATGTTGTTGCTTCTCCACTACCTATCGATATTGTTGAAAGTTCAACTGTTCAAGTTTTACTGGATGCAGGGCATGTTCCAATAGCTGGTGGCGGTGGCGGAATTGCTGTCACTAAAAATTCTCAAGGTCATTTTGAAGGCGCATCTGCAGTAGTTGATAAAGATTTTGTCAGTGCAAAGTTGGCTGAAATTCTTAATGCAGACACATTAATCATATTAACTGCAATTGATTATGCATACCAAAACTTTGAGCAACCAAACCAAGAAGCAATTGTTAAAGTGGACGTGGAAGAAGCGCAAAAGTATGTTGATGAAGGTCATTTCGCGCCAGGTTCAATGCTTCCAAAAGTGCAAGCTGCAATTTCATTTGCAAAATCAGCTCCAGGTCGCCAAGCGATTATTGCAAAGCTCGATCATGCGCAAGATATCCTTACAGGAAAAACAGGTACAACTGTAGTTGGTTAGTATGAATAAATTCATACTAACAGAGAATGTGCCAATTGCGATGGATGGAATCGCAATTGATGCACGCGCTAATAATCATCCTCTTTCATGACAGTTTTGTGCCGAAGAAATCCGAAAGGAATGATTATTAGTATGAAGTTGGTTTTATTTTGAAAGTGACAACTATTTTATTAGCGGCAGGGTTGTCACAGCGGATGGGTGAAGATAAGCTATTACTTAGCTTTCATGGAAAGTCGCTGTTACAAAATGCTGTTGATCTATTATCAAACCTGCCGGTATACAAGCGAATTTTAGTTACAACTGATGCCCGGTCAAAACAGATTGTTTTGCCTCCGGGCATTCAGCTATGTATAAACTCAAATCCTCACATCGGGCAGAGCGAAAGTATTAGGCTAGGCATAGAACGAACACAGGGAGACAGTTCTGATATGATGAAAGAGGCTTATCTATTTCTCAATGCAGACCAACCGCATTTAACTGTTGATGATATTTTACAATTACTTACAATTGCAAATAATAATCAAGATATGATTATTTTTCCAGTAATTGATGAAAAACCATGTTCTCCGACTATTTTTCCTAGCTGCTATCGTGTACAATTATTGAATCTATCAGGTGATGATGGTGGGCGTGTTATACGTAATGCAAATCGCGAACATTGTATTGCTGTGACTCCGAATACTCCAGGGAATTTCACTGATGTTGATAATAAGGAGGACTATAATGATCTCATTAATAGTTAATGGTCAACGCGTCGAGACGGCTTCCGACAACATTAAACTCATTGCTCTATTACGCGATGAGTTGCGCCTGACTTCCGTGAAGGAGGGTTGCTCTGAGGGTGCGTGCGGTACATGTATGGTTTTGGTAGATGGTAAAATTATGCGTGCGTGTATTCCAACGGTTTCAAAACTTGAGGGAAAATCAATCCTCACCGTGGACGGGCTTTCTGAACGTGAAAAAGAAGTGTACGCGCACTGTTTTGCAACCGCAGGCGCTGTACAGTGTGGTTTTTGTATACCCGGTATGGTAATAAGTGCAAAAGCACTCATTGATAATAACAATAATCCAACCCATGATGATGTAAAAAGAGCAATTCGTGGTAATATTTGCAGATGCACAGGATATGTGAAAATCGAAGATGCTATTATATTAGCTGCGAAATATTTTAGAGAAAATATGCAAGTTACGGAGTCTGAAAATGCCGGAAGACTTGGTAAAAGTTTATATCGTCTGGATGCTGATGAAAAAACTCTTGGTACAGGGGTATATACGGATGACGTTATTGTTGAGAATATGGTATATGCAAAGGCATTAAGAACAAAATATCCTAGAGCACGTATATTGAAAATTGACAGCGAAAATGCAAGAGCTCATCCTGATTGCATAACAGTAATAACTGCTAAAGATGTACCCGGAAATATTAAATGCGGACATTTAATAAAAGATTGGGATGCTCTTATAGCGGAGGGCGAAATTACCCGTTATATAGGTGATGCAATAGCATTAGTTGTATCAAAGAATGAAAATTCTCTGAATGAATTGCTTGAACTCGTTGATGTAAAATATGAAGAATTAACTCCACTAACATCACCCAAAATGGCTCTTGCTGAAGATGCGCCATTAATTCATGATTCAGGCAATATTCTTAGTAGGCAACAACTCAAACGAGGAGACCCTGATAAGGCTATTGAAAACGCAAAGTACGTTGTGACAAAACATTATTCATTACCATTCACAGAACATGCGTTCATGGAGCCTGAATGTGCCATCGCCATGCCTGATGGTGAAGATGGATTATTCCTATACACAGGTGGGCAGAGTGTTTATGACGAGCAAAGAGAGATAAGTGGTCTTCTAGGTATTCCGGAAGAGAAAATTAGAGTACGGTCAATGCTTGTTGGTGGTGGTTTTGGCGGTAAAGAGGACATGAGTGTTCAACATCACGCTGCTCTTGTTGCGTGGATTATAAAAAGACCAGTAAAGATTAAATTCTCTCGTCAAGAAAGCATTTTAGTACATCCAAAACGTCATGCAATGGAGATTGATTTTACTACTGCATGTGATGAAAATGGCATAATCACAGCGGTAAAGGCAGAGATTGTATCCGATACAGGTGCATATGCAAGTCTTGGTGGTCCGGTATTGCAGCGTGCATGTACACATGCTGGTGGTCCATATAATTTTCAGAATATTGATGTACGGGGAACTGCAGTAATAACGAACAATCCGCCTGCCGGAGCGTTTCGTGGTTTTGGTGTACCGCAATCATGCTTTGCGATGGAAAGCAATCTTAATCTACTAGCAGAAATGATTGGAATATCGCAATGGGAAATACGATATAGAAATGCGATACGACCCGATCAAGAGTTGCCAAATGGACAGATTGCTGATGAATCTACAGCATTAGTAGAGTGCTTACTTGCAGTTAGAGATGCATTTGACAAATCAGAATCAAGTGGCATTGCATGTGGTTTCAAAAATTCAGGTCTTGGAGTAGGTGTACCGGATATTGGTAGATGCATTTTATCTGTTGATAATGGAAAAATCTATATTCGTTCAAGTGCTGCATGTATAGGGCAGGGAATGGCTACTGTTCTTACTCAGATGGTATGTGAGACGTTAGGGATTTCATCAGAACATATTGTTGTTGAAGCTCCAGATACATCACGAACACCAAATTCCGGTACAACAACAGCATCAAGACAAACTGTTTTTTCCGGCGAGGCTGCGGTAGTTGCAGCGAATGAGTTGAAAAAAGATTTACTCGATAAGTCACTGCATGATTTAGACGGTAAAGAATATTATGGAGAGTACAAACCGGAAACTGACCCAATGGGAAGCGATAAGCCGAACCCTGTGAGCCATGTTGCATACGGATATGCTGCGCAAGTTGTTGAGCTTGAGAAAACAGGCAAAGTGAAGAAAGTCACAGCCGCATACGATATGGGAACAGTTGTAAACCCAATTTCTGCAGAGGGACAGATTGAGGGTGGTATTGTCATGGGTATTGGTTATGGTTTGACAGAAGATTTTCCGGTAGACAATGGATATCCTACAGCAAAGTATGGTACACTAGGTTTATTGAGAGCGCCGGATGCACCGGAGATTGAGACAATAATTGTAAAGTCAAATAGAACAGCAAGTAAAAAAACAAAATCTGCTCCTGCATATGGTGCAAAAGGAGTAGGAGAGCTGGCAACAATTCCAACTGCACCGGCTATTCATGGGGCATATTATAGATTAGATGGTAAATTCAGACAAAAGTTACCGATGGAAGATACGTATTATAAAAAATAATTTCAGAAGGAGTTGTTATAATGACAAATGAAGAATTAATTGAACTGGCAAAGGAAGCAAGAGAAAAAGCATGTGTAGAGCTGTCCGGCTTTAAGGTTGGAGCTGCATTGCTAGAAAAAAATGGAACGGTTATTTTGGGGAGTAACATAGAAGATCCGTCGGGTATTGGTGTAACAAATATTTGTGCCGAACGTTGTGCAATTGTGAAAGCTCTTTCTGAGGGTTATAGAGAGTTTGAGAAAATTGCTGTAGTTGGCGGATTAGACAAGTTAATATTTTGTGCGCCATGTGGTGCTTGCAGGCAGTATCTAAACTCATGGTGTCCGTCAATAAAAATAGTTTTATTGGAAACTGATGGTGAAATAAAAGAGTACAGTATGAAAGAACTTCTACCGTACTCTTTTGATGAGACATTTTAAGGAGCTGTCCAACTTATTATTTGACAGTTCCTAATGGTCATTAAAGAAGAAAATTCTATTACGTCCGTCAGCTTTGGCTTGATATAAAGCGATGTCTGCTTTTTTGAGCATATCAGAAAGAGTTGCTCCATGTTTCGGAAAAAATGAAACACCTATGCTCAAAGTGCATTCAAGACTAATTGTAGGCAGGGTGTATGCATGTAAGGCAGTTGATAAAATTTCTGTGTAATGATTTTCGGCTTCTTCTTGTGAGTTGAAAGCGTCAGATGGATTGGTCAATAATATAACAAACTCATCACCACCAAGTCGATATAGTTTGTTTGTAAAGTAACTATTTTCACTCAAATGTTCGGTAAGACGGCGGAGAACAACATCGCCGGTGTTGTGACCATAAGTGTCATTAATAGCCTTGAAATGATCAAGGTCGAAAAGTGCAACAATACCTGATATAGGTTCTTGCTGTGATAGCTTATCTTCTATGACCGAAAAATCCTCTTTGAGTTTTTGTCGATTTGGAACACCAGTCAACTGATCTATATATGCAAGTGAATATAAGCGTTCATTCGTTTCTTTTTCCTGAGAAATATCACGAAATATAAAAATAGTCGCAGGCTTTCCGTCAGTCCAATTAATTGCGTTGTGCTTGACAGAAAATGTGCGACCTGAAATATCATTTAATTCAAATGCTGATGATACATTGTTTTTTGCATCTTTGCATAGGGGGCAATGGTTACATAATTCCGGGAAATGTTTTGCATATGTAGAATTACAAGAACTGTAATCGCCATCATTATTAGAAAAACGCTCGTGGATTTCGGCATTTGTAAAGATTATCCCGCAATTTTTATCTCGCAAGATTAATATCTCCATATCATGGGGGTCAAGAATATTGCTTATATCACTTAGAATGCTCTGATAACTTTCTTTTCTGTTGAAAGTTATCAGAGCTTTTTCTTTTAATTGGCTTATTTTGTCAAGAATGTTCTTCATACTTATTTAAGCAACTCCATTACGGAAAAAACTACTCAAATCATACTTTGGTGTTTTTCTTCTCAACCCTTCAGATATGAAGTGACGAGTTCTTGTAATAACTCATCTCTATCAAGCCTACAGATAAGACTACGCGCGTTATTATAATTGGTTATATAAGTTGGGTCTTCAGATAGAATGTACCCAACAATTTGGCTAATGGGATTGTATCCCTTTTCTCTAAGTGCATCATAAACTGCCGTAAGAATATCACGAGTATTATGCTCGCCACCTATTACATCAAATTTTCTTGTATAACCGTCCACCCGTGACACCTCCAAATCATTTTATTGCATTTCATATTATATTAAATATGTGATGAAGAGTAAAGTTAATTATAATTACAACATTGTAACAATTGTATTATAAATTATCGCCTGCAGTAACAGGCATTGGTAATAGGGCTGTAAGTGAGTAGCTTACAAAACGTCCGTCAGATGTACGTGCGGAGAGTACTTCAATTGTTGGTGAAAATTCATTCAAAAGTTGGCGGCAATTTCCGCATGGTAAGCTGTATGTATTGCCTTCAGAAATGGTTGCAATCCTTTTAAAGTTTTGATGTCCGGCTGATACAGCAGATGCTATTGCTGCAGCTTCTGCACATATTGTTGCTCCAAACGCCACGTTTTCAATGATACAACCAGTAAAAACAGTACCATCGGCACATTCGATTGCAGCACCAATCTTTGTACGAGAGTATGGCGAATATGAGTTTTCCATTGCATCTGCAGCTGTCTCTAATAATCTTCTGTCAGTCATACTAATGCCCATCCTTTTCAAAAATCATTATATTTCTAGTGTATCGAAGCAGCGGATACAAAATAATCTAGAAATATTAATCTAACATTAGTGAGCCAATTTCCCAGTTTTGGAAATTGTGAAATACACCTGATTGACTGGGTGATGCCTCAGTAATTACGCCCATTTGTGTATACACGGCGTGTCGTTTATATAGTATTGGAATAAATGGTGCGTGCTGAGTTATTGCAAGATTTAATGCAGCTCCGGCCTCGCTCACCTCAGCTTGAGTACTTGCGGCAAGAAAGTTCTCGATTAATGGTCTGTACAATGTGTTGGCAGTACCACCAAAATTAAGGTTTCCGACATTAGGCAATAGCAGGGGAGACAAATCGAAATCAGCACCAAGTAATGTCTCACCTAAATACATATGGAAATCGCCTGTTTGTAATGCATATATAAAATCTGGCCATCGTAACTCCGTAACTCTAACACGGATTCCAAAGTGGCTTAAAGTCTCAGCAATCCAATGAGCAGTTTCAACTCTTTGAGTGTTTTCAATATTTACAATAAAGTTTAATGTAAATCTAAAGAAACCACCAGAACCATCAGGCATTTGAAGAAATAAGTCATTATCAACGTCATATAGTCCTGCCCAATCTAAAAGTGCGCCCATTTCACTAAGAGGGTCACCACGCATTTCCCAAGCCGGATCATACATATCAAATGCAGGCGAAATGGCAACATGCGCAGCAATTGCTTGATTAGGTCTGGGTGTGCTCATAATATTATCAATAATATATTGTCGGTCAATTGCAAGACCAATAGCGCGTCTGACATCAGGATTACTTAGTACTCTGGAGTTTGCATTGAAACCAAGATATTGTAGTGCAGTTGTGTCAAATAATCGTGGTTCATGAAGTCGGTTAATCCTTATATCCACAGCTCCGAGTGGATCATCCCATAAAAGACTCAATGTGCCATCGTCAAATAGCTCTGTTAATTCACTATCGTCGCATTGTAGCAATTCAATTGTTGTAAGTGGTAAATGAGCGAAGTGTCTGTTGTAGGTAAAACGAATCAATCTGGAGAACATTTCGGTTATAATAATTTCAGTTGGTTCGTCATCATACATATCGTCGTTATGCATATCGTCTTCATACATATCATCGTCGTATGCGTCATAATTGATATCATCGTCAGGTGGTTCATCTTCATCAATTGAAGCATCGTTATCATCCGAAGCATCGTTATCATCCGAAGTATCGTCATCATCCGAAGTATCTTCATCAACATCATAAACATCGTCATATAATAAATCTTCCGGAAAAATTATATCAACAATTTCTTCAACTCGTGTAAAAGTAAATGGACCTGTACCCGGTGGTCTTTGAGACTCAATAGTGCCATTTCTGATAATAGGTATATCAAGCAAACGTATAAAACGTGCATTTGGAGAATTGAGTCTGATAGTTACAGTTAACTCATTATCAGAAGTAATTTCACTAATATTGCGAAGTTTATTCCTATGTCTACTATTTTGATGGTTCATGGCTTGTCTAAGTGAATATGAAACATCACTAGCAGTCATAACATTACCGTCATGCATAATAATATTCGGCAGGATTTCAAATGTGAAAGTTACATTGTCATATGTATGCCAATCAGCAACGAGCAGAGGTTGTGCAACAAGGAACTCATCAAGCACAAATAAACTTTCATACATCAATGAACCCAGAACAATATTGTCCCTGTTGAGTGCAGTAATAGGATTCATGGTGGAATCCGGGTCATATCGCAATGTGAATTGACCCGATGCGGGAGGAGCAGAAAGATTAATTTGTGTTGCCTCAAGTGTATCAAATGGGTCAGGAGGTTCGGGTAAAGTAGCTATCGGAGCAGTAGGGCGATGTGGAATCCAGCAAGCTTGCAATAACATTATTGGAAGAATAAAAAGTACTATTAAAATACGAGAAAATCGTTTTTTCAAGGGAAACGTCCTTTCACATGGGTGAGAATAGGCTTCTTTTGAGTCGCCTAATACACTATAATTGAATGAGTGCGGCTTGACTGCCGCGCTGTCCTTTTGTTTTTCGATGTGACCAATATTTATCAGAAAGACAGGATGTACATTCGTCTGAGACAGATATATCGGCAATACCGGCATTTGAAAGCATGATTCGATTTATTTCTTTTAAGTCAATCATAAACTTATTGACCTGTGACGCTACACATGAATCATAATAATTGGGAAGTGCATCACGTACGGAAGTAGCAACATCAGCGTCTGTTTCGAAACAGCATTTTGAAATACATGGACCTATTGCAGCTTTTATATCAAGAGGTGTGCAACCGAATTCACTTTGCATTTTTTTTACAGCCATTCCGGTAATATCAGCAACAGCACTGCGCCAACCTGCGTGGACTGCACCAATGACTTTTTTTACTGGATCATGCAGTAAAATTGGAACACAATCTGCTGTGAAAACCATAAGTGCAACATTCGTTGAGTTTGTAATTAATCCATCGGACTGATGGCTGTTTGGTTGAAGTAAGCCACATCTATCGTCTTGAGTAACAACACGAACATTTGTTCCGTGAACTTGAGTAGAGCAGACAATATTATCAGTGGAAATTCCTAGTGCGCTACATAAAAGTGAGTAATTTTCTTTTACGTTTACAAAGTCATCATTTGCTCTTTGTGCGAGATTTAAAGATTTATAGATTCCTGTACTCACACCACCAAAACGTGTTGTAAAAGCGTGAGTTGTATTTATGTTTGAAGAGGTCATATAGACGATTTCATCAACGTTATTTTTAATAAATGACATATACTTGGTTAAGCACCTCTTCCACAACAATCTTTATATTTCATTGGCAGTCCGTTTGGTCGCTTTTTGCCACAGGGGCATGGTTGATTACGACCAATTTTTTGTGCCTTATTTTTAAGTTGACGTCCTCCAGCGGACATGGCATCAGCAAAGTTTTGGGCAGATGCTCTGAAGTTTCTTGCAACACCACGACGTTCAAGAGCTTCCTCTTTTTTAATACGGACTGTATACAATCGTCTAACGACTTCCTCTTTAATGCCGCCAATCATTTCTTCAAACATATTGAAGCCCTCGCGCTTATACTCATCAACAGGATTTGTCTGTGCATATGCGCGTAGTCGTACACTATCTCTTAGGCTTTCCATTGCATCAATGTGATCCATCCAAAATTCATCAACAACGCGCAACATAATAACACGTTCAAGCTCACGCATCATAGGTGCATCACTATTTGGTGCTGTACCGAACTCAGCTTCTCTATTTGCATATGCAGCTTTCGCTTTTTCTTGAACCAGTTCATATAAATCGTCTCTTGTATAACCATCTGCAGGAAGTTTAATCTCTCCCTTTTCTAAGAACAGAGTCTCAAATGGAGCGAGTATCTCTGAAAGATCAGATTTTTCTTTTATTACAGTTAATGATTGGAAGCCAGTGTCAATGGATGCTTCAATAGTTTCTTCAATCATTGTTTGAATGTTTTCAGTTATGTCTTCGCCATCAAGAACTTTGCGACGTTGATTGTAAACGATTGTTCTTTGAGTGTTCATGACATCATCATATTCAAGAACATTTTTTCGTGCTTGGAAGTTGCGGCTCTCAACTCTTCTCTGAGAGTTTTCAATTGCGTTTGACAACATTTTTTTATCAATCGGCATATCTTCATCGACACCCAATGCTTCCATCATTCCTATGATTCGCTCTGAGCCGAAGAGTCGCATAATATCATCAGTCATTGCAATGTAAAAACGAGTTTCACCTGGATCGCCCTGTCGACCGGCACGTCCACGCAACTGATTGTCAATACGCCTTGACTCATGACGCTCGGTACCGATAATATATAGTCCACCAGCTTCTTTGACCTTAGCAGCTTCGACTGATGTCACGCTACGGTGGAGGTCTAGTTTTTCAGCAAACATTTTTCGTGCGGCAATAAGTTCTTCATCGTCAGTATCAGCGAATCCGGTTGCATCGCTTATCATTTCTTCGGATAATCCAGCTTTCTTCATATCATGTTTTGCCAGATATTCAGGATTACCACCGAGCACAATGTCAGTACCACGTCCTGCCATATTGGTAGCGATTGTGACAGCACCCAATTTACCGGCTTGCGCTACAATTTCTGCTTCTTTTTCATGTTGTTTTGCATTAAGAACATTGTGAGGAACTTTTCGCTTTTTTAGCATAGATGCAATCAATTCACTCATCTCAATTGATACTGTACCAACGAGTACGGGTTGTCCGCGTTCGTGGCACTCTTCAATTTGATTGAGTATAGCACGATATTTTCCGTTTTCATTTTTGTAGATGACATCAGGATTATCAATACGGGCAAGTGGTCGGTTTGTTGGGATTTCGATTATATCAAGTTTATATATCGAACCGAACTCTTCGGCTTCAGTTAATGCAGTACCGGTCATACCTGAAAGTTTAGTATATAGTCGGAAGTAGTTTTGGAAAGTAATGGTTGCAAGTGTTTTACTTTCACGTGCAACTTCGACACTTTCTTTTGCTTCAATTGCTTGATGCAAGCCTTCCGAATAGCGTCTACCAACCATTAAGCGCCCTGTAAATTCATCAACAATGATGACTTCGCCATCTTTAACAACATAATCAATATCACGATGCATTGTTCCGTAGGCTTTCAATGCTTGATTTATATGATGGGATAATGTACTGTTTTCGAGATCAGCAAGATTTTCAAGATTGAAATGTTTTTCAGCTTTTTGAATACCACGTGCTGTTAGTGTAGCTGACTTTGCTTTTTCATCGACAACATAATCAGTTGCAAGTCCTTCATCTTCTTCTGCTTTTTCATCAATGGAGGCATAGACTGTTTTCTTTAGTCTTTTTACAAAGTCATTTACTTTTGTATACATTTCTGTTGATTCTGCACCCTGCCCGGATATGATAAGGGGTGTTCGAGCTTCGTCGATTAGTATTGAGTCAACTTCGTCCACGATAGCATAGACATGACCACGTTGAACCATGTCGTGCTTATAAAGTGCCATATTGTCACGGAGATAGTCAAATCCTAATTCATTGTTTGTGCCATAGGTTATATCAGCAACATAGGATTCACGACGTTCAGCACTTGTGAGACCGTGAACAATAAGTCCGACGGTAAGCCCCATGAAGCGGTGGATTTTACCCATCCATTCACTATCGCGTCTTGCAAGATAGTCGTTGACTGTTACAACATGAACACCGTCACCGGTGAGTGCATTAAGATATGAGGGAAGTACAGCGACGAGGGTTTTACCTTCACCGGTTTTCATTTCAGATATTCGTCCTTGATGCAAAACAAGTCCACCAATTAATTGGACATGGAAAGGTCGCATTCCAAGTACGCGATCGCTTGCTTCACGTACTGCTGCAAATGCTTCAGGTAGTATATCATCTAATGTTTCACCGTTTTTTAATCGCTCTTTGAATTGTGGAGTTTTCGCTTTCAACTCCTCGTCAGAGAGTTTGCGATACTCATCCTCAAGGGCTTCAACCTTATCAACAATCGGCGCAAGGGCTTTAAGTTCTCGCTCGTTGTATGTTCCAAATACTTTTGAGATTAATTTGTTTACCATTATATAAAATTTCCTTTATTTAATCGTATTATTTCAATTAAATACTATACCATAAAATAATCATAAATGGAAGTTTTTCAAAAACATTAACTAACTGTTTTTGCACGCGTCTATAGCAGCTTTTTGATGAGGTTGTAATTTATCATATCCTGTGCCGGCCATTGCAAAGATGAATGGGTCTCCAACATCAGTTTCGACTCCAGAAAGTTCTTCAATTATTCCATGTGTGCAAAATGGAACATAAGCAGGGCAGTAGCCTCCTTCGTGAATGCACACAACACGACCGTTTGCAAATTTCATAAGTTCACGTGTCATGTAGCGGTAGCATGCAGCTGAGACCATCATACGAGCCATTGAGTCAAAAGGATTTCCATCCTGACCTGCAGAAATCAATATAAGCTCAGGGTCAAACTTCTTTGCATGCGGTACAACAACTTGTTCAAAAGCGTATTTATATACCGCATCACCGCTTCCGGCAGGTAAGGGAATGTTGATGTTAAAACCTTTGCCGATTCCACGACCATTATCTTCGATATTGCCGCGTCCTATCGGTTCAAGTCCTTCCTGATGAAGTGAAATGTAGAGTACATCGTTATCACCATAGAATGCATCTTCAGTACCATTGCCATGATGTGCATCCCAGTCAACAATAAGGATTTTTTTGATGCCCAGTACATCTTGTGCATATTTTGCAGCAATTACAATATTATTAAAAATGCAATATCCAAAGCCGCGTTCACGTTCAGCATGATGACCGGGAGGGCGAGTAAGTGCGTATGCATTTTTGGCAGTACCATTTACTACAGCATTTACTGCAGAAATTGCACCACCGGCAGAAAGTGTAGCAATTTCATAGGAGCCACGACCAACAATAGCGCAGTCGCCGCAGTCACCACCATTTGTATTACTAAGATATTTAACATTGTCAATGTGCTCTTGAGTGTGAAAACGCAATAAGTCGGTTTCTGTAGCTGGGGAGGGCTTAATAACTAAAAGCTCGTCAATAAGTCCGCTGCGTTCCATTAAATTTTTTATTCTTCGTTTACTTTCGGGACTTTCCGAATGAGCTAAACTTTCTATATATCCACCTGCCGGCAAAAATAGTGCACCGTCGCCGGAATTATGCCAAAAATAACTTTCATGCCAAATAAATGCTGTTTTGTTCATAAAAATGACCATATCTTTCTGTAATATTTAGGCATAAAACGACCATGAAAAAGTATGGTCATTTCGTGCATTAATTTGCGGTTTCCCGCAGGGAGAGCAAATTGGCACATTCTTGCGTAAGTTTGAATTTATTCAAACTTGCAGTTATTCCTTTCCCACAGGTCGCCATAGGGGATATAGTACCGCTGTGGGCGAGAAAATCATTAACTCGCCATATAAAGTATATCCAAACTTACCATATACACCACCGCCGTGAAAAGGAGTACTGGCTTCTAAGTATGTAGGAATGCCTTTTGCATCCATTACATCCAAATGTGCTTTCAATTGTGCAATACCAATGCCGCGACCACGTTGTGACTTGTCGACTACAAAGCCGACGAGCTGAGTAAAAGCCGTGTCTTTTGGTTCGCTTTCATGAGACATATTCGCAACAGCACGGAAATGCGGCGCAAACTCGCCTACAGCTGCATCTATATCATCATATAGGGATGAATCAACATCATGAGGTAGCCATACAGAAGCCCCGACAACGATATCGTTTTCTTCAGCAACATATATGTAAGCACCCTCGGCATTAAGATATGCTTTATAATAATCTGAAACAATGGCATGTCGCACATCATCCGGTGTTACAACCCATTTGAAAAAGATATCGTCAAAATATCCGGTTGAAATAAAATCAGCGATGAAGTCAACTTCCTCCGGATACATGTTTCTAATTTTGATGTTTGTCAATATAGTATTCCTCCTTCTGATAACGATTATTTATACATTATCAATAGTACAGCTTTATGTAAAGATAATAATTAATAAATTTTTGCTATTTTACGAACTTTGACAACTTTTCCGCTATGATGTTCCAATCATCATCGGGAAAATATGCATGCCAAGAGTTATATATTGTAGAGCTATCTTTTTCAGTATTGTACAAGCTCTTACACATCAAATCTAAGCTCTTGTATGAGGTTGTTTCATCTTTCGTAGAATAAATCATGTATACAGGAACAAAAACGTCTTTCAGGTTCTTTTTTGTTTTATTGAGAAGCCTATAAAAACTAAATGTTGGCTTTAGCATAAGTGGGTATAGAAATATGTTAGACATATCAACGCCTTTTGACTTTGTGTAAACGGCTTTTATTACATTGTTTTTTGGATAGAATAGTAATTTTAATTTTGGTACAAGAAATTTGAAGTTAGTTGTGTTTATTTTCAATGGAGTTTGCAGAATAAATACACCTGCGATTTTGTTGTTTTTATTAAGGCTTGCATTTAGCGCCAACAGCCCTCCCATCGAATGTCCAAAAAGGTAAATTTCATCGTAGTTGTTTTTAATTTTATCAATCTCAGACTGGACATGCTGTTCCCATTTATGCATATTGGACTTGGCAAACTCATTCATATGAGAACCATGTCCCGGCAATAAAATCGAACAATAAGAACAATCGGCATTGTGAACAGTTTCGATTAAGTTTTCAAACTGGATCGGACTGCCCATGAAGCCATGTATGAAAATTACTATTTTCTTTGAGCCGTCAAGCTCTTGCAAAACAGGATTATGCATGATTTTCTCCAAAATGTGAAATATTATCTTATTTTAACAAAGTGAATTCATCAAGGCAAGAATGTTACGTTGAAAATGGAGCATGGGCATAAAATAATAATGTGCTACAGACCACTAGTGGTCCACAACACCGGATGATAAATTACAGTTGTGGGAACTTTTTGGTTCTTTTCGTCGTCATAATAACTATGATAATATCAGACATAATTATGAAGGTATGGAAAATTATATGAAAAATAATAATGAACATTTTGAATTGAGTCCACTGGAGGAATATAATGCACCTGCATATCCTACACGTGTGGAGACTTCGTCAGTTAACCTAAAAAAACTACCTGCACGTTGGGCGAAAAATGCAGCGGCGGTAGTATGTATAGGTGCAATGAGCCTCAGCGCATTAATAGGTTGTGCTACACAATTTGAAATACAACCACCTGCACGTTGTGACGATGGTCATCATGGTGTTGCAGCATATTTACAAAATTATAATCAAAATGCACAAGGTGAGCGCGAGTTTGATGTAATAACTGTGTACCTGCACGGTGGTGGCAGCGGCGCAATGCCGACTTATGTCGCGCAATTGACGGAACAAGAAGCGTTAGGAATTATAAGTAACAGACTTTGTGAGGCGGGAATTTGTTTTGGTTCTCCTGCGACCCGATATGAGGTGTCTTTGAGAGTTAGACCGTATTATGAAAGGCGACCTCGGACTGTAACTGTTGGTCTATCACTTTTTGATGAACGCACAAGGCAAGGCATTGTGTTTCCGTTTAGGTGGTCTTGGGAATTTAATATGAGTAGGTCAGAAGCGGTAGAAAAGATAGAACAAGAGTTTATGGATCGATATGGCATATCAGTTCACTTCATGCACAACACTAGTGAGTTCCTCGGAGAGTTTGGTATTGATTGGGACTGGGGTGAAGATGTAACATTTACAAATGAAGAACTGCAAGCGGCGGGCAAAAAACTAAACGAGAGATTCTTGAATAATGCAGACGAACTCATAGAACGTCTACAAGCAGAGGGAGTGCTGCTGTCTGATGAAGACGTTGATTAAAAGTGAAAATGGAAGTAAAACGACACAGAAGTTGTTGTGCAGTCAATAGTAAGCCCCCCTTAAAACGGGAAAAACAGAGGCAATACTAATAAAACTACGATTCCGATAATCACTTGCAAAGGTATGCCAACTTTCATAAAGTCGAGGAAACTGTATTTACCTGCTGCCATTACCATTGCATTCGGAGGTGTTGATATTGGAGTTGCAAATGACATACTTGAAGCATAGGTGACAGCCATAACAAGGGGGAACGGGCTGACACCCATCTCCTGGGCTGCCAAGATAGCTACAGGTAAGAATAAAACTGCTGTTGCTGTATTGCTTATAAATATACCAAACAGGGAAGTGACAATATAAAGTCCGGCCATTACTGCAATAGGACCTGCACCACCAAGCGTAGAGGTAATACCATCTGCGATAAATGCAACGCCACCTGTGTTTTCTAAAGCAGTTGCCATCGGTAGCATACAGGCAATGAGAATGACAATATTCCAACTGATGGAACGATAGGCTTGATCCGTGCTTCGAATACTTCCTGTTAGAATCATGAGAAGCCCGGAAATTAATATAGTTATTACAGCAGGAATCAGCTCAACAATCAGCATTACTATCATGAATAATAAAATTGCACCGGCAATAATAGCACGAATGGGCTTAAAAGGCGTTTCCGGTGGAGTTGTTTTGCGACTGATTACGACCATGTCGCTTTTTTCAGCTGCTACGAGGTCAATTCTTTTCCATTTTCCATAAACAAGCATAGAATCGCCATAACGCAAATTATCTTGTAAATATGAGTGTTTGGGGTTTTGATATTGATGCTTAAGTGCCAGAACTGTTAGTCCGTATTTATCTCTGAACTGAACATCTCTCAGCGACTGATTAATTAGAGACGATTGCGGTGTTAAAATTATTTCTGCAATATTTTCATCTCTTAGTTGCAAACCATCAACTAAGTCTCTAGGTGTTGTTTTTAAATCCGTTTTGTTAAGAAGTTCTTGTAATGCAATATCATCTGCATAGAGTAATAAAGTATCATCTGCCTTTAGTGCATATGATGGCTCTGCTATTATTTGGGATACTTTTGTGCCGGATGAAAAGGGAAAAGCTCGCGTATCCGTTTTACTTTGTACTTCAAGAACAGTAACATGATAACGTCTAGGCCATTCCAACTCTTTTAGTGTTCTGCCAACAATCTCATGGCTGCTGGGTATTTGTAAATAGTGCAATTTAGTATCTATCTGGTACTGGCTTAGAAGCTCGGATACATTAATAGTATCTGCGACTTTGGATTTCTTCTCATATGGCTTGTTAAGTAATCTCTTTCCGATAAGTAACATATAAACGGTACCAATGAATAGAATGATAAGGCCAACAGGAGTAAAAGCAAAAAACGACAAGCCCTGAAAACCTTGATTTATCAATGCGTCTCTGGCAAGCAAATTTGGTGCTGTACCGATTAGAGTTAATGCTCCACCCATGCTGGCACCAAAAGCAAGTGGCATCAAAAGTTTTCCCGGATGAATATTCATTTTACTGCAAAGACTGACCACGACAGGCATTAAAATAGCGACTGTTCCAGTATTGCTGATAAAGCAACCTAAAAGAGCAACTTTAGCTTTAACAAAAACTAGCATTTTGTTTTCGCTATTCCCGGTTACTTTCATGAGAAGAGTACCGGCTTTTCCTGCGAGACCTGTTTGGAAAATGCCTTCTCCAACAATAAACAATGCTGCAAGCATTATAACTACCGTGCTGGAAAACCCTGCCAGTGCTTCAGATAGATTAAGTACTCCGGAGATATATAATGCAAGGAGTGAGCATAGGGCAACCAAATCAGATCGAAACTTAGGTATTGCAAAACATACGGTTGTAGCGAGTAATATTAAAAAGACAATTTGCATATCACTTAACATA
>Ga0123355_10005706_pt1 | contig 18292 bp, 16 predicted proteins | sample TergutEmb28metaG_3_FD_89872 | JGI IMG/M metagenome (GOLD analysis project Ga0123355, IMG submission 89872) | Embiratermes neotenicus P1 segment gut microbial communities from Petit-Saut dam, French Guiana - Emb289 P1 | ecosystem: Host-associated > Arthropoda: Insects > Digestive system > Gut ... | reverse complement strand
CATATAACGCCAGCTACCGCGATACTGGTATGTTTGTGGTATACGCTGGGCTTGGCCCGGCGCATGTATACGAGGTATTAAGCCTAATAACAGGCGAAATAAAGCGTATGTTTACAGACAAAATCACCGCCGACCAGCTAGCCAAGACCCGAGAACAGTTAAAAAGCGGTTTCTTGCTGGGGCTTGAAAGTGCGTATAATCGTATGAACAGCATTGGCCACACACTGCTAATGCTGAATAAAACAATTACACCGGATGAAATAATCTCAAATATCGACGCTGTGGATTTAGATGCTTTCTACGCTATGTGCGAGAGGATTTTCAAACTAGATGAGATGAGCCTTTCGTTGGTAGGTAAACAAGTAGAGGGGTTGGAATCAGATGCGCTTTTGGGTAAAACGCAAGGGTAGCATAAAGGAGCTTATATTAAAGCACGCCTATAACAGGTTTTTGCAAGCCCATCACAACGCTTTACAATTCCTAATATTTAGAACCGAATGTGCCAGGGATTTGCCGCTACCAAAGAGGCAAACCCCAGGTGCGGCGGGCATGGACTTGCACGCCAATGTCCATGAACCGGTAATAATAAAAAAAGGCGCACGCGTTTTAATCCCGACCGGGATTAAAATTGCGTTGCCGTTTGGTTATGAAGCACAGGTCAGGCCGCGTAGCGGCCTGGCCTTTAATTATGGGGTTACGGTGCTTAACGCGCCTGGAACCGTAGACGCAGATTATCGCGGGGAGCTGTGTGCACTACTTATAAACCTGGGCGAGGACGATTATATAGTGCGCCGTGGTGATAGGATTGCACAGATGGTTGTGGCTAAGGTAGAGATGGCCGAGTTTTTCGAAGCTGGAGCTTTGCCGGAGAGTGTACGCGGTGAAGGCGGGTATGGTAGCACCGGGGTTGAAGGTGCAATAGGCCATCACTCGTCGTAAGACATCTCCCAAACATCTGCATATGTTGCCAGGGGGCAGTCTGTTAGCAAGCACAACAGTAAAAAGCATTCGTATGCGTTGGTGATGTAAACTTCACCCATCATACAATCGTTTAGCATTTCATTTGTGCTTATGATAAATGCGGCATAGCGGGCTTTGTTATCATCGCTATTATCATTGGACTGCGAAAAGCAAAAAAAGTTTAAGGTCATTAAATCGAAACGGTCAACGGCTACCGACTTTGATAGAAGTAGTGACATGTGCTGTCGGCTTGGCCGCTTGTTGCTAAAATACCGTGCGAGTTTTGAGGCCGATTGTTTATATAAATTGCCGCTCTTATTTATGGGTGTGCCGCAACATAGCACTTTTTCAACATCGCCCTCGTCTATGTCGTTTGGTGTCCATATTTTTCGCACACGCTCTATTTTTGAATCTATGTCAGTTATGTCGGCCTCGTCTGCATTGTAGTTGTTGGCGATAATGGTTTTGCACTGACGATATAAATCCGAAAACCATTGCCATGCCGTTATGCTATGCATATTTGAATTACTGTCTCTTTTGAAACCACTTAGATAGTGCATTAAGGTTTCATCGTCTTTAACGCCGATAATAGTATCACGCACGCCCTTGGTTCTATTTTCGTATGCGGCGAAATTAGGGATAGGCTCTAACCCACTGTACATACGCTTTAGTGACTCCATTATTGGGAAGCTGTAACCGTTTTTATAGCAGTACCAGTAAATTATCTCTACAGGGTCTTTGAAGTTAAAATCACGCTCTCGCAAGGCTTTTGTCAAAAACCCCGAAACTTCGTCTACGCTCATGTTAAGCCCAAACCCCAGCAAGAATACAACTGAACGGTTTACGGAAGCCTGGGTTAGCCAGTTTTTTGTAAGCGCGCTCATTTTTGCAGTGGTTTCGGTAAGGGATTTTGGCGTGCTGTTTTCTGCAAATGAGTTGATTATTATTCGCTGATAATCCTTTATTTCAATTTCCTGGAAGTTACCGGTCATGTTAGCTTTTACATAGATATGCCGCTTTAGATAGTCGCTAAATGGGATTAGCCTAATTTTGCTTAGGATGAAATCGTATATTGTCTCGGAATCATTGTCTTGGAAATTTTCTGGGTCTATGGCTTCAAAGGCTTCTTTTGAGTGTTTTGTGAAACTTAGTGTATTCATATCAATCTCCATTCCAGATGTGCTATGATGCAGGAAATGAAGCTATCCTAGTCATGTTTGGAACTATCTTGTTAATATAGCATCAACTAGTCTAACTTGATGGCTCGAACCATTAACGTTTGTTCCAGTTCTCCCCTCAATACCACGTACCCTCGTAGTAATTGTCATTATTTCAACCCCAACGACAGCGACATCTATAAGTGTTTCGCCTGTTGTGACATTAAACCCGCTGACAAAAGTCACGGGAGTTGGATTATTATCAAAAGTAACATCTATCGAAAAACTAGCATCCGAATTAGTACCTACAGGTGCAACAACATTTGCTGTAAAAGTCTCAAAATTTCTGCCTAAATTAAAAACAGCGTAAGATGCGCTGTTAGAATTACTGTACTCGCGTCCATGATTGCTTACTCGTGGTACGAACTCGAATGATTCGTGGTGGTGGTTTCCAAATGAATCTATAAAAAGATTAACGCTATGAGCATATGACCTTGAATCAATCACAACAAGTGATGCTAAACTAATCGGCCTTATATCCCCAATCATACTAATTTGTTCGGATATTTGCACATTGCCGGGAAGTGTAACAAGCACACGATTCAACACCGCGATAGCCGCGTCATATCCGCCTTGCATAACAAGCATATCCGCTTCTGAAATAGCACTAGCTACATATGCCTGCTCATAACTTCTTAACCGCTCCTCAATTAAAGAATCGCCAGGCATATCACGCAACGCATTGCTTAATGTCGTTATTGCGTTTGGCCAGTCATTGCTATCTGTAAAATCCGCCGCAGTGTTAAGAATCCGTTGGCGGCTTGCAGAAGTATAAGCCGCATTATAAACATTCAACTGCTGTGTTATATCGGGGTCATGTTCAATCACAAGCAGGGCATCTTCTAAGACCCTTATCGCCCGGGGGTAATAGCCACCACTTGAATAATTTTGGGCTACAACTAACACATTGCTACGATGCGCATTTATTGCCCTATTGATACCATCTCTTGCGTTGTTGTAGTTTGTGTCATCAGATATAACCTGCCGAAACTGGGCGATAGCGGTGGGATAATCGCTTCGCTCGTACAGGGCTTCGGCTGTGTTAAACGCTATACGGGATGCATTTAGATTATTTATGTTGTTCCTGGTGGAATCGTGCGTTCCCGAAAGGCCAGGAATATTCATGCGCACAATGCTATCTATTTCCAGCATGGCATCAGAAAATTCAATGCGTTCAGCCCTAAAGTCTGCTTCCAGTGCTACCAAATGGCTTTCCATGCTTGTAAAAAGAGCATCGCTGTCAACGTTAGGGGCATGGTATTCTGCCATGTCAAAATCGCCATCCCTAAGAAAACCAATAACTGATGCGGCTGGGTCACCAGTGATACTATTTCGTATGCCGCCTGGGTTCAGTACAAACAATCCAATAACTCCACCAGAAATTAGGACAAGGATGGCAACAGCGGCAATCCACTTGCCAGCTCCCGACTTTTTCGTTTTGTTAACGTTTTTAACAGGCGGTGCACTATAACTTGGATGTGGGGCTTGCGGCAGTGGATTTGCAATCCGGTGAGTTGTATTGCCCTGTAATGGAACCTGTGGTGGTGGCATGCCATTATGCGCATTAAATGTTTGCGATTGCTGTGCTGTCGTATGGCCATGTGCATGTGGATGAGGCTGTGCCATTGTGGTTTCAAACGGCTTTGGCTTTAGTAAAGCCGGTGGCAAAGATGCACCGGCAGTCAACGCATTCATAAATGCAGATGGCGTTTGGATACGCTCATGAGGGTTGAAAGCACACGCCGCAAGAATAACCTCTGCTATACGCGGGCTTGCGTTTGCAGGTGGTGGAAGCTGTTCGCCATTAAAACGGCGGGTAAGTGCCGCGTGGCGTTCTTCTATAGATGGGATATGGCGTGCGTTTGGGTCAACAAATGGCAGACGATTGTTATTCAGCAATTTATATAGCACAACCCCTAATGAGTAAATATCTACCGTTTTGTTATACTGGGATGTCCTAACTTCCGGGGCCATGTATTCATATGTACCCATGTTTCTGGACATTGTTCTGTTGCTTTTTTCAAGTTCACGCGCAATACCGAAGTCGCCCAGCTTGATATCGCCATCTGGAGATACAAAAATGTTTTCCGGCTTTATATCCCTGTGGATAATATTACGCTGTGCGCACAACTCAAGTGCCGTACAAAGTTCATACCCCAGCCTTATCACGCCGGATTCGGGCAATAGTCTGCCTGCTAGGTATTCGTTTAGTGGTGTAAGCCTCTCCATGCGGATAAAGATATCCCAACCGATTGTATCTGTCTTTTGTAGCACTTTATAATCCTCGATGCTTACGATATTTGACTTTGCTTTCAAGCCTTGCATAAGGGCAATCTCTTGGGTGAAGCTTGTAACGGCATTATAAAAATAAGATTGTATGCTTACGGAGTTATTTCCTTCCGAATATAGGGATTGCACTTCTGCATCGGTTTTAGGGATGGAAACAACTTTTACAGCGGAAATAGATTTAAGCCCATGCTGGTCATGCCGTACAATTTCGTAAACCTGGCCGTAACCGCCTTCGCCTAGCTTTTTTGTAACTTGCCACTCGTTGTTCCAAATTTGACATAGTCTTTCGATTCCCATTTAACTGTGCCTCCTTGTAATTTTGTTTTCGCGCCTGTTGATGATGTGAGTATAACATATTGCTAACTATGGCTGTAATTTGGATTTTACCTTTAGATTTGTTTTTTTTGAGAATATGAAATATTATTAACTTCGTTCACAAACTACACAATGGCGGGGTGGTGCTCCGCAATGACAAAGGAGTATATATGGAACGTATCAAATTTAACGGGATTGACATTTTCGTGGAGGAAGCAGAAAACTTCATACAAATAAACGATATCCAGGGGGATGACCTACTACGCATTTGGGAGCCTTTAACCACACAGTACCCAGGGTTTGAGGTTACGCTTTGCTTCCGCGATATGACAGTACCAACAGCCGCGCTAGACTCTATAGGGGCTGTGGTATTAGAGGACTGCATTAGCATGAAAGTAACACCGCCAGAGTTTAAACCGCACCCAAGCCATGAGATTGAACTATTAGAAATGGCAGACTTTGACGAGTTCGCGGCTTTACATGATAAGCTTAACCCCGATACCTCCGATATGTACTGGACCAGCCGACGCATGCGGGATAAATGGGATATTTGGCGGGTTTTAGTGCTTAAAATTGACGGCAAAATTACCGGGTATAGTATGATAATGGTTTCGCAAAACGGCGGCACACAGGGCGAGATATTCTGCGTAGAAGCGGATACTGTTGACCACCGCAAGGCACTTGTTTCCGCTACAGTTGACTGTGCATTTAACGTTGGCAACAAGCTAGTCCTTAACATGGTTGACCGCGATAATACCCGCGATTATGATGTATCCTTGGCCGTTGGGTTTCGCGAAACTGGGTTTTATGTAGGGTATATACATTACCCTCAAAAAGAGATACTAACAGATATGCCTAGTGAATAATTCTTATTGTACGTGCATCTTCATTCCAATCTATTCTTGCGCCGACTAGCTCCGCTACATACTGTAGCGGAGCTAATTTTATGTCATTGTGTGTAATTGTGAGCGAAAATGTACAATACAACGCAAGTCTATGATAAACTTTACCCGTTGGCAGGTTAATAAGCAGTACACACACGATAGCACTTGCCGACACTAAATTACATTTGGAGAATCTAAGCATGTTTAAGCTAAAATATCAAATTAACAAAAACGATATTGTTTTCACGCAATATCCATTCAAATGCTCATATGCATCCAAGAAAAAAATAATTCCTGCATACAACATCCAAGAGATGGTAGAAACCTTCGGCATGCCATCCATCCGTGTAAATGAAAATGAGCTGGTCTTTATTTCGGCTGTGGATAGAAAGCTTCTTACTAATTTTTGTACAGAAAATGCTATACCAATCAATAAAAGGGTTGATGTATGGGGTATTATCCTTGATGTATTTCTTGATACAATGCATTCAGAGGAATGGATACAAAAATCGTTAGCACAACTATATAATTGCGGAATTAGTGAAGTGGAGTGCATTAACCTAAGGCAAGAAGTTGCAGGGCGCATGGTTGCGTACAATTTTACCTCTGGCTTCTGGGAGTGGGTTCATTTGGGATTATGTGACCTTTTATACGCAAGCATGGGTTTTCTAAGCGGAGAGCGGTATCGTTTATCTGATGATGAGTTCGAGAAATTTTATTTTAAGGCTATGGAGATTGCTTTAAAAGGCATCGTGTTAGAAACTATTAGATAATGCTATGGAGGGTATTATGCCAGAAGACATAAACGTATTGGCAATCAAATGCTCCAACACCAAAGATGAGCAATATGCTGTGTTTTGCGATGACAGAGGACTCTATCATGGCAATGACAAAGATGGGTTTGTGTTGCTTGCTGTCTTAGAAAATATCAACCCACTTGATAGGTTTACCGAGATATATTATCACTTCCCATACATATGCGTGACCGAAAGGTATGGGCTTAACGCCGCGATGGTTAATATCGTAGACAAGCATGTGCTTAATCTTACACGGGAGGACTATCATAGCAATGTTTCCAGCTATTCGATTGGATTTTTAGAGCGCGCAGGGCGCGTGCTACTTGTACACCAAACCGCGTGGAACAGGCTGGATGTAACAGACCCGATAACGGGCGGGATACTCACAAAACGAGAGATAATATATCAAAAACCAAAACCAAAGAACTACATTGATTATTTCCACAGTTTGCTTCATGTATCGCCAGACAGCAAACACTTTCTGTCAAACGGATGGATATGGCAACCTACAGATAATACAGTTTGTTTTGAAACGGATAGTTTTTTAAAGGAATACGAGCCCTGCGGGAATCAAATCGGGTACGCAAGGGGGCATGCCTGGGATAGACCTTGTGCGTTTGTGGGAAACGACATGTTTGTTATTGCGGCAGATAAAGATGAAATTACCGTTGAGGAAGGCGTATGCGAAACTGAGCTGAAAGAGCCGCCAGCATACCACCAGCTTCTTTATTACAAGCTATCCGAGGTTAAATCGCGCATGTACACCTATAGTGGCTATGAAAATTATGACACCCTGCCGCTTGCCTATTCTGCCAAAGCTGATTGCGATGTATTTGCCTTTGACGAATACGGCGAAATAAAAGGTGGAGAGATTCATTACCAGCCCAAAACGGGGCATTTGATTGCGCTTTCCGAAAAAGGTTCCTTTGAACTGACGCTGGACGGGATAATCGTACACAGCAACCCCGAAATTAAGCGCAGTACAAGCAATTGGGCTTTGCGGCGCAATGATACGCGGGCCGTTAAGCATACGGACTTGTGCAAGAATTGGCAGTACGATGTTATCCGGGATTCTTTTTATCGCTATAATGAAAATAAAATTGAAAAATACACTTTCAAATAAAGCGAATTACTTCGAAATCGGGGGCGGCTATCCAAAATGAGATGGAGCAAGCTACAACGCGAGATATACAAAATAATTGACGAGAAAATTAACTTCCAAATCCATTGCACCCGCTACCCAATGGATAGCGAAAGCGGAAGCACTGACCTACCACGCTACTGGATTACGCTTGGTAAAGAAATCATATTTGACTACCCTAAACAGTTTGCCGTATGTGGCGGCACAGTAAACTACACCGGGTTTCATGTAGGCTACCCCTATAACACAGATATATCTGATATTTCTATTTTAATACGAGAATATATAGACACACCTAAAGAAGAATTGCTAACAAAAATATTTGATAATGACCACTGGGGGCTTATAAATATTTTGCGGGCGGCAGATAGACGGATAGGCCAGAGGCGGCTTGAAATGCTAAAGAAAAAAACGCATAATATCGCCGCACATAAAGTAATAAATGCAAGACTTATACCAGAGAAATAGAGTTTCCAGAAAAACGCACTTTTGCTTGGGGTTAATATTGCTATGAACTGGAACATGACAGTATAATTAACATTTGGACTAGGAGCATCAAAAATGTTTAATAAAAAAGAAAAGTACATAGGCTATTGGTTTGCTGGCAACTCAAGCAATTTTGAGTTAAAAACCGGGCAAAAAATCAAAAACGCAAAAGCAGGGCCGCCATACATGGTTGTAGATGAACAAATTGAAACAGTGCTGGTAACCGAAGAATCATGGCCCGGTAGCCTTTGGCGTGCGCAGGTTATAAAACTTGGCGATATGTCAAACACGGTTCCGAATATATGGTATAGACGGGCGCGTGAGATTGAGTTAATTGAAGAACTGCCCATTGGCATGTTGTTTGGCGTTAATGGCGACAAAATAGCTTCACTGCTTAATCAAATCATCGTACTGGATTCACTAACCGTTGATGCATTGCACGCAAACAGCGCGGACAAATCCGCTACCGAGGCCGCCTATGCGCGGGCCTGGGAACACTGGAACATAAACTTGAAGCATCCGCGTTCGCATACCTACGATAACGGGTTAACACTTGGCTCCCCATCCAGGCATGATAAACAAATGTCTCCTACAAACTATGGGTTTTCGCTTATAAGTGGTTTAACCAATAAGCGGGCGCGGGAGCTTGATGGCGATGCAGCATTTGTAGAAGATGACTATTACGGGGAGATTGAGCTAGTACTAAACCCACGCTGGAATGCGGCCTGCCGGGCGTTTATGTATAAAGCTATGGCACTTAGCATGGCGCAGTATCTTGCCCATGCTGATGTTGAAATATTAGCGCAATCGTGGACATCTGTGTTTGGGAAGGATGGATAATATGAAAATGACACAAAAAGAAAAAATTAATCAGATAATAGCTGAAAAAGGCTATTATAGCGTAATGAACAACACAAAATGGCGAGAGCTTAAAAGCGGTGTTGCGAAGCTTCCTTTTGAGCCGCCATTTGTTGATAAAGCTATCGATGAGGATGAAAAACCATGGCATAAATTTGACGAAGATGTGTCACATCTTTCAGATTGGGGCTTTGGGAACCCACATTTGGATGATTATATAGGTTCTGATATGTACGCGACTCCATTTTATGCAGTTGAGTGGATAAAGGTAAGGCCGCGATATCTTAAAACATGGCCGCACCGTTTAATTCCCGACCCACGCGAAATAGCCCAAGACGCAACAGAGCAGTTTATAGAAATACTACAAAAACATAGCATCCCATATGAAGAAGATAACGGCGCGTTCATTATTTATGGGTACAAAAAATAAACAAACATTAGACAGGAGATTAAGACTATGATTACAATCCCAACTTACCTATCAAACAACGTAAAGGACTGCAAACAAGGCGTTCACATGCACTATACCATATGTTCTAGCAAGGGAAACGAACTGCTTGAAGTATGGTACTATGGAGATTTGAAGAAAATTTCAAGTGAAACATATATAGTTGATACCAACAATAAACCCACAAAAGTAGTAGCAAAATGCCCCGAAACAGGGGAAGAAATACTAATATATGACGGCGCAAAGCACGGCTATGACAATATGTTTTGTAATGAATACACCTTAGAGCAGGTGGAAAGCAGGCCGCTCAAAAGATACGATATTCTGCCATCGAAATTAACTTTAACCCTAGGGTACAGCATTGACTATGAGGAAGAAAAAGAAGATTATAATGTTGACGAAAATGGTGATGTGTTATTAATTGACAATAGCAAATTATCATGGGAAGCTGTAAAGTGCAACGGATACGACTATATATCTTTGAGCTATACACACGGGAAAAAGCAGACCCCTATCCTAGATTTTGAACTTGCTTAATCAAGCGAACACTGGAGCATGATAAATAAATGAAAATAAAAACATACCCAGCCCGCATAAAAAGCTTCACAACCAATAACCCCACCGCCGCCAACTACGCAATTGACGGCATACTAGCACTGGGGGCAATGAACCTAGCGGCAAACAACAATAACCTTTTTGCCCAGCGGCTGGGGGCTGGGGATTTCCACCTTGCTATGTTGCAGTTTTTGCCGCAGATACTTAACCTGTTTCTATTAATACCGGCAGGGCTGTTTGTAGATAGCTTGGCGAATAAAAGACGGATGCTATCGGCGGCACTTGTGGCGGCGGCAGTATTTTTCTTGGCTGGGGCGGCGGCGGGGTTTACTACCGTGGGGCCGTTATTCTTTTTTCTTGCGTTTTTGGCACTGGCCAATGCTGCGCTTATGCTATATAACATTTCGTGGCAGGGGTATTTCCCGGAAGTGATAGCGGAAGGGCGGCGCAACAGCGTTTTAACCCTACGCGCACGCATGGGGATACTGGTATCGCTGGTAATACCGCTAATAAGCGGCGGCGTGCTTGCGGCTATCCCAAGCGACAGCGGTAAGATTATCGCACATCAGGTTTTCTACTGTGTTGTGGCGGTTATGCTAATTTACAATGCCGCGCATTTACGCAAAATTATAGCGGTAGACCCAGCACCGCCAAAGAAAATCCGTTTCGAGGAAATAAAAAAAGCAGGTTCGCGCCTACTTGCGAATAAGCAGTTTAAGATTTTTGCGGCGGTGGCCGTGTTCTTTCACATGACCTGGCATATGGACTGGACACTATACTTCATAGGCCAGGCCAACTACCTGCAAATGAACGAGTTCCAGATTGGCCTTACGGCGGTAGGTTCAACGGCCGCACAGCTTGTAACGCTAAAGTTCTGGAGCAAACGCAACCAGAAACACGGGCCAGAGAAGCCCATGACCCTTGGCATATTGGGGCTGGCGCTTAACCCGGTGGCTATTGTTGTGGCCACCAGCCTGCCCATATCTGTTGGGCCTACGGTGTTTTTAATCATGCATACCATTGCCATGCTTACATTTGCCACGGTTGGGCTAAATATCTTCCAATGCCTTATGCCGGTACTTGATACAGAATATCGTGGGTTTTTTATTTCGGTTTACACTGGCCTTATTGCACTTAGCAATGCCGTTATGCCGGTGGTGGGTGTAGCCCTTTACCGCAGTCTTGGCGGTGATTTAAGGGGGTTACACTTGGCCTTTGCGGTGGCATTTGTGCTTAGGATTATGGCCGGTGGGTTGTGGTGGCTTAGGCTTAAAAAGCTAGTGCCCACCGCAGTGTAATTTACTTGTAAAGCAAAATTTTCGAAAAGGGCTTGTATATTTCCGCGGAAAATGGTAAATATTATACCTGTGACCTCGAACTCAAGTTTGAGGAACAACTAATATCCCCCCTCAAGCCCGGCCCCACCCCCCCTGTGGCCGGGCTTTTCCTATGTACTACTCAAATTTTCGTGAGTTTCAAAAAAACACCTGCCTACAAGAATTCACAATTCTCATAAGCAGGTGTCTTTATTTACAAACCTTCAACCTTCTAAGCCATATCAACCATTAGCATTATAATGCATAGAAAGCATGTTCATGGCATTTAGCATCTTATACATATAAATAAGCGGCCCTATTCCAAACAGCAGAGACCCAAGTATGCTCCAACCCCAGTAGGTACCGGCACCAAAGCTATAATATATACCGCGCCGCCTTAGCTCACTGCCAATCCGGTCAGATATATTGTGATACCACACAAGCGTACCAATACCACAGGTAATGGGCGAAATTACAAACGCCAGCAAGCAGAAATGCATTGTCTTTCTACCGTCATATCGCTGGGCAATTATATTAATATCGGTTGAAATAGATGACATTACAATAAGCGGGTAAATACCACATGTAATGGAAGAAAGCAAAATAAACAGAAGCAGGCTACGGTTGGTTTTAAGTTGCCCAACAGGGCCGGGATGGTGGTACCCGGGCATGGTCACATTAACGTTAACCGTGGCACCTTCCGGCGATGTGCCCATAACCGTAGGTTGCCCATATCCGCCATGCATGGGCGCTGGAGGGGGTGCGTGGTGCATTGGTGTAGGTGGTGGTGCAGGATGCATTGGTGCAGGATGCCCATAACCGCCGGGCGGTTGGCCCTGCGTATAAGCACCATGGCCAGGTGCCATCCCGGTAGGAGCCGGTACATAAGTATTACCACCTTGATAAGGTTGCCCAGCCATAGGCATAGGCGCACCGGTTCCGCCGCCAAAAACCTGCATTACCGTATCCTTAAACAGCACAATGGCAAGCACGGCAATCCCAATAGCCGCAAAACCAGCAAGAACAAAAAGCCCGGGAACACCAATCTGGCGGCGGAAGAATAATGGCACAATAAAAATTGCCAAGAAAGCCGAGCCGCCAAGCCCGATAAGTGCCTTACCAACCATGTCCTTCATGCCGCGCCAAATAACATACGCAACAGCGGATACCGGCACAAGTAGCAACACAATAAAAATCAATGACAACATGACTCGTCCCGCGCTAACATTAACAGAATAAACTTCACGCGTAAAAACAAACTGCCATATAACAACACGGCGCAAAAACACAGTAACAACAGCAAAATAAATTGCCACGATGTAAAAGAACATAGGGCTTTCCACAATCGAAAGGATTTTTTCCACTTCGTTAGGAAGTTTAATCCCAAGTGCATCCCTTACGCATACAAAGGCGACAAATAAAAGCCCCAGAATACATAGCACAAGCGAAATGGGATGGAATCTTAATACACCGGTAACCGTGGCCAAAATGGCAAAAACAAGCCCAAGCCCTAATGCCCCGGCCCCAAGGAAGGGCTTACACTTATTGTAAAGCTCCCTGTTAAAACCAAGCACTGCCGCAGGTACAAGTGCCGCAACAAGCATTAACGCCCCAAAAAAGGGCATTGTGGCCATGGCAAACAGTAATACAACCCCCATAAGTAACCATTCCACTGGGAAAGGCAAGCCAGTGGCTACAGGTGCCGCACCACCGGCAACCGGCTGATAAGCAACCCTCTGCCCGCCGCCAAAGGCCGGTGCACGGCCAAAGTTTATATGACTGGCGCGTGCAACACCGCAACCGGGGCAATACGCCGCGTTAACAGGCTTGCCGCATGTGAGGCAGTACTTAGAATCGGTAAGGGTCACATTCATTTGCGGCAATTGCAGGTGTTTTGCATCGCCGCATTTTGGGCAGAATGCCGCGGTAGTTTTGGCTCCGCATTTTTCGCAAAACATCATGTGTTACGCCCTCCTTTTACTGCCGCATACGCCGCAGAAAACATCGTCCCCGTCTACAACATAGCCGCATACTTCGCAAGAGAATACAGGCTTTGCGAAAAACTCGTCAATGTTTAGGCCGCACCCGCCGCAGAAAGAACCCTCAAAGGGCATTCTGCATTGCGGGCAGTATCCGTCGCTTCTTACGTGGGGCCTTCTGCCCAAGTGCGCGTTTACCTCCACATCCAGCTGTGTTAGCTGATGCGAAAGGGATACCAGCTCCGGGTCGTTCAGTTGCCCCTCACGGACAAGCATGTGTACTCGCTTGCCCATTTCAACCAGCTTGTGAATTTTTAGCTTTTCTTTTTCGCCTGTCATTTTAACTCCTCCATATTGTAAATTTTTTTGAATAGGAAACTCGCCTAATGTCTATCAGCAAAAAACGGCTACGCCGCTTTTTAACAGATTAACATATATTTGGCTTACTCTCAACATTATTCTTGTAAATAATAATTTATACTGCGTGTTGTACCTTAATGGCAACCGCCTTCGCTTTTGAACATGCTTGTATGTCCTTTTGGGTTAGCTTAAACCATTCTTCGTACTGTGGTGGTGTGCTTATTTCCAGTACTTCCATTTCTGTTGCCATGGATATCTTTCGTTCGGATTTATACTTGCGCATCTCGAAAATGACTTCTTTTATTTGCCTGCCAAACTCGATTATGTCGCTGTTTATTGTGGCGGGTTTTGGCCACTGTGTTAGGTGGATAGAGGCTTCCGCCTCATGCTTGCGGTAGAACTCCTGGTAGATATGCTCGGTTATATGTGGCACGTAGGGGGCGTATAGCTTTAGGATGGTTAGGGTTACGTAATATAGTGCGTGTTGCCCGCTTTTGCGTTCTTCTATGCCGTGGATATCTGGGTGGTATAGGCGTTCTTTTACGATTTCTATATAGTTGTCGCAAAAATCCTTCCAGAAGAACTCGTCTATCTCGTGGCGGGCGGTGCCTATTTCGTATTGGGAAAGCAGTTTTGCGGCGGTTTGTGTTGTTTCGCTTGCGCGTTCTATTATCCACTTGTCTACCGGCATTAGCTTTGGGGTTGCGGTTAAATCTATGTCTTGCATATGCGGGATGGCGAATTTATAGGCGTTCCATAATTTTGTTATAAACCGCTTTGGAATAGATAGCTCGTCTACAGAGAAAAACGTGTCCGTTCCAAGCCTTGCGCCTGCTGTCCAATAGCGCAAAACATCTGCCGAATGTGTAGCTATCAGATATTTGGGGTCAAGTGCACTGTTTCCCTTCGATTTGCTTATTTTCTCGCCCTTTTCGGCCAGTACAAACCCGCATATCATTAGGTCTTTCCATGGTAGGTGGCCGGTGTGGTATAGGCTTCGCACTATCGTGTAAAACGTCCATGTGCGTATGATTTCGTGTGCGTGGGTACGCATACTCATGGGGGTAAGCTTTAGGCCAAGCCGCTCGTTTATTTGGGGCGTTATGCTGGAGGTGGCCCAGGTGTCTAATACCGCGCCCTCTGGGGTAAAACTCTTGTGGCCGCATTCGCATTCACCTTGGTATTCTGTTTCTAGGGGGTTAATTGGTAGTTGTTCTGCCTCTGCAAAGGCGGGCTTCTCGCAGTTTTTGCAGTACCATACCGGAAACGGCACGCCAAAATACCGCTGGCGCGATATGCACCAATCCCATTTTAGGTTTTCGACCCATGCCGTGTAGCGGTTTTTCATGCTGGGTGGATACCAGTTTATTTCGTTTGCGGCTTCTAAGAAGCGTTGTTGCTGGCTTAGGATGTCTATATACCACTGGCGGGATGGGATTATTTCAGTTGGCTTTCCACAACGCTCGTGGGTGCCTACCGCGTGGGTTATTGGGTCGGATTTTACCAGTAGGCCGCGTTCAGCCAGTATGCGGATTATCTCCTTTTGCGCGGCTGGTACGCGTAGCCCGCTTATATAGGGAACGTCATCGGCAATTTTGCCGTTTGGTAGGATTATTTTTCTGTAGGGCAGGCTGTACTGTGTGTACCACTCGGAATCTGTTGCGTCACCGAAGGTACAGCACATTACTACGCCAGTGCCTTTGTCTATGGCTACCTTTTCGTCTGCCATGATGGGAACTTCGTAGTCGTATAGCGGTACGGTTGCTTGCATGCCTATATATTGCGAGTACCGTTCGTCCTGGGGATTTACAAACAGGCATACACAGCCATACAGTAGCTCTGGGCGGGTGGTGGCTACCGCAAGTGGCTTGCCGCCAATGTGGAAGTTAATATAGTTGAAGCTACCGGCTACGTCTTTTGTCTCCACTTCCGCCTGGGCTATGGATGTGTGGCACTCTGTGCACCACAAAACCGGGGATTCTTTTGTATATGCCTTGCCCATTTTTACTAGCTCCAGAAATAATTCCTGCGAGATTTTGCGAACCTCCGGGCTTATTGTTTGGTACTGGGATTCCCAGTCTGCGGAAATGCCCATGGATTGCCAGAATGTTTTAAACTCTTGCTTGTATTTTTCGGTTGTGTTCATGCATTTTTCTATAAACTCGCTACGGGGCAGGGAGTGGGCGCGGATTTTTTCTTCGCGCTCTACCAGCCTTTCGGTGGGTAGCCCGTTATCATCAAAGCCGAAGGGGTAGAACACGTTGTAACCCTGCATACGCCTAAAGCGGGCAATCATTTCGCCTTGGGTGTATGAAAATAAGTGGCCGATGTGTAGGTCGCCGCTTACGGTGGGCGGCGGGGTGTCTATTGAGTAGATTTTGCCGGTGGCGGCTTTGTTGAACCGGTATGTTTTTTCCCGGCTCCAGAAGTCTTGCATTTGCTTTTCTACTTTTGTAAAGTCGTAACGTTTTTCCATGAGAGTCCTCCTAATCTGTTAATTGCACATAAAAAAAGCCCCAAGCGATAATTAACTAGAATTAATCCTAATTAATATCGCTTGGGGCGAATATGTCTATCCGCGGTACCACCCAAGTTTGGAGCAATGCACAGTCGCGAAAACTATTGCACTTTTGTTTACTCCACGCTCTGCCGGTACGGGATAGCGTAGCTATCCGATACCGCTTTCCTTATAACGGTGGAAATTCCGTTGAAGTCTACTAAGATAGCGTTACGCTACCCGTTCGGTTCACAGCTCGAAGGCTACCTTCCATACTTTCCTCACGAAAGCTTACACCATGCCAGAATTGTACGCTGTACCATTTCTGACTACGCGAAGTATACTACGCGCCCGCTTCCTCTCTGTGCATCGGAAAGAATGTACTCCTCCTCGTCATCGCCTTTATTATGCTTGTAAGATATTGCTTTGCTGTTTCAATCTACATCCATCGTTAGAAGCGACCATGCCGCTTTTTCATCAACTACGATAACTATACCATTTAAGTAGAGTAATTACAAGCCCTGGCTGGTATGGTTTATAAAACCAGTATAATCGTGCTACAATGGTCGCGCAAGCCTTTGTCAAAATAGTATCAAAACTATGCGGTTTGCAACTGGTTTAGCCGTGATATCGCTTTCGTCATTAGTATCAAAACCGGCAACTGTTGCCATACTGTCAGTAAACGGGGGATATATGAAGCTATTAAACAGAAAAAAGGTCATCAATCTTATGTTCATCTTAGCGGCAATAATAGCCGCAATTCACCTACTCTACTCCCTAACCTTGGGCCGGGTAATACAGTATGTAGAGGTTCCCTTTCATTCGCCAAGATGGCCAGCCCACCTAGACGGCTACCGCATTGCGTTTATAACAGACACCCACGGCATATCCGACAGCAATCTAAGGCAGGTGGTAGACGAGCTTAACGCAAGCGACATAGACCTGTTGCTTTTAGGGGGCGACTTTTGGGCACACTACAGCCGCACGCTACCCATCCTGGCCCAAACCCAAACCACCGATGGTATTTTTGGCGTTGAAGGCAATCACGACATCCACACGAGGCTTTTTGCCGAAATGGAACGCCAGGGCATGACCCCGCTTTCCAATAGCGGCCAGCGCATCCGTGATGGCTTTTGGCTGGCGGGGCTTGAGGATTTATGGAACCGCAACCCCTGCACAACCGCCGCCACCCAAGGTGCGGGCGATGATTTCGTTCTGCTACTAACCCACAACCCGGATGCTACCATGAAAGTAGACACAACCGCCATAGACTTAATATTAAGCGGCCACACCCACGGCGGGCAAATTAATTTTTTTGGCTTATGGGCACCGCTTTTTACATTTACTAATTTAGTAACAAGCTACGGCCAGCGTTTTGTATCCGGCTGGGCCGAATCCCGTGACGGCACGCCTGTATATGTAAGTAGCGGCACCGGTGCCGTCCACCTAAGAATGTTTACCCGCCCCCAGGTAATAATCTTCACAATGTATGGTAAATAACACCATCTGCCAGAAGGCTTGACGTGTGCCAATCATTGGTTTATAATTGCGTCCGTCTCATCCGCTTTCTGCGCCCAGGTAGCTCAGTCGGTAGAGCAACGGACTGAAAATCCGTGTGTCGCCAGTTCAATTCTGGCCCTGGGCATTGTGGGCATTTGCAGTATACCACTGCGGGTGTAGTTCAATGGTAGAACACAAGCCTTCCAAGCTTGATACGCGGGTTCGATTCCCGCCACCCGCTATCATATGGCAAAGCCGCTTTTAACGAAAGACATCAGATGAGTTTGTTAGTCTACAACTTCATATGCGCGAATGGCTCAGTGGTAGAGCATCGCCTTGCCAAGGCGAGGGTCGCCAGTTCGAATCTGGTTTCGCGCTTCCCTCAAAACCCTGTGAATACAGGGTTTTTTGCCGTCTTGAGATATTTCGCGCTGGTAAACATTGATGTATTTTCCCTTCTAAAACCGCCTAAAATTGGGGCGTTTGTTGTCAAAATTGATGTCAGCTTTGTTGTCAAACATATGCCCACGAGAGTAAACCGCAAAATAAAAGGCCGTGAGTTTTTACACCAATGTCATTAAGTTAAGAACGAGAGTGAAAAAAAGAGCAGGGGATAGCAAATATGCCTCTGCTCTTTTTGTATATTGGTAAAAGGCAAAAAGCGATTATGCTGAAGTTATATTGCTTTTG
>Ga0123355_10005705_pt1 | contig 18294 bp, 17 predicted proteins | sample TergutEmb28metaG_3_FD_89872 | JGI IMG/M metagenome (GOLD analysis project Ga0123355, IMG submission 89872) | Embiratermes neotenicus P1 segment gut microbial communities from Petit-Saut dam, French Guiana - Emb289 P1 | ecosystem: Host-associated > Arthropoda: Insects > Digestive system > Gut ... | reverse complement strand
CGGTTCTATCAAGCTCCACAGCGTGTCCGTTATATCGTGGCGGTGGCATGATTCATTCACGGAGATTACCCCCTTTGGGTTTTCTCCATTATATCATTTCGCTTTTGACGACACACCCTAGAATATGCGCGAAACAAAAAACCATAACGGCTGTTTGGGTGTTACCAGCACCTCAACAGCGAACACAGGGGATTAAGCACATCACCTGCGCACAAGGCAAAACCTCCATTATGGCAAGCATAGTTTAACACGGCTCACCGGTTTGTTCAATTGAACCTTTGTGAACTTTTGCGGGCGTCTCTTCGGATGTTTTCAGATTCCGGCATATACCGCCTCGGTTATGCGGACGCTTACGGACTCTTGCATATACCCATCCCAGTATGCGGAATTTTCGTATAGAGTTTTGTGTTACTTTGTTTCCCTGATAGAGGCGTGTCCTTAGCTTGTTTACATATCAAGCTCGCGGGTGATGGCAGATTTTTTGCCGTCCCTGCGGGCTTTTTTGTTTTCGCGGAAGGCGGGCGCATCATGGTGCGTCCCGTCTCCGTGTAATTTTTCGGTTTGCGCTTCGGAGAGTGTTGAAAAATCACGCTCCCTTGGTACGGCAAATCGCAACGGGAGTGATTTTTATATCAGTAAAAGCGATTGTAGACGAGGTAGTGTTGGGCTTCGAAACAGGTGAGCGCATACAGGAATTGCGCGAAGCAAACAATATGTCGGTGAAAGACCTCGCAAAGCAAATGAATATACGCACGGGTTCTTTGAAGATGATTGAACTCGGCGTCCGCAACATGACTGCGTACAGCTACCTCAGGCTGCATGAGATTTTCGGCGTGTCCCTGCACTACATCATTACCGGAAAAGAGCTTGAGCAGCAGCAGGGCGATTGAATTTTCTGCGGTAACTCAGGGCGTTGGCGAGAGTCTGCGCTTCATCGTGCCGCGCCTCAGACCACATGCGCTCTTTTTCATTAAACTCATCTGATGCCGAAACATGGCGGTATGCTTTTAACGCGAATCAAGGGCAGGAAATAACACCTCGCCTATGCCTTGTAAACGGCTCGCTCGTTGTCTTTTTTTCGGGAAAAGCATCCGAAAAAAAGACCGGTCGCTCGCCACAAGGCATTTACGGCGAGGTGTTATTCTGAACTCTTGATTCGCGTTTTTAATGCCTCACTCATAATCGACACCTCCAATGCACTGAAATTCGTGGTGGAATTTTTCCGGGTCGGAAAATTGTCCGAAAAAAAAATCGCGCATCGCGCGATTTTTAATTAAGTTTTGATGAAACTTTTTTAAAAGTTTCCGGGGTGCGGGGCGGAGCCCCGCGACTTCATCACCCTAAAACTCCATCAACAATTCCTTTAAACTCCGTATGCATAGCGGCAAGTTTCGCGTCCATAGCGGCGTCGGTTGCATCGCCGGATAATTTCGCGCCGAAGTACAACTTAATTTTCGGCTCGGTGCCGGAGGGGCGCACACACGCCCACGCGCCGTCGGCAGCGGTGTAGTGCAACACGTCGGAAACGGGCAAAACGGCCGGTTCGGATTTGTCGCCTTTTTTGATTACGCGTTCTTTGTAGTCGCGAATTTCCGTGATTGCAGCACCGTCGAGCGACTTCGGCGGCGCGGCGCGAAGGGCCGCCATAATGCGGGCGATGTCGCTTTGACCGTCAACGCCTTTGAGCGTAATCGAAACGGTTGATTCACGGAAAAATCCGTATTTCTTATACGCCGCGTTAAGCACGTCGATGAGTGAAAGCCCTTGGGCGCGATAAAATGCCGCCGCTTCGCAAATAAGCAGACTTGAAACAACGGCATCTTTGTCGCGGGCGTGTGTGCCGGCAAGATAGCCGTAGCTCTCTTCAAACCCGAATACATATTCGTGGCTGCCGGCGGCTTCAAACTCCTTAATTTTTTCGCCGATATATTTGAAACCGGTCAAAGTTTCGGTGTACGCAAGCCCGTTTGCCTCGCAAATTGCGCGAGTCATGCCGGTTGACACAACCGTTGACACGATTATCCCGTTCGCGGGCAGCGTCCCCTTCGACTTCCTTTGCGTAACGATATATTCCGCAAGCAAAACGCCGATTTGATTGCCCGAGAACATGCGATAGTCATTGCCCTCTTTTGCGGCAACGCCTACGCGGTCGCAGTCGGGGTCGGTGGCGATGATAATATCGGCATCCTTTTCCTTCGCGAGTTTAAGCGCGAGTTCGAAGGCGGCTTTGTCTTCCGGGTTGGGATACGATACCGTCGGGAAATTTCCGTCGGGAAGCTCCTGCTCCTTCACAACGAAAACATTTTTGAAGCCCACTTCGCCGAGCGCGCGTTGAACCGGCAAATTGCCCGCGCCGTGCAGGGGCGTAAACACGATTTTCAGGTCGGAATCGGGCAAAATTTCCGGGTTCAGGCATTGGGCTTTTACGTTTTTGATAAATTCGTCATCGACTTCGGGCGGCGCGACGTTAAACAGCCCCTTCGCGACGGCTTCATCTTTCGGCATTGTTTTGACCATGCCGAAATCCGTCACCTTTGCAACTTCGGCGATAATATCTTCGTCGCGCGGGTAAACGCATTGCGCCCCGTCCGACCAATATGCCTTGTAGCCGTTGTATTCCGGCGGATTGTGGCTTGCCGTTACAACTATGCCCGACACGCAACCCAAGTGCCGCACGGCAAAAGATAAAAGCGGCGTGGGGCGCAAACTTTCAAACGTGTACGTTTTAATGCCGGCGGCGTTAAGTACCAATGCCGCTTCCTCGGAAAATTCCGGCGACATGCGTCTGCAATCGTGCGCGATTGCAACGGCGGGATTCTTCGCGCCGCTTTTTATAATGTAGTTCGCAAGCCCTTGCGTTGCACTGCGAACCGTATAGATGTTCATGCGGTTTGTTCCCGCGCCGATTACCCCGCGAAGCCCGCCCGTGCCGAACTCAAGCGTACGATAAAATCTGTCCTCGATGTCCTTGTCGTTTCCGGATATTTTGCGCAGTTCTTCCTTTGTTGCCTCGTCGATTGCCGGGTCGGCAAGCCATTGTTCGTATGCTTTTTTGTAATCCATTAACATGCATCCTCTCTTATTTGCCGAATCTTGCGCGGAGTTTATCGCGCCATGTGGGCGGAGCGTCAACGGCTTCCGCACTTTTGCGGCGCGATTTGCGTTGCTGTTCGAGCTGCATTTTCGTTTTTTGACCCTTCATGCCCACAATATATGCGCCCGCGATTTCTACCGACACGGTTTTTTTGACCGGCAGAATGTTAAATGTGTTTTCCTCGCACATCATTGTTGTAATTTGCGGGCCTATTTTTACCTTCACGAGCGGCATTTTAAACATGCGCCCCATTCGCGGGACTTGCGCAACCATTTCTTTGGGGAAATTGGCGTTTGCCAGTTTGTCCTTTTTTTTATCAATGACGTACAACGAAACCGTTTGCTTGTGTTGCGCGATAATATCGTTTTGTTGCGCCTGCTTTTTGCCGGCCCATCTGTTCAAAAAATAAATCGCGACACCCGCGATACACAACACGATTGACACGATTAAAAGAATTGCCCACCAGTCCAAAATTTATCAGCTCCTTTGAGTTAGGCTTCGGGGGCTTCGCCCCCATGCCCCCACGAACTTTTTGAAAAAAGTTCGACAAAAACTTTGAAAATCGCGCATTCGCGCGATTTTACGCTCTCTCGAAAACAATTATATCACGTGTTTCGAATGTAGTGAAATAAAAATTGTTGCGCAATGCCGGAGATTTTTAAAACTTCCGACGGAAAACCGCCGGGAAAATATTTTTCCATTGCGCGACGAATCCAAACATCGGTCGGGTAGCGTTCGACGCGGCCGAATCCGTACAGCAAAACGCATTCCGCAACCTTTGGCCCGACGCCGTGAATTTTTTGCAAAGTCGCGCACAGCTCGTCGGACGGGAGATTTTCACACGCCTGCAAATCAATTTCGCCGCCGGCAACCCGTCGCGCCGCGTCGAGGATGTACGCTGCGCGATAACCGCATCGAACCGGCGCGAGGTCGGATTCATTTAAAGATGCGAGGGTTTCGGGGGAAGGAAAGGTCAAGCCCGCTTCGGAATCCGCAGCCGAATCGGCTTCGAGGGAATGCGCCGCCTCGGCAATTTGTTCCCGGCTATCACTGCGCGTTTGACGCGCCACGGCTTCGAGGGAATGTGCCGCCTCCGACATTTGCCCCCGGCTGTCACCGCGCGTTTGACGCGCTATTGATTCCACCATTTTTTTTATGCGCGGAATGTTGGAATTTTGACTCAGGATGAAGGAAATGAGAATCTCCCACGAATCCTGGCGCAAAAGTCGCAACCCCGGCGAAAACTCAACGGCGGCTTTCAAATGCGGACTGCTTTCGCAAAGGAGATTTTTTAAATTTTCGTAATCGCGTTCGAGTTCGAAGTAACGCTTCCACGTTTTTTCGAACTCCTCCGGAGAAACGTCATGCAGAATTATTCCGGCGTTGCTGCGGGAAATTTCAAGCCGCCGCCCGTGCGCGATTCCGACAAATCGTTGAGTGTCGGAAAATTGTCCGTTCGGATGCGTCGGGTTTTCGCCCGCTTCGCCGCGCCAACGAAACGCCTGTCCGCAATCCAGTGTTTGCGCAAGGTCGAAGCAGTTTGCCGGCAGTATGTAATCCATCGCGTTCAACACTCTCCTCATATAGCGGTTTGCGCTTCGGTACGTAAAATTTGCTATGCATTGTGAACGGTGCGCTCGATGTCGTTTTCGGGAACAACACCCGAAAACAACCGGTCGCGCACCACAATGCATGTACGCAAATTTTACGCACGTTTTGGCAAACCGCACTATTATATTTTGCTTCGCAAAATTCCCCGCTCGTCAAAAAACAAATTGCACAAGAATCATGTACAGTGCTGTTCCCGCGCCGATGGATAAAAGCGTGTTATTGCGCCAAATATGAAGCCCCGCCACCGCTGCAACGGCAAGAATTTCGGGCAAGCCGTGAGGAGCGGACGCAAACGAAATATCGCGAAAACTGTACACAACAAGCAGGCTGATTGCCGCCGGCGGAAGCACATTGCCCAAATAATGCACGTATTTCGGCGCGGATTCCGCGTTGGGAAAGAGAATGAACGGCAAAAAGCGCGTGAGTGCCGTTCCGATTGCCAGAATCAAAATTGTCGCCAAAACCATTTTACACTCTCCGTCTGAAAAGAGTTAAGCACACGATAATTAAAATCATCGCGGGAATCACGAAATTATCCGCGCCGAAAATAAGAAGCGCGACCGTTGCCGCGCCCAGTCCGATAAGTGCGGGAGAGTGTTGAAAAATGCCGTGAGCTGCGATGCGTTCGCAGAAAACCGGCGGTTTCAGGCCGGTTTTCGAGAACGAGCGTATGCGAACGGACAATTTTTCAGCACTCTCTGCGGGAGAGTGGTTTCCGTCCGCTCTCCATCGGTTGATGAAAACTACAACGAAAAACGCGGTCATCACGAAGTCGATGCCGTATGTATTAAACGTCAAAAGCGGCCCGATAAGTCCGCCGATAACGCCGCCGATAACCCAATAACTCTGATTAAGAGCCGCCACGAAAAACATAAATGCTTGCTTGTTCACATTCGGCGGGGGTTCGGCGGAACAAAGGATTGAAAAAGTTTCGTCGCACATGGCAAAAATAATGTACGGCTTCACCTTGCCGGCGTCGCCGAGTTTTTTCAGCATAGATATGCCGTAAAAAAGATGCCGCGCATTGATTGAAATTGCGATGATGAATGCGTAAAGCGGGTCGAACGCCGACGTAAGCAGGCTTATTGCAACAAACTGCAACGCCCCCGCAAACACAACACTGCTTGTTAAAAAAATCCACCCTACTCCGAACCCTCGTTCGCTCATCAAAATACCGTAGGCGATTCCCAAAAACAAAAAACCCGTCAAAACGGGTACTGTATGCGGAAATGCTGATTTAAAGGCAAGGGTTTTCATGTGGCAAGTATAGTTTAAATTCGTCGGGAAATCAATTTCGTGTTGCGGGGCAGAATTTAAAAATCGCGCTTGGTGGCAACAGTAAACAAAGTGAACGTTTCCCGCTGCGTGCGCGATTTTTGGTTATGCATTCTTCTTTTATGCATTCTTCTTTTTTGCCGAAATACGATTACGTTCGTGGTCACGTTTTGCGTTTTTTGTTGCCTTCATTTGCTTCACTTTTGCCGCTCTTTGCAACTTTTTTGCTGCTTTTTGCAAACTCGCCATTCCGTATACCCGCCTTTCATATTGGTTTGGAGAGTTTACACTACCATTATAAAAATGAATCGTCAAGTCAACGCCGACGGGACGCAAATCAAATTGATTCGCTTTACCCGAAAATTACATCCCGAATATTTTCCTCGGAAATTTCGTGCGGCCAAATTCTTTCAACATCATCCCAATCGCCGCGCAGTACATTGGGAAGCATCTCGTCATATTCATCGCGGGTAACTTCCGCGCCGTTTATATACCAAGTTTCATCTTCCGGAAAAAACGGGCTTCGTAACCATACTTCCGAAATCAAGCCCGCTCCGTCCGACTGCATTAAGCGTATATCCCCGTAGGCTTGCGTGATAATTCCGTTTGCGCCCGGCCGCACAAAAAGCCCGAAGTACGCGAAAAATCCGTCGTAAAATTCGAGGGGAATAACTTCGCCGTCGCGGAAAGTATAAATACTTTCGCCCCCAATGCCCGCAGCGATGTACGTAATCAGAAGCTCGGGCGTACCGCTCCGGTTGATGTCGTGCAAAATAAAACTGAACGCCGGATAATACTCCGGGCGGGGGATTTCAGCGTAGTGTCGCAATAATTCGGCGTAGGCGATTTGCCAATCCTCAGCATTCGCCGGTTCGCTCCCCGCTTCATGCGTATCCCCTTCTTCCGGCTCGTCTGCTTGCAGAGGACGATGATGCCAACGACCGTCCGCTAAGGGTATGCCCATCTCTTCAAGCAGCCCCCGAAGATTATCAACCGAATCGCCTATAAAAGTATTTCCGCCCCACATATGATGAATAAAATAACGGTCTGTAACCGACCAATCGAAGCTGAAATTAGTAGTGACCCTTGCCGGCGGAAGCGTGAAAATCTCCTCGGCTTCGACAAGGCTTGCTTCGGGGTTTGCGGCTCGCCATTCGCGCAATGCGCGCTCGTGATGATGGAAATGAAACAAAGCTCTGTCCGCCCGATGCGCAATTTCCGTTTCAACCACGCCGTCGGCGATTGCTTCGAGTAAAATTGCAATTTGCGCCGGGTCGTCAACAAACGCGCTTTCAAACGTGCTGTCGAACCATCCGTCGTCCCGAATACCCGTGGGCGTATCAAAAATAATCGTAATGCTTTCGATAATTTCCGGAATTTTAAATGCCGAGTACATCGCAAGAATAACTTCGCTGCGCGTTAAAAACGGTTCAAGCTCGGCGCGGGCAATAAAATCGCCGGGAAGCGAATACTCGCGCACAACTTTGCTTCCGTCGTGCAAAAGATACGTGATGAATAAACTTTCGCGGCTTCGAACTCTGCCGTCATCAAAAACCGTTACGTAATTGTGGCCGACGTGCATAAAAGGTGCGCTGTGCAATTCGCGCCGCCCGTCGAGAATTGTTTGGTGAACCGCGCGGGTTTCCGCGATAAATTCCGGGTCGGAGTTAATCATTCGCAACCAACCTTCGTGGGAAATTCCGCTCATCCATCGCCCGCCGGCCGATACATGCACGCCGTAAATTTCGTCGGGATGCGGAATGCGATTGATGAAAAATCCTGCTCCGAACTGCGTCACGATAAGCATTACAACGTAAACCGCAACGGCCGCGCCCGCAAACGGAGGAAAATATCGCAGTTTATCAACAATATGAAATGATTTTTCGGCAATCATTTGCGCAACGACATATCCGATTGCAAACCCGACCGCAAATCCGATATATAACATGGCGGTGCTGTAGCTTGTTCGAAGAAACACCACGCCCGTAAAAATCATCACGGCAAACGCCAACAAAAATACCAACACATTTTTAACCGGCGCGAACATGATGGGATTTCCGGTACGTTCGGGTTTTCGTGCGCGGCTGATAAAAAACGCCCCCGCGAAAATCGCCGCCCCCAGAACGATGTAAATAATCGAAGGAATAATTATTGCCTGCGTATGCGAAAGAATATCCGGGCGAATAAGCCACGCCCACGCGGCGGGATTATGATATGCCAAAAACGGCGAACTGCTGCTCGGAATAGGCGACCCGGAAAAACGGTATCCGAAAATGTAAAACGTGCCGGTTAAATCGGCCAAGCCTACCACGACTGCGGGCAAAAACGGCAACGCTCCGACGAGAAGTATCGCGGTGAAGCCGTGTCCCGCAAGAGAAATCGCAAGCCACGCCACACCGAAATAAAACACGCTCGTGATAAGCATCCGCAAAAAAAGTCCGCCGATGACCGGCAGTGTGTTCATATTCGCGCCGTCCGTAACGCCGCGCAGAAATAAATTTTCCGTCATATGCCATTGCGGCGAAAATTGATACGCGGGAAATTCATAAATTGCCCATTGCGCCTGCTCCGACTGAATTTGCATATCCGCGCGAATATTCTGCTGAAACGCAAGCGGAAGCAACATCACCGCGCAGAAAAATATAATCGGCAGAACGCTCAAAACAATTCCGGCGGCGGCGTTCGTTGCAAAAATTTGATTTCGACTCAGCGGCATGGAGTAAAATGCCGTAACGGAACGCCTGTGAAAAAACGAGCTGAACACGCAAAACGCCGTCGCAACCGGAGTTAATACCAAAATCGCCTGAATGTACGTGTTGCCCATCGTGATAATGTCAACGAAGTTTCGCAACGCGCTCCATGTGTTGCCGTTGGCCGCCATAACGTACACAATTACGTACAATACAGCCGCAATCGCCGGAATCGCCCAAAATCGTTTGAGTTGTTCGATGAATAATGCTTTATTAACCATTCCGCACCTCCCGGTTTTCGTTTTCGTTTTCATATACGTAAATAAAAATTTCATCGAGGGACGGAGGCGTATGTTCAAATTTATTTTTCATGTCGTCTTTGAGGGCGTCGAGTTCGCGCTCAATGAGCATTGTGCCGTTTTTGATGATTCCCACCGTGTCGCAAATTCCGTCCATCTCTTTTAAATTGTGCGACGAAATAAGCACCGTCATTTGCCTGTCGGCAACGTCGTCGATGATGCGGTCGAAAATTTTCTTGCGCACGATAGGGTCGAGTCCGTCGATGGGTTCGTCCAAAAGCAAAACTTTCGGCGTTACCGCAAGCGAAAGCGCGAGTGCCGCCTGCTTTTGCATTCCTTTTGAAAATCGCCCCACGCGACGCTTTACATCAAGCCCCATCAGCGCGACGAGTTCGCCGAAGCGTTCGTTGCTCCAACTCGGATACAATCGCGAATAAAATACCGCCAACGCTTTTAATGTGTATTGCGGAAAAAAATATAAATCGTCGCTTACGTAGCCGATTTGCGATTTTATTTCGGCGTTATCGTAAACATCCGCGCCGTTGACCGATACGTCGCCGGCGTCGCCTTTAAGCACCCCCGCAAGATGCTTTATTACCGTGGTTTTTCCCGCGCCGTTTACGCCCACCAAACCGTAAATGCTTCCCTTTTCGACGTTCATGCAAAAATTATTCAGCGCGGAAAAATCGCCGAAATTTTTGCTGAGATTTTTAATTTTTATCATTTTGTCCCTCCGCAGTTTCGATGAAACCGATTATTTCGTCGATATTTTTGCCGCGAAAAACAAGCTCGCGAACAATATTTTGCAATTTTTCAAAAAGCGCGGCAATTTCCGATGCTTCCTCCGGCGGCGAAGAAATAAAACTCCCCTGCCCCACCACCGTATAGAAATATTTTCGCACTTCAAGCTCACGATACGCTTTTTGAACTGTGTTCGGGTTTACGCTGAGTTCTCGCGCCATATCCCGCACCGACGGCACTCTGTCGTTTTCGCCGAGCTGCCCGGAAATTATCAGGCGTGTAAAGTTGTCGATAATTTGCTCGTAAATCGGTTTGCGGTTTTTCATGTCAATTTTAAACAAAGTCCTTCCTCCCTTCGCGTGTATTATATATGTTAATACGCAATTGTCAAGTAGGATTTTTGAATGCTTTACGGGGCTTCACCCCGAAAACTAAATCAATTTCCTGCATACGACAACAAAATTGTTACAATTTTATTAAATCTGTGTTATAGTGCTTACAAGGAAAGGAAGATTGCCATGGGACTTTTCAAAAAATCTGCGCAAAAAAACGAGCTTGACTATCCCGATACAGTAATCGGAAAGGGCGTTTATATCGAAGCCGCCCGCATGAAAGGCACCGAATCCGTTCGTATCGACGGCATTTTCAAGGGCAACCTCGAAATCGACAGCTCACTTGTATTGGGCGATTCGGGGCACGTTACCGGCGACATTCGCGCCGCGTATTTTCTTGTAGCCGGCGAGGTAAACGGCAATATTGCCTGCGATACGCGCCTGCATTTTGCCTCAACCGCCAAGGTTTACGGCGATGTTCAGGCTCGCTCAATTGTAATTGACGAAGGAGCGCAGGTTTCCGGTCGCTACATCATCACCGGCGAGCGCAACGAGCCTGTTTCGCTCAGCCAAAAAGAAAGAGCTTTAATTGAAGGCGAATAAGTTTTTCGCATGTTTTGTGACCATGGCTTTTGCTGCGGTTTTTTTTGCGTTTTCCGCTTTCGCCATTGAACGCGAACCTGAGCCTCTCGACGTTCTTTTTCTTATCGACACAACCGAAACCGCTTCCGCCGACGAAGCTCGCGACGCCCTCGACGCGATTGCGAATTTCGTCGGCGGGCTTGAAGCGGACGGGGTTCGTGTGGGAATTGCGGGGCTTTCCGGCGAAATTATTTATCTTCCGTCAGGTTGGCCGGAATTTCAACGCAACATTTCGGAGTTTTCCGGCCTTGAGCCGGAAATCGTCGCAAATTTACAAAACCCCATCGTTTTTTTCGTAGCGCCGGAATACGCGGCGTCTTTTGACGCGCTTCGCGACACGGGAATACCGATTCACCCCGTAAGCATCGAGCAGATTCGTGACGCCGACGAGTTCGCGCGGCGGTTTGCTTACGCGGCAAACGCCCGCGACGCGGAAGAGGAAGAATCGCCCGAACCGACGCCGTTCCCGTTTCCGACATTCCCCCCGATGCCCACGTTTCCGCCGATGCCGATGCCCACGCACCCCCCGATAATCATGCCGCCGCCCCCCACGATAATCACGCCGGCGCCCGCACGGACGCCCCCTGCCCTCGCGCCTTCTGCGACGGCGGAAGCCTCCGAATCGGACACCGCGCCGGATACCGAACCGGCTTTCGGGGAAAACGGCGACTTCGAAGCGGATGCGCATGTTGACGAAGTCGAGAGCGAAACGGATACTGAAGAAACTGCAACCGCTCCCGAGGAACAGGTCGAACACGCCGATGAAGCCGATGAAATTGAAGAAAGTGCAATTGCCCCCTACGCACCGGGTGAATCTGAAATTTCAGCCACAAATGAATTCGATGAGTCCGATGAATCCGAGGAATCCGAAATCGCGCATGGCGAACCGGCTGAAATCCCGGCTGTCGAAGCCCCCGTGCCTGCGGAAATTGACGATGAAGCCGGCGAAGTTGCCGAGTATATTGAAGCATACGAATCCGGTGAATCCGACGAAATCGCGCCGGCGCACCAAGATGACACAACCGGATACGCTTTGCTGATTGTGTTGGCGATTATATCCGGGTTTACGGCGTTGGTCAGCACAATCGGACTTGTAAAGGCGGTGATTTAGTGGCGAACAAAAAAGAAGAAGCGATGCCCTACGGCGGTCAGGCCGTTATGGAAGGCGTTATGATGCGCGGGCGAACCGCCTACGCGATGGCTGTGCGCCGCGCCGACGGCGGCATTGCCGTCATCGAAAAGCCTCTTTCGAATACGGCGCAGCGTCATCCTGTGTTGAAGTGGCCGCTTATTCGCGGAGTTTACGCTCTCATCAGCTCGATGTCGCTCGGGTTTGCGTCGCTTTCGCAATCCGCCGACGTTGCTTTCGAAGGCATTCAGGAGGAAGAACCCCCTTCGCGCTTCGAAAAATTTTTATTCGATAAATTCGGCGATAAAATATATGACGTTATGAAGTGGGCCGCAATGGCGGTCGCAATTTTTCTTGCCGTAGGGCTGTTTTTTTTGTTGCCGTCGTTTATCGGCGACGTGATTCAACGATTCGTGCCGATTCTTTCGCCGTTTATCGGCATAATCGAAGGGCTGATTCGCATTTTAATTTTTGTCGGGTACATAACCGTTGTGTCGCGCATGAACGACATTCAGCGCGTTTTTCAATACCACGGCGCGGAACACAAGGCCATCAGTTGCCACGAGCAAAATCTGCCGCTTACGGTCGCCAATGTTGCGGCTTGCCCCCGCCTGCATAAACGCTGCGGCACAAGTTTTATGCTTGTTGTTATGGTTGTTTCGATGGTTTTGTTCACCGCGTTGCGAACCGTTTTTCCCGACTGGAACATGTGGTTCGGCTTTGCGGCGCGGATTCTTCTGCTGCCTCTCGTTGCCGGGATTTCTTACGAAATTTCCGTGAAATGGGCGGGGTCGCGCGATAATTTTCTTGTTCGGGCAATTATTTTTCCGGGTATGCTGATTCAGCGTATGACAACGGCCGAGCCGGATGAAAAACAAATCGAAGTAGCCGTAACAGCGTTAAAACGCGCAATCGCTCAAGACACACTCCCCGCGAAGGCGTTGCCGCTTCCCGCTCGCTCACGCGCACGCGGCAGGGCGCGTTGCATCAGGAGTCGCACGACGATGGCGCGGCGCGTTGCACGGCGGCGCAAGGCATGACCGTTTACGACGCATTGCGCATAGGCGCGACAAAAACAGGGCGGCGCGATGCCTCCCTTTTTTTGTCGCATATTATCGGTTGCGGCGCGAGCGAAATTTTTCTGCACGGCGAAAAAATGCTCTCGACCGCCGAACGGGAAAAATTTTTTTCGTTCATAACGCGACGCGAAGCCGGCGAGCCGCTTCAATATATAATCGGCGTGTGGGATTTTTTCGGACTCGAATTTTTCACCGACTCGCGCGCGCTGATTCCGCGCCCGGAAACGGAATTGCTTGTTGAATATGTACTTGCGGGGGCGTTTCCCCCGCACCCCCGGCGGGCCAAGCCCGCAATGAACACCGGGGACAGATGTAAGCGGCAACACATTCCCTCGAAGCCGGATAATGTTTCGCATACTGCCGGAAACGCGATTTGCGCGTTTCACGGTTCACCCTCGGCGAAGTCGGAAAGTGTACCCTGCTCCACCGAAAAATCGTGCGAAGCACGGTTTTTCGAGAAAAATTTTTTGAAAGGGGGTTCAGGGGAAAATTTTTTTGAAAAAAAGTTTTCCCCCGAGAAGCCTGTCAAAATTCTTGACATTTGCACCGGAAGCGGGTGTATCGCGCTTGCGCTTGCGTTTTCACTGGGCGACCGCGCGGAGATTACCGCCATCGACATCTCCCCCGACGCGCTTGCGCTTGCAAAAAAAAACGCGGAAAAGTTGGGGCTTTCCTCGCGTGTAAAATTTATTGAGTCGGATTTGCTTGAAAAAATTTCGTACGAGGATGACGAAAGGTTCGATATAATTGTGTCGAATCCGCCGTACATTACCGACGCCGAAATGGCGACACTTGCCCCGAATGTTCGCGATTTCGAGCCGCATCTCGCGCTTGAAGGCGGCGCGGACGGGCTTGAAATTTATCGTCGTCTTGTGCCGCAAGCGAAAAACGCGCTGAAACCGGGCGGCGAATTGTTTTTGGAAATCGGTCCGCCCGCCGTCGCGGATTTGGTTCGCGAAGCGGGCTTTGCCGATGTAAAAATTTTTAACGATTACGCCGATTTGCCGCGAATTATAAAAGCGACCTCCGAAAACCCGATTTGAGTTTTCGGAGGCCGCTTGCGTGGATTTCGCATCACTAACGACGCGAATCAAGGGTGGGAAACAACCCCTCGCCTATGCCTTGTAAGCGGCTCGCTCAATGTCTTTTTTTCGGAAAAAGCATCCGAAAAAAGACCGGTCGCTCGCCACAAGGCATTTTCGGCGAGGTGTTGTTTTGAACTCTTGATTCGCAGTTATTGCAGTATAATTTCAACGCTTTCGGTGGAATCGCACCAAATTACTTCCGCGCCGAAAAATTCGCCGATAAACCGCAAAGGAACCATTGTGCGGGCGTCGATAATTTGCGCGGGAACGTCCATGCCCGGTGCGGCCTCGCCGATTGCAAAGGTAAGTGCGTCGCCGTTTACGGTTAAAGTGACTTCTTGTGTGTCGTCGTCCCAGTCGATATCCGCGCCGAGCGCGTAAGCCATAAAACGCACAGGCAGCAACGTGCGCCCGTCCGTAACAAACGGCGCAACGTCCATGATAATTTCTTCGCCCGTAAGCAAGCAATAAATTACGTCGCTTTCCATGTAGAAAACAACATGCGCCGCCGGGTCGTAATCGTCATGCTCGTCGCAACAGCAGTCGGCATCGAAACAATCATCGCAGTCGTAGACGCAATCGCAAAAATCGTCGTCCCAATCATCCCAAATATCCCAATCGTCGTCCCAATCATCATCGCAAGAACAGTCGTAGTTGTCGCAATAATCATAATCGTCGCAGAAGCAGTCGTCGCAATAATCGTACATATCAGGCGATTCGTCATCGGTCGCAACGGGCGGAATATACCCGGGTACGCGCACCGGACTCAAACGCGCCGAAAGCGTTCCGGCAACTTGTATTGCGCGTTGTCTGCGAAGCAGGTAGAGGGGCGTTGAGGGCGGCGTTGAAGTTTCGGGGCTTCTGACGAAAAGGGAAAAAGTGCCGTCGTCCACAAAAATGCGGGTGTTCGGGGCGTCCGCAGGAATCAGGTATCTCACCGCCAAACTGTGCATACCGCGAGGTGTCCCCCCGAATGACATTTCAAGGCTTCCGGTGCCGTCGCTTTCAATGCCGACCCCGTGAAACGTCATGCCGGAAGGCGCGTCGCCCCAGTGCCATTCTCCGGCCCGCCGATACAATGAATACACCCCGGGATAATATTGCCCGGCGTCCACTCCCCAGGTTGAAAGCAAGAAGAAAGCATCCACCCACGGTATAACCGAATTCGGAAGATTATTTTGCTCGCCGACGCCAACCCTCGGGGTCGCCTGCATACCGGCGCGCGAAGGAATGCGAACGGGAATCGTAATTTCCGGCGAGAAACTGCAACACATACAGCCGAGTTCTACGGCTATGCTGTGGGTCGTGTTCGCCATAGTGCTGAACCACGACTCACGTACGGGGTAAATTTCGATGTAAGCCCCCAAAACGCGCTGTCCGGAATCGGTGTATTCAAACCACGCTCTTGTTTCGTGCTCGCGCAACCCGAGAGTGTTCGCCGATGCGCCGATAACCGTCGCGCTTTGAAGCCATGCGTTAAACCAACAATAATTCCTCGGTACGTTTTCCGCTTCGAAATAAAACTGGTAGTTAGCCCATACGCGATAATTTCCGGTTTCCCGGTTGCCGCTGAAGCTCCATTCTTCGAAGTGCGGTGCGCCGGTAACCGTTATGCGCCCTTGCGCGAACGCAGTTACCGGAAACATTAAAAGCACCAGTGCGATTGTAAATGCAAATATTTTTTTCATGTCTATCCCTCCCGCGCAATTATACAGCAGAAAGCTCGCGCTTTCAATCCGAGACAATTTTCCTTCTCTCCGACGTCGGGGGACCAATCGGTGCGTCGGTATCACAAAAAAATAACCCCGCAATCGTATGATTACGGGGTTATTTCTGGGCCCTCAGGGACTTGAACCCGGGACCTACCGGTTATGAGCCGGCCGCTCTAACCGACTGAGCTAAGGGCCCGCAGATTTCCGAAAATTTCCGAAAATTTCCGAAGATTTTAGTTAGGAAACCGCATCGGGTATTTTAGCAAAGCAGGTGCGATTCGTCAACAGCTAACCTCGACGCATGGGGCTTACGTTAATTTGCGTTGCTTCCATGCCGGTTTTGCGATTCACGATATCTACTATTTGGGCGAGTTCGGCGTCGGTAAGGGCTTCCTTCGATACGATGACGTCAACGGAGGCGTCGGAAATGCGTACATATGCTTCGGTGAATCCTCGCGCCTCGATTAAGGCTTCGGTGGCGGCTTCGCGCTCTATGCGGCGTTGAATTTCCATCATTGCGTCGGTGGCTTCGTTGCGTTGGGCGTCGGAAATATTTGAGTTGTTAATCAGCTCGTTTAAAATTGCGCGTTCGCTGCTGCGAGCCTGCTCGCGCGTAAGACGATTTTGCACGAACAACGAATCGCGGCTTTGGTTTACGAAAATTGCTTCGCCGGCTTCGGTGAGCTGCTCTTCGTTTGTGGGAAGCGTTGCGATGTCGCTGAAGTCAAAACCCGAAAGGCTGAAAAAATCATCGCCGGATACCGCAATTGCGGGGTCGTGGGTGGTTTCCCACGGTGCTCCGATTAAGCCCGTGTAGTCGTCGGGGAAAAGGCTTGTAAGCACGCCGGGGTCGGGAATAAGTGCCGCGATTTCGCCGGAATCCGTCAAAACATAACCGGTTGCAAGAGAATCTGCGCGCGAATCCGTCCATGTCAGATAACCCGCCACGGCAACCATTACTACAAGCGCGGTGATAATTACCTGGTTCCTCTTAAAAACAAACATGTTGCCTCTTCCTTTCGATTTAAAAAAATTGTTAAAAAAATTCATACTATCCCTCCATTTTTAGTATTTGAATTGTATGTGCTTCAAGCCCTAACACAGCGCGGGCTGCGCGGGTAAGTGCATCCCGCACGAACGGGCTGTCACCTCCTTCGGCGATGATTACTATTCCTTCGACGCGAGGTTCTGTTTCGCGCAAAACAAGCGGAACATCTTGCCCTTGGCGGTTAGGCAACCGCACAATTTGCTCGCTTGATTGATACGTACGAGAATCTCGCGTGCCGCCTTGCGAATCCTGCTCGGTTGTTTGCGAGCCGCTTGCGGTTGTGTCAACGGCAAAAACCGTTTCGCGCCCAACCATCGGGCTGACCATTACCCGCACTCGTCCCGCGCCCTCCACCAGCGAAAAAAATTCTTCGAGCCGCCGTTCCAGTTCCTGCTCGCGAGAAAAGTTTTCTGCATCTTCCGGCTCGTTTTCAAAAAACACCTCGCCGAACTTTAAAAATTCCTCCGGCTCGGGTGCGCGGTTGCCCAAAACCAAAATCGCCGCGCCCGCCGCAACAAGTGCCAACAAGCAAAATGCAAAAAACTTGTTTTCCGCGAGCTTTTTGAAAATTAACGACCTATCCATGTTCGCCTCACCTCTCGTTCGTGAACATCTTAATTTTGAATCCGTGCAAGATGTTTAAAGTATTTCTACATGTATATGCGACGCGGGCAGGTTATAGAATTGCGATATTAAAGTTTTTACGGCGTCGGAATCGGGGCAGGACGGCGGCTCGGGAGCCGGTCCGATTTGAACGGGCGAAATTTGCGGCGGTTGGATGCGAATAAACGGAACGCTTTCGTTTTGATTCCGCGCTCGCGCGACTGAAACTCTCACGCCGGTAATCGCGCCGAAGCATTCGGAATACTCAAACTGCGCCGAATGCATTGTAAAATTATTCGCGCTGAGAAGCCGCGAAAGCTGCATCTCCAATTGCGTTTGAAACGCCGACGCAAAATGCTCATCCCACCATGCGGCATAAAATGCATCGTTATTCGCCCCTTCGAGCCTTGCCGCGCCGAACCAATCCGTAACCGGCACTTCCTCCGAAAGCACCGACACAAGCGGCCGAACAAGCAGCAAAATCAGTACAAGCCCCAGTACAAGCGAAATCATTTTGCGATACTTGCCCGGCGGCGCAAACATTCCCACCACCGTCGCAAACATCAGATAATACGTTATATGGCGCAGATAGATAAAAAATACCGGCATGTGTATGCTCCTTTTCCTTTTTTTTAGTTCGCGGGGGGAGAGTCGCAGGGGGAGAACCTTTTTTTGCAAAAAAGCCCTGCACCCCCTCTCCAAAGAATTTACCGGAAAACGCGCAATGCGCGTTTTCCCGGGGCGTGTTGCGGTGCAGAATTTCTTCTTCGCGGTTGAAATTTTTCTCTTGTTTCATAAATATGTACAAGCCGTGCGGATTATGCCGCGTTATATAGTGAAACAAGACAAAAACGCTCTTGTTTCACCCCCAACCACTCGCACTTTTGTAGCGAACGCACTTGAGAAATCCGTTCAGGTTTCGTCGGAAAACGCGCAGAAGCCCGCGATTTCCCG
>Ga0123355_10005703_pt1 | contig 18295 bp, 12 predicted proteins | sample TergutEmb28metaG_3_FD_89872 | JGI IMG/M metagenome (GOLD analysis project Ga0123355, IMG submission 89872) | Embiratermes neotenicus P1 segment gut microbial communities from Petit-Saut dam, French Guiana - Emb289 P1 | ecosystem: Host-associated > Arthropoda: Insects > Digestive system > Gut ... | reverse complement strand
TCATTGCGAGGAGTGAAGCGACGAAGCAATCCAGGAAATAGTGGAATACTCATGTTTCTGGATTGCCGCGTCGGGCTAAAGCCCTCCTCGCAATGACGAAAAAGAGGTTTTTTGACAGCCTGGAAAATTCAGTTGGTGATATTTTATCACCAACTGAATTTTCTAAATATGGCGTGAGAAAATCCGTTATCCGGTTTTCTCACGCTTTTTCTATTTCCTAAATTCACACACACGTGTATAATAGACGCAGTCTAAGCACCTTGCCACAATCCCTAAAAGGAGCGCCACCCATGCAAAATTTTTTTGAAAATATATTTACCACACTAAGCCGGCAAGATAATCAGCTTGTTATAATGATAGTTTTTTTATCACTGGTCGCACTTTCCTTGATTTTGCGCATCACTGCCCACTTGCATTTTCGCGCGTCGTTACTGGCATTTCAGCTGGACGCGCGCAAAGAACTGAAGGATAAAGGCGATGTGGCTAAGCTTAAAAACGGTTTGCTTCGCAAAGCCGTTGCGGAATACATCCGCACGGCAGAACGCGCCGTAACCATAGTGCCAACCAAGCAAATTGTGGACCGCGAAATTTCTAAAAAGAGCCTTTTTGGCTGGCGGTACGAATCCATCCTCCCATTTGTAGATTCCTTGGACATAGGCCTGCTTGTTGTAGGCTTAATTTTGACAATTGCATTTAACGAGCAAGCCTTTGTTTACGGCTCGCTTGCGGCGGCGGCATTTGTGCTTACACGCCTGTGCGCCGCATTTTTTAATGCGAACAACGCAAGGGCGCAACTGGCGGACGAAATCCAATTGTACATTGAACGGGAAATAGGGCGGTTTTTTGCATCCGATACCAGCGGTGCCATTCTCCGCCTTAAAAATGATCTAACCGAGGCCATAAGCAAGCAATCCGCCACCTACAAAGACACCATGGAAAACATAGGGCACATCATGGCAACCGCATTGGGCAAAGTGTCCGACAGTATGACAGAAGCCACAGCATCCATAGGGCCGGCTGTTGCCGAGGCAATGGACAAAAAATTGATAAACATGAACGATACTTTAACAAACACGCTAAAAAATTGGGAAAAAGCCCTTGGCGAAGCCACAAGTCTGCAAACAAACATGAACGCGTCTTCCGAGCGGCTTTCCCATGCAGGTGCAAAGCTGCAATCCGCTTCAGAATTGTTGGCGACCCATATGCAGGGGCATAGCACCGCGCTTTCCGGGCAGCTGGTTACACTGGTCAGTGCCATCGACGCCATGAAAGAATCCGTAAACCATTTTGCCGCCCAACAAGAGGCCTTAGCACAGCAGGCAAAATACATCGAGCGCAACCAGCAAACATTGGATACCAGCCTGCATGCCTATGAAGAATCCCTAAAGGGCCTGACAAGTTCTCTTGGCGAAGGGCTTGGCGCGTTTATAAACCTTCACGCGCAAACATCTGTGCAAACCATAAATGATGCCATGAAAACGAACATAGACAAAATGCTGAATATATCAAAACCGGGCGGTGACGCAGAATGACAAGCCGCTTCGACTTCCCCCTGCCGCGTTTGGATATCAGCACAGATTTTATAGACATAGAAACCAACGACAAATACGAAGGCAGTTTTACAATAAAAAACACGGGGGGCGGTACGCTTAGCGGGCAAATTTTGTCACGTTGTACAGGGTTTGTTTTTAGCCCGGCAGAATGGGTGGGCAATACGCAAACCATAGCCTACACGTTCAACGCCGCAGACGCAGGCCTTACTACAGGGCAAAGCATGGAATCACACGTGGTTATCTCCTCCAATGGTGGCGAACAAATGCTGCCCGTTACGGCAAAGCTGACCAAAATGTCCATTGTCACAGCCGAAGGGTTTGCCATTACCAATTTGCAAGAATTTTACGAATATGCAAACAGCTACCCTGCCCAGGCACGCCGCCTGTTTGTAGTCAGCGAGTTCTACGCGTTGCTGCTTGCCATAGGCTACGAATATATGGAAATTTACGAGTCTTTGCACAAGGACGCTAACCGGGAACGCGCCTTGGATAATTTTTTCATTTTGTCCGGGCTAAAACGCAAAACCACCTTTTCTGTTGAAGACACCGCTTTAAAATTTGTCCAAAACCCAAATGACAATGCACTACTGTACGGCCACATCACCGTTCAAAAATCCGACAACGGCTATGTAGAAGCCCCAATTATCGTAAAAGACAACTCCCCTTGGCTCAATTTCTACGCAAGCAAGCTTGTGCAAAGCGATTTTAAGGAAACGCTTGGCACCATGGTCAATTTCAGCATAGACCCGATGCAAGTGACCGGGACCTACGCAAGGGAACTTGTAACCATTGGTACACCGCCTAAGAAAGCGGCTGCGTCCGCTTTCACTACCCAAAGCGGCTACAATTTTCTAGAGCATGAAGATAACACAGTGGAAATAGAATATCGCCGTGCCGCGCCCGTAGTTTTGCGGCTAGACCGCGCCGCATATGGATACGAAGACAAAGGCGTGATTCAAGTAACCAACAACACTGGCAAGGATATGAAGGTTGAAATCCACTGCCCGGAAAGCTATGTACGTTTTTCCGCACGAAGCTACCTTATTGGCGCGTATGGCGAAATTCCCTTTAATATCAAGCTTTCCGCGTTTTTAAGTGCGCAGCTTTTTTTTCGTAAGCTGCCTTATATGAAAACTGCTATTGAAGTGAGAGCCAATGTGCAAGGGAAAGCGTATAGGAAGTTGCTACCAATTATTGTGGGGCAGTGGTGATGGCTAAGGAGGTGACCGCTTGCTAAACTTAGAAAAACAAATATCCAGCCTGGAAAACCGCCTTGCAAATAAAAACGATATTCCCACCGCAACCATGTTGGCATTGCGGTACTGGCAAGCGTCACGCTTCTCCCCCTCCGAAGCTGCTGCCAATACCCTTATACAACGCGCCAACCACACTGTACTAACCACCCACAGGCGCAATGCATCCCATGTAGACATGTACGCCCTCGCTATTTTCATAACCATCGAGGCGGGGCATTACGATAGTGCTGCCGAAATGCTGGATAAGGCAATGGGCTACAAGTCATTTTTGCGCACCAATGCACCGTATCAATACGCACAAATGTGCTTTCTGCGCACCTATTTAGCCATAAAACAAGGACAAGCCCGCTATATAAAAAAATATTGGCGCACTTTGGCAGACCATATCCAAACCGCCGCACCTTCTGTAGATTACACAATTATGCAAGGGCTGCTGCATCTTGCCGCAGGCGAATATGACGAGGCATTCAACCATTTGCGCGATGCCTTTCGCAAGGGGTCAAATAGCATCTTTTTGTATGAAGGGCTTTACAGATACTACCGCACCACACCCCATAAGCCGAAAAGCGGTACCATTTTGGCTGTGCTCATTTATGTGGCAGAACGCGGCGTGGATATTGCGGATACCGCGCTACGCCATCAAGATGCACTTCTTTCCGCTACACTTTCTAACCCGGAGGCAGGGGAGCATTTATACAAATTAAGCGGCTACTTACCATTGCTACAGGGGATATGCGCCCATCGTATTGCAAATAATGACGTATCCGCAGCAGCGTATTCCTACTACAAAAAAGCAGAGCACAAGCAAATTTTTGTAGATGGGCTTTACCATGCGCTTGTTTACGCCGCCTACGCAAACAATGCAAGCCATATAAGCCGCCATGCATTAGCTCAGTTCCTTAAAACAGAAAAAATGGAACGCGGGCTTGCGGTATACGTTTATCATTTGCTGATAACCACACCGGATATGGAGGATTTACTACTTGCCCAGCACGCCCGCATAGTGCAAACTACGGAGGATTGTATCAAGGCGGGTGTTTCCGGACGCGAAGCAAACAGCCTTTACCATTACTATTGGCTAAAGTGCAAAGCATCGACAAGTATGAATGAAGTAGAGGAAATACTTAGCCGTAACCTTACCATGTTTGAAATAATTACCGCACAAAAATCTGCTGTCCGTCATATTTACATTACCCAACCGGAACAACGCGATATGGAAGCATATAATCTGCAAGACAAAAAAGCGGCTTTGCCGCTTTCCACTAGCCAAACAGATTACAATTTCCTAGAGGAAAATCAAAATAGCTTGACAATAGAAGCAAGCAGCTCCCATTTCTCATACACCTGTTTAGGGGCGGGGCGGCGTGTTATACTTGATGAAAAATTAATAGTAAAACGTATGATTCCATGTGTAGGCGCGGAATTATATCAACACTTTTTCGACAAGGGTGACAGACGCTTCCACTTGCTTGTATATTTGACCAACCACTATCTAAACCTTCAAAACCCTTCCGATGCCGCAATACCGGTACTTGAAGCTGTTCTGGCAGAAAAAACAATTGCAAAAACTTATAGAATGCGTATTCTCGTAGTACTTGGACGGCTTTACTACAATGCTTCTCACTTCGCCAAGGCGTTGGAATGCTATAACGAAGTAGACCAAAATGCGCTTGACGAAAACCTTACAGAGCAAACTTTAAGCATTTATCTGCAAACCAATGAAGCAGAACGCGCGGTTCAGTTAATAACAATAAAACACTCCAATATATCAAGTGAAATTTTGCAAAACGCAATATGTACATTGCTTTCTATGCCCATCGGCCACGCTCCTTTGGCAGAAGCGGCATATGGGCTGCTCATGAACGGTTTTTATAAGGCGCAGCTTTTAGACTTGGTGCTTGCTCACTTTAATGCAAGCTATAACGAATGGGTTGCACTGGCCCAAGCGTTGTGCGAAAATGATGTTACCAGCATTAGCTTGGATAAACTCATCTTAGAAACCGCCTTATGGATGGCGCAGTGGGATACAGACGCACAAAAAGCGTTTGTGCGGGTCTGCAATTTGGGGGATAAAACCACCGACGAGATAATTGTCCAATTTATAGAATATGCAACCTATGAACTATTTGCAAATGCCGCCCGCCCGGAGTATGATACACTGGATATTTTAGAAGCATGCTGCTTACAAGAACCTGAAAACACTCTGCTGACATGGGGGCTTGCAAGCTGCTACTTGCACCACAACATCACTACTGTCAAGTCCGAAGCCATACTATCCCTGGCAATAGAAACCTTGGAGAGCAAGGGCATTTTATTCCCCATTTTCAAGGAAAGCAGGTTTGCAAGGGTCCCGTATATCGAAAAAAATCAGCCATTTTTGCATCGCGGCTTGCCGGGCAAGGATTATCGCTTCAATTACCGCATAGACGACGCGCCGGGTTTTATCGCAATTCCTATGCAATATGTAAAATACGGCATGTATGTGGCGTGTATCCCCCTGTTTTATAACGAAGAAATTACCTACTATTTTAGCGAAGAACTTGCAACGGGAAGTGTTGGCACTAAGGCAAGCACAGTCAAAAACACAACGCCATTTTTATACAATCACCCCTCAGACCAATTTTTTACGATAAACAATGCTATAATATACGAGCAAATGTTCAAGCACGACCAAGTAGAAAAAGCCCTGGGCAAACTTGTTAAAGATGTGCAGGCTGTAAGAAGCAAATTGCTATAAAGGAGGCGTGAATGAGCCATGAACTACGAATTTAAATTATCCACGCGTAGCAGGACTTTCTATATAAAGATTGTTGGGGTGTAGACTATGAAGCATTGGAAAAAAATCAGGCTTACATTGCGCATATTGTTGCCAATCGTACTCGTTTTTATTTTCGCCTGGTACAACATTTATAATGTGTATTTGTCCCCAAATGGGGACGCGCCAGAAGAACGCCTGCTGGTTGGTTACGAACCCGACGAATACGCCGTGCCTACTTACGAACCGGAACTCCCTTTATACGAACCGGAGCCGCCGCCGGAAGTTACACTATTTCCCCCGCCACTGCATATACCGGTGCTGGCATACCATTCTATAATGCCAATGGAATACTACTATCCGCGCAATGTAAACAATCCGTGGATATTACTGCAGGACACGTTTTACTCACAAATGCGGTACTTGTATGAAAATAATTTCAACACCGTCACTTCCTACCAGCTTATAGACTTCCTGTTCTACGACGCATACTTACCGTATAACCCCATTATACTTACGTTCGATGACGGCTATTTAGATAACGCACTGTTTGCAGCCCCTATTATGCGCCAGTTTGGTTTCACAGGTATGCAATTTTTAATTACGGAATATATACAGGAATCTCCCCCAACTATGGCCGCCTCCCCTCTGCAATTCATGAGCTTCCGGGAAATTTATGACACCATGGACGTTTTCGAATTTGGTTCTCATTCCCATGCAATGCACCGCTTTACAGACGGTATGCCGAATATTGAATTGGAAAGCGCAGAAAACATAAGGGCCGATATTTTGCGCAGTTTCACATATCCTCTAACCTTTGATGGGTTTGCATATCCTTTCGGAAGGCATAATTACGACACCATACAAACGTTAACAGAGCTGGGGGTGCTGGTTGCTTTTACTACCGAAGAACGATATTTAGCGCGTGACACCTCTCCATTGCTGATACCCCGCTTTTCGGTTACAGGCAGCCCGGAAGAATGGACGATGGAGCATTTTTCGGATGTCGTTTGGGGTAGAGTAATATTCGAAACAGAATATGATAACTAAATTTCCAGCACCGCAAATGCAATTGCGTCTGTTGCGCTGTGGGATATAGATATATGTATAGAAAAGCAGCGGCTAAACGTTGCTTTTTTTATTACTTCTTCCGCTGTGCCGTGAAGCACCACATACGGTTTACCATTTTCATCATGCAACACCTCTATATCGCATGGGAAAAACCCCGTAAACCCCGTACCAATCGCTTTGGCGACCGCTTCTTTTGCGGCAAAAAGCCCTGCCATGGATTCTGCGCCTTTGGTGGCAAGGTATGCTTGCTCGCGCACAGAAAAAACACGCTGTATAAAGCGTGGGCTTTGTTCTGTATTAAATCGCTCTACCTTTACAATGTCAACACCTGTTCCAATAATCATATCCCATTTCCCCCAGGGCGGTACATACTTTTGAAATTGGCAAGCCCATTACCGTGTAAAAATCGCCGTTTATGCGGCTTACAAGTGTTGCACCTTTTTCCTGTATGCCGTATGCACCCGCTTTGTCGAACGGTTCCCCTGTTGCAATGTATGCCAGAATTTCTGCGTCGCAAAGCGGGCGGAAAGTGACCTCCGCAACGCTTGCAAACACATTTGTCTTTCCGGAAGCAACGTCAAGCAAGGCAACGCCCGTATAAACCTCGTGGGCGTTGCCTTGTAATTTTTTCAGCATTTCAAAAGCTTGGGCATGGTTTTCAGGCTTGCCAAGCACTTCTTCACCGATGAAAACTAAGGTGTCTGCGGCGATAATTATTGCGTTCATCTGAGGGGATTGCGGGTCAAGCCCGCAATGACGGGCTTTTCTCACCAGCGGCAGAACAGCTTTTGCTTTACGCAGTGCCAATTCCTCCACTTGCTGTGCGGGGCTGCCGGTTACGGTTTCATCCGCGCCGCTGACAATTACCTCGTGGGGTATGCCGGCTTGCTCCAGCAATTGCCGCCGGCGTGGCGAGCCGGATGCTAATATAATCCGCTTGCGAATTTTAACCGCCTCCTACTCATTCCGTATAGCCGCTAACGCGCTTAGCCTTGTAGCGTGTATGGCGGGGAATATGCCGCTTACAAGCCCAACTCCGCTTGCTACGGCTAGGGCAACGCCAAGAAGCCATGGTGTAATAAGCGAAACTGCGGCATTTGCCATACCTTCGGTTTGGGGTAGCCTCATGTTTAGGCGCGCCAAGAATTCAATTTCAAAATTATTTAGGGCGTAAGACCCGCCAAGCGCAAGGGCTATCCCAAACAGCCCGCCAAGCAAGCCAATAACTATGGCCTCGGTTAAAAACAATCTGCGTACATCCATAAGCGATGCGCCAATTACTTTCATGATACCAATTTCACGGGTGCGCTCGGTTACGGAGGTTATCATGGTGTTGGCTATGTTTATGGCGGCAACAAAAAGGCTGATGGCGGCAATAGCCGCAAGGAGGGTTTGTATGGCTTGCTGGTTTTGCCTCTCTCTTTCAATACCGTCGCCATTAAACCATGCACTGTAGCCCATATCCCTAATTTCCCTGGCGATGCGCTGGGTATAGTCCATAGATTCTACACGTACAAACATCTCGCCGTAAGTTTCCCTGGGGCCGGAAGTACGGCCGGTAAAACGCGGGTTATTTTCGTCTTCTTCCCCCGCACGCATAGATTCTTCTTGCCCCATTTGAATAATGTTTTGCAGAAGCTCGATATCCATGTAAATGACACCATCGGGAGAAGGATCCCACTCGCTGCCCATAGGCTCTAGTACGCCGACGATTTCAAGCTCGAAAGAACGCGCCGGACGCATGGCTTCTTCTATTTCCATGCCGCCCCCGCCATCGTCGGCACCCATAGACCACATGGCCATTCTTCTGCGCCACAGCACATCCGGGTCAATAAACATCTGAATCGGGTCGTTATAGATGTCCACAAAAGTTTCTACTTCCCCTGCCATCCAAAAGGCATTCCAAAAACGCTCGCCCCACCACATATCGCCTCTGGTGTCAAAGAAGTGACGCTCGGCATAGGCGCCAAAAACCACTGCAATACCGTCGTCTTCTTGCAAAAGCCTTCCGTAACTGGTGGCCAAATCCATTCGCTCCATGGCTTCCGGACGAATACCGGTGATTTGTGCCTCCATGGCATAGGGGCCGCTTTCGAATACGACGCGGCCGTGCAGCAGCGGCGTTGCCACTTGAACGCCCGGTATAGCGGCAATGCGGGTAACGCTGTCGTCTGTAATTTGCCGCGGCTCTACTTCTATCATTTGCTGGGTATCAGGGTCCCAATCCATGTTACCATGCCGCGGGAAGACATTTATCCTTGTCATATCCAAGTTCATATCTTCCAGCATTTGGGCAAAACGTGCGTCTGTCGCAAGCCCCAAGGATATCATTATGATTATTGAGCCTGTGCCAATCATTACCCCAAGCAGGGTAAGGAATGTGCGCAGCTTGCGTTTTACTAAGTTGCGCAGGCACATGCCTACTACGTCAAAACTACTCACGAAAAATTACCCTCCCTTCTCAACAGTAAATTGTAGGGGCGGCAACCTGCCGCCCGCTAGCTAAAAATTCGCACTTCATATGGCAATTGCGATGCCACGGGCGGCAGATTGCCGCCCCTACGGTGATACTATCATCAAGAAGTTGCATTTTATAAATCATCGTCTTCATCATCAAAATCAAAACGTGGTTTTTTACGGCGGACAACAATGATAACTACAACGATAATCGCAGCTACCGCAACGCCTGCGGCAGACCCCCATACTATCGGCCGGCGTATAAGCCCCAAGAAATCGAAACCACTGCTAATTTCTACCCATTCGCCTGTTTCCGGATCCATTTCGTGGGTTGCGGTAAATTCGCCTGTTTCCCAATCCCATGATCCTGCAAGCATTGCGCCTGTTTCCGGGTCCAAGTGCACTTCACCCGGCGGCATCATTCCCATTCCCATGTCGTCACCGGGGAAATGCATCATGCCATCGCCCCGGCCGCCGCCTTCAAGCCAGTCGTCACCCATATCAAAGCCGCCTTCAACAAAAACGGAAAAATCGTATACGAGCTCTACAGTCTGGCCTGTTAAATCTTCTCCCCAAACCACGAACCGTCCTTCTTGCATACCGCCTTCGAGCGGGATAATATCACCGTCGAAGGTGACTGTGCGCTGGTTGTTTACATTACCCACAAACCGGCCGGCTTCGCCTCCCGCTTGGGAAACATCAAACGGCCCTTCCACGCGCACGCGCACATTGATTAAGTTAACCCTGCTGGAGTTTATGATACGGAAGTTAAAAGGCACCTGCATACCTACCATAGGCGTCATCCAACCGCTGCCCACATTCACATTGTCAAGCTCCAGCCTTGCCAGTTGGGATATAGGAATACTAATTTGCTGGCTGGCTTCGTGGTTGTAAAAGTCTTGGTCTTGATAGTCGAAAGAGAAGCGCATATTGTGCGCACCGGGCGATGCATCGGTTACGGTGGTGAAGCGCAGGTTCATGGTTACTTCCCCGTGAGGCTCAAGGAAGTCTACAAACAGGGTGTTACTGCCTGCGACGGGGGAAAAGCCCGCGAAAGGCGCGGATTGCCCCGGTGGTGCAGTGCCTATAACTTCTTCCATAAGAATACGAATATTATTGACAGAACGTGTTGCGCTGGTGTTACGGAAAGTGACTTCCATTTCAAATTCATGCCCGGCAAATGGGATTGGCGGATATATGTCTGTTGCCGCCACAATAACACGTGGGATTTGCACGCGCCCCGGGCCTTCTTCGTCATCCTCAGGTTCCGGATTAAATACATTAATTGCCGCAAATTGCTGGAAAGAAAGCTCGCCGTAATGAACGGTAAAGCCTATGGCATAACTGCGTGTCCTCGCAGATTCTGTTGGCGAGAAACTGAACGTAAGCCTATGAGATTCTCCTGCGGCTAAAATAGGAATAACTTGCTGGTTAGATGTTTGCACGGGAACGATAACATCCGCTTCAGAACCGGCGACTACACGGATATTACGCGCTTCCGCATCGCCGCGGTTGTGTACATAAAAGCTGATGGTCGCTGTTTGCCCAACGTTAAAAATGCCTGTTGGAGCGGTCATGCTCCGTATTTCAAGGTTGGCGATAGAGTCGTCCTCTTCTTCGTCCGGATTGTACACGTTTATTGATGTAAACTGCTGGAAAGAATCTTCGCCGTGGTAAACGGTAAAGCCTATGGCATAGCTGCGGGTTTGCGCCGTATCACGTGGCGAGAAGCTGAATGTAAGCTGGTGCGATTCCCCGGAGGCAAGGCTTGCAATGGTTTGCGTATTGGCCGTTTGCACGGGTACGATAACACCTGTGCCTTCGGGTGCTGCCACTACACGGATATTTCTGGCTTCGGCCTGCCCACTGTTGTGTACGGCAAACGTAATGGTTGCTGTTTCTCCAACACCAATTGCGCCCACGGGGGCGGACATGTTGCGGATTTCCAAATTGGACAAGCCCGCGGGCTCACCGCCAACATGGACATGTAATGTATCAGTTGTGCTCAGGTTGTCACGGTCTGCGTCACGGAAAAGATGCGTAAGCGCTACAGTATGGCTGCCCGCCGCCGCATTTGCATTTACAGAAATACGCAATGTCATATTGTGCTCAGCATTTTCCCGTATGGCATTTACAGTGTTGGAGTTGTTTATAAATTCCACAGTAAACGGGCTGTTCGCTGAAGGTACGGCTTGAGATAAAAAGTTGAACGCCGTGTGCGTACCTATATTGCGGATTGTAAGGTTTATATCTACTGTTTCGCCCGGCTGCACGGTAACATGCTGCGGGCTAAGCAGACGCGGATTTGGTGCGTGGACAGGCGCAGGCGGTGGCTGACGATTAGCATCTTCCAACTGTTGTCTCAGCGACTCATTTTCTTCCTGCATCCGCATTAACTCGTTTATTAAATTACTCCAAGGGTCATCTACCGGTTGATTGGCCAGTATCGGTGTTGTCATCGCCAGCACTAGGATTAATGAAATCAGCATCATCAGTGCTTTCTTGATTTTCTTCATTTTGTTCTCCCTCTCCTTTATAATGGGGCTCTGCCCCATGCTCCGCTTCCTCTGGGGCGGGTGATACGCCCGCTTTCTTCTCTACATTAACTATACTCTCAACATTGCCGTCCTTTATGCTTATAATTTGGTCGGCATATTCAGATATTTCCGTATCATGGGTTACAATAATCAGGGTTTGGTTGCGTTGCCGCGCCATACTTGTAATCATATCCATCATTTCGTATGTTGTTTTGGTATCCAGGTTCCCCGTGGGTTCATCTGCAAAAACCACTTGCGGATTGTTTACAAACGCGCGGGCGATACTGACACGCTGCTGCTGCCCGCCGGACAGTTCGCTGGGTTTGTGCCGCCAGCGCTTGCCAAGCCCTACGGCCTTTAGCATTTTAAGCGCCGCTTTATTTCGCTTTCGTCTGGATACTTTTCTGAAAATAAGCGGCAAAGTTACATTTTCAAGTGCCGTAAGCGTAGGCAGCAAGTTGTAAGACTGGAAAACAAAACCGATATACTGCTGGCGGTACAATGCCAATTGTTTTTCGTTCAGTTTTTCCAAGTACTTGTCCAAAAATCTTATGCTGCCCTTAGTCGGCTTTTCTAATCCCGCCAAAAGGTTCAGCAATGTAGATTTTCCGGAGCCGCTTGTGCCAAGCAAGCAATAAATCTTGCCCCGCTCAAAAGTTAAGCTCACATCATCCAGCGCGACAATGCGCTCTTCGCCCATGCGGTAAACCTTGCGCACATTTTTTAATTCAAAAATAACGTCTATGTTGGGTCACCTCCATACATATGTATAATACACTGCAATTGTTATGAAGTTGTAATGTGTACGTTTACTATAACAACATTCCACAAGATTATATTACAATATTGCAAAGTTGTAACGTGACTATGTAGTCACATGCGCACTCAAACCAAATTCGCATGTAAGCATAATGTGTAAAATCAAAACTACGGCATGGGAAATACTAAGATTTTTCAAAGGTGGTGTGCATAATTGACGGGCGAACACAGTTTGCCCCTACAAAAAACGGGGATGTTGTAGGGGCGAACTGTGTTCGCCCGCATACCTGTACTATGGTCTAACTTAACGATACCTGTTCAGTTGGTGATATTTTATCACCAACTGCTAACGCTCCAACCCTGCAAATATACCGCAAGTACAAAAACACCACCGGCAAATGCCTCATTTTTAGCAGGTTAACCATATCGAAGTAGGCTTCTTCCATCAGTTCGCATTCTTTTTTTGTTACCTGGTGCGGCGAATATTTTGCCTTGTAATATAGTGTTATCAAGTCGCGGAAAAATACGCTGTCGCTTTTATATGCGAAACGTTTACCTTTGTGCATCCCATATATTTTAGGTGTTTCGCCGGGTTCCATAGGGGTTGTATAGTAAGACACGATGTCCAGTATCCCTTCAAAATAGGCTATCACTTGCCGGTTGGGCAGTAGCTTCCGCATTTTTATAGTCGGAGAAACCACACGGCAAAATTGCAAAAGTATAAATATTACAACGCCAACTGCCGCAAATATCGGCAGCCATAGTAATACATTTATTGTATTGCGCGGAACAGGCTCATCTGTAGTGCCTTGGGTTGTACCTGCGCCTTGCGCCCCAGAACCGCCAGCCCACATGCCGTCCATTTCCATTTCCGGGTCGCCCATACGGTCTGCCATCATACGCCAGTCATCCACCGGCGAAACACCGGCACCGCCGCCGGCAGGTATTGGCGCCGTAGGGTCTGACAGGAATGCATATGTGGGTGTGGCTTCTACTATAAGCCAGCCAAAGCCTTCCAGGTATACTTCTGCCCAGGCGTGGGCCATGCGGTTTGTTACGGTAACATGCTCCATCGGGTTGCCGGATTGCGGAAGCACAAAGCCTTCCACATACCGTGAAGGCACACCCGCTATGCGCGCCATTATGGCCATGGCAGACGCAAAATAGGTACAGTAACCCGCTTGCCCCACAAACAGGAAGTGGTCTACAAAACATACGCCGCGCGGCACATGGGCAGGCGTTAACGTGTATGGGAATTGCAGCAGATAATTGCGGATGGCCATTACTCTGTCAAAGTCGTTGGTGTAACCGTCTACAATTTGCATAGTAAGATCATATACCCTTTGCGGCACGGTTTCCGGCACATCCATAAAGTGCCGGTGCACCTGGTGGGAGTATTCCGCCAAAACACCGACAGAAAACATATCCAGCCAGTGCAGCAAATAGGATTCCCGCGGGATATAGCTCAACTCGCCGTTCTCTGTTGTTTCGGTGAACAAATCCACTAAAATTTGCATTTCCGCAACGCCAAAGGCGGGGATGTTCTCGAAATGGGATATTTCAAGGGAAACTTGTTGCACTGGCTGAACAGGAACATCAACGTTAAAGCTATGAGTCATTCCGGAGTAACCTACTCTCATATAATCACGTTGAATATGCCAATAGTTTGTTAAAGGCGCAAAAAAACTATGTCTGATAGGCTCGCCAAATGTAAAGTAGCCAATTTGAAGTGTACCTTCGTCTCCTACGCTTAATGCAAGGCGCCTATCAGTATAACCGTCGGGAACCGAAGCGATAACACGATGTAACGCTTCATTCATGTCGGCCGCGGTAATAGTGGGGTCAACCCCGGCCCACATTTCATTTACCTCCTCAAGCAAAACAGCACATGCGGGAACGGGAACAAAAACATGCGGTGCATGCTCGTAAACACGGTGTATATAGTAGTAGAGAGAAGGGTCAGGCCACCACCATTCAATATATTCCTCCGGTATATCAGCCCTTCTGACCGGCTGGTTGCCCCGGGCGCGTAAACGTATATCACGCGGGTCGTAGTTAAACCGGTGCCAGTACGTTCCCGATTCCAACCCAACCGTATCGCCGCCAAAGGTTGCCTGCTGCCACCAATTATCGTTACCCGCACGCAGGGAATACACGCCTTGGTTTGTTTGCCGCAACAGGTATTCTACAAACGAAAATTGCGGGTTAACATTTAAAAATTGCATATGGTAGCCGGTACCGCGTGACATAAAGCCCGGTGTTTGCATATCCCCGGTAGGCAAAAAATTGGTTACGGGCAGGTAGTTTGTACCGGTTTGGGCAAATTCCAGCCCCCATGCATTGATTGGGCGGAAAATAGTGCCCGTGCGCTGCCGCCCCATGCTTATAGAAACCGTGTCTATGGGTAAGTAGGAGTGCAAATAATAGCCGCCGCCCGCCAGCACCCCCATAACAGGGAAGTGACGCATGTGCAAACGTCTGTAGTCTGCCGTAGTGGCTATATTTGTAAACACTGTAGGGGAAATACTCGCCCGCTCGTTGGCTATGGTTGCGCCGCGTATGAGGGCGGCAGCGGTTTCCAGCATTTCGAATTGCCCGGGCGGCAACCCGTGATGGTTCATGTCCCCATCTTCCAATGTAGGTATCCACGAAAACCCTGTGTACGTGTTACTTACTGCGCCCGCAAGATAAATACCACCCGGGGCATACACATCCATTACTGTGCGGTTATTGACCGTAACGGGGCCGCCCAAACGCCCGCCCGCGCCGGAAAACCCCGTAGATTGGAACGAAAAATATGTAGGGTTAAAAATTTCAAACATACGGTCGCCAATGGTTTCCATTACCCCGGTAAATTGGTTAATAGAGCGCCGTACAAACATTTCCGAGTTGGTTGGCAATTGCCCGTTGGCAAACCAAATAATAAGTGCGCAAAGGGGCGCAACCCAAAATGCAGAAGAAACCGAACGGTTCATTTTGCGGATAAGCAGAACGATAAAAACAAACAGGAACAGCAAAAAGCTGGTTTCGTCACGGCTAAAGCCCGGCCCCCAAGTGAGGGCAAACACCAACGCCCCGGTAACTGCAAGCACAATAAAACTAAACTTGTGCAGCATAAATATAGCCACGACCATACCAAACAGCATACTCACAATCCAAACAGCCGTACGCCCAAGCGACGGGTCGAAAGGAGCCAGCCCGCCTATCATATTTATTAGGTTGTAAAAATGCTCTATACGGGGGTGCATGTCGTAGTACGTGCTGGTTCTCACCAAATTTAGCATATATAAAGCAAATATAATTGCCGCAGACAACGACACAATGCGCGTTATACGATTATGAAACGCTATCAAAAAAATAATAATTGACGCAACGGCCATCGTAACAAAAACTCCCTGCTCTAAGCGGATGATGGTTGCGGCAAAAATGGTTCGGGTGAGGGCGTATATATAAACACTGCCGATAATTAAGCAAAATGCGTAGTCTACCTCTTCTTTGGGTTTGCGTAATGGTTTTATCGGTTTATTCGCCATACATATCCCCCCCACTTTCCACGCGGAAGCAAGGCAAGCCGCCTTCTTCCAGCAGGTTAAAAATGCTTTCGCTATCTTCGTTTGGTTCTTCCATTGCAAAATATATAATGGCGGTATAGTTGCCCCTGTTTACCGCGTTTATAACGCGCTCGTACAATTCCGAATGAAGCGTAGCGGTAAATATTACAGTGTTTACATTGCCCGATGCTTCGTTTAATACTTTTGTAAGCATTGATACGGGGCTAAGCAACGGCGCTTTTTCGAACTGCATATCACTGGCAAGGTGATAGACCACATCAAAATTTGCGCCGGTTTGCGCGTGGGTTTGGTTGCCGTCCGTCACCATAAAATCTACAGGCATACCCCGGTTTAGGCAAAACCGTGCAAGCCCGAGGGCGTTTTCTACCATGCTGTCTTCAAGCGGGTACATTTCATCTTCCGGCACGGGCATACGCAAATTGTCCAATATAATAGTCACGTGATTAAGCGCGTTGGATTGGAACATTTTTACCATCCACTCGTTGCGCTTGGCGGTAAGCTTCCAATGTACGCGTTTTATAGAGTCTGTAGGTACATATGGGCGAACGTCGGATATAACGGAATAATCCTCGTCTCTGATATCAAAACGGGAACTTGCTTCTGCCACAAGCGATATGGCGAGCGGAATATGTGAAAATTCCACAATGCGGGGCAGCACCAAAATTTTAGTTTGTTTGCCGTACCTGCGGCGAAGGCGGAACAGCCCCATAAAATCTGTAGCTACTACCGCCTTTAGTCCTATATCATATTCTCCCCTATATAATACACGAAAAGGGATGCTTTCCTCCACAGACTTGAATGAGGCGATGGCAATGGTATGGTCCGGCTGGGTTTCTATCGCGTATTGGTTGCCAAAAAAAATGCATTCCAAATTGGCAAAGGGCAATAACGTAGGATTATGTAAGCGCATAACAATTGTGCCATTTTTGTTTTTAACAATGGCGGAGGGTATACTTTCTCTGACCTTAAGCCCCCTAAGCATAAGAAAAGTAATGATACAGGAAACCGCGGGCACAACAAAAAGCACGGTGGCGGTGATATACGCCAGCCTTTCGCCGGATGTAAACGCAAACACACACACCGCCGCCAAAAGTGTGATATATAATATGCGGTTGGCGGTGATAGGCTTTATACGGCTTATGTGTTTTAGTTTGGCGAGCGCCGCAGTCATCGTGGGACTACTCCTGCGGTGGCCAGTTCCAAAGCTGTGTCCAGCACGTCGTAAACGCTCACTTTTCTAATGTTTGCTTCCTGCCGCATTAAAATCCTGTGGGAAAGCACGTGCGGTGCCATCTGCATGACATCGTCGGGTATGACATAATCGCGCCCTTCGTACAATGCCCATGCTTGCGATGCCCTAAACAGGCAGATGCTTGCCCGCGGGCTTGCGCCAAGCTGCACATCGGGATGTTCGCGGGTGTGGCGTGCCACAGTTACGATAAATTTATTAATCTCCGGGTCTACATATATTTGTTCCGTAAGGTTTTGCACCGCGATAATATCTGTGCCTTCTGCGACGGGACCAAGATTGTCCATAGGGTTTTTGCCCTTGAAGCGCTCCAGCATTTTGCTTTCCGCTTTTTCGTCCGGGTATCCAAGGGAAATTTTCATAAAAAAGCGGTCCAGCTGGGCTTCAGGCAGGGCAAAGGTGCCCAAGTAATCTACAGGGTTTTGGGTGGCAAGCACCATAAACGGGCTGGGAACCGGATGCGTAAGGCCGTCCACCGTTACCTGGTTTTCTTCCATCACTTCCAGCAAGCTGGATTGCGTTTTTGGGGAAGTGCGGTTAATTTCGTCCGCCAGAACAAACTGGCTCATTACTGCGCCGGAGCGATATTCAAACTCGCCTGTTTTGGGCGAAAACGCAGAGTACCCGGTGATATCGCTTGGCATAATATCCGGGGTAAATTGTATCCGCTTAAAACTGCCGTTTACAGAGCGGGCAAGTGCCGCCACAAGGCTTGTCTTGCCCACGCCAGGAACATCTTCTATAAGTACATGGCCGCGGCACGCAAGTGTTGCCATAACCAGTGAAATTGCGTACTGCTTGCCTACAATAATTTTTTCCACATTGCTGATAATTGTCCGCATACAACGTAATGCTTGTGCATTGGTTGTTATCAATTTAACCACACCCTATGATATTTTCTTAAACTTTATACTAACATAAGTGCGGTGGCACGTCCAGAAAAAAATAGGGGTGTTTGAAATTTTGAGAATTGCAAGTTTAATTGCCCAAGGCAAGAACCAGTTAAACTAAGCTGAAAGAATTATAGGTGTTTTGTATCCAAAAATTCTTCTGGGATAATTATTCATCCAGTTTTGAATGCGTTGA
>Ga0123355_10005701_pt1 | contig 18297 bp, 19 predicted proteins | sample TergutEmb28metaG_3_FD_89872 | JGI IMG/M metagenome (GOLD analysis project Ga0123355, IMG submission 89872) | Embiratermes neotenicus P1 segment gut microbial communities from Petit-Saut dam, French Guiana - Emb289 P1 | ecosystem: Host-associated > Arthropoda: Insects > Digestive system > Gut ... | reverse complement strand
GGCGGCACGTGATCGTAGAAACCGCCCCACTCGTCGAAGGTGACGACGAATACGGTGCTGTCCAGGTATCCGGCGTTGGCGAGTGCGTGGTAGGCGTCGGCGATGAACCGCTCGCCGAGCCGGATATCGGCCAGCGGATGGTCGTCGGCCGACGTGCCGTTGCCCTCGGTGTCGAAGGCCGGATCGATGAAACTGACGTTGGGCAGGTTCCCCGAGGCGACCGTGTCGATGAACGACGGGGTTGGCAGCTGCCCGAATACTGATGCCTCGCCGGTGTAGAACGGGCGCCAGAACGACTCGTATTTGGTGCCCCACAGCGCCAGGTACGGCAGGTCACGGAAGAAGTAGGCACCGGTCGGGACGCCCTGGCTGTTCGGTATCGGCGAGAGCTGATCCCATATCGTCGCCAGCGTCGACGTGGTGGCGGTGTTGTGGTCTCGGTCGGTGCGGGCACAGTGCTGGTAGAACCGGTTCGGGAACGTCTCCCCCGCGAACGAGCAGAAGTAACGGTCGAGCACGGTGTAGCTCTCGGCGAGCGCGCCGATGACCGGCAGGTCAGGCACCATCTTCGGGCTGCCGTCGCGGTTGCGGTTGGTGTAGTAGCCGATCGGGAACGTGTTCGCGGCCGCGAGGGTCACCCCTGGAAGACCTCCGGGGGTCGTCGGGCGCTGCAGAAAGCCGTCCATCTTGCCGAAGTTGTGCTCGACGAGGAAGCCTTCCCAGCTGTGGTCCGGGTCGGAGTAGCCGCAGCCCTGGAAGTCAGGCGCGAGCGGGTAGTTCGGGTAGAAGTTGCCGTCGGTGGAGGACTGGAAGACCAGGTCGTTGCGCCCGTCCGCACCAGGCAGCCACGACAGGAAGTGGTCGAACGAGCGGTTCTCCATCATGAGGATGACCACGTGGCTGATGCCGCCGGAGCCTGCCGGGGTCAGCGCGGGGGCGGCATTCGCCGCCGTCTGGGCGAGTAACTCAGGGGCGGTCAGGGCTGCGCCGGAGGCGGCCATGAGCTGCAGAACGGTGCGTCGTGTCAGCATGAGCCTCAGTTTGTTCAACCCGCAGCGCTGCTGCCAGGCCCGGCGCATGGCAGTGCGGTGACGGCACGGCAAACGGCGAGCCAACTCACTGCGTGTACCTCCACGGCTCCGCTGGGTGTTTGCCGGCGCGGCGCGGCCGATCGCCTCTGCGAGAATCGGGCCATGATGCACCCGGCTGAGACCGTGGGCTTCGCGCTGGCACTGGTCGCAGTCATCGTGGTGGCGCGCGGGCTCGCCGACCGGCTCCGGGTGCCCTACGCAATCGTGCTGACCGGCTGCGGACTGATCTACGCGGTGCTGCCGCTGCCGGCGGTGCATCTGGAGCCGGAGATCGTGCTGTGGCTGATCATCCCGCCGCTGCTCTACGCGGCCGCATTGCGGTCGAGCTTGGTGGCGATCCGGGCTGACTGGCGCCCGATCTCTAGCCTGTCCGTCTTTCTCGTGCTCGCGACGGCTGTCGCGGTCGGCGGGCTCATCGACCTCGTCGTGCCGAGGATCACGCTGGCCGCCGGACTCGCGCTCGGCGCGGCGGTCGCTCCGTCCGACCCGGTCGCGTCGCTGGCGATCGGCCGGCGTGCCGGGCTGCCGTCGCGCATGCTCACGCTGATCGGCGCCGAGGGCATGCTCAACGACGCCACCGCTCTGACGACGCTGCAAGTCGCGGTCGCCGCAACGGTGAGCGGAACGTTCTCCTTCGGGGCTGCCATCGGTGAGTTCGTGCTGGCCGCCGCGGGCGGACTGCTGATCGGGATGGCATTCGGGTATGTGCTGCGGCTGGTCCGGCGGCTGCTGCGGGATCCGCTGCGGGCCAACGCAGTGTCACTGGCCACGCCGTTCGCCGCCTACCTCGCCGGGGAGGCGGCGCACGTGTCCGGAGTGCTGTGCGTCATCATCGCCGGGCTGATGGCCGCCCACGACTCGCCGCGCGACGAGTCGGGAGTCAGCCGGCTGCAGACCGATGCGGTGTGGCAGCTCGTCGAGTTCATCCTCGAGGGCGTGGTGTTCCTCCTTATTGGTGCTCAGCTGCCGACAGTCCTGCGCGGCTTGCACGCCGAGCCCGCGAGCCTGACCGCCAGCGCGATCCTCGTGACGCTGGCCGGCGTGCTGCTGGTGCGGCCGCTCTGGCTCTTCCTCACCCAGTCGATACCCCGGATGCTCGGATGGCGGCTCGGTCATCACGCCCCGCCGCTCACCGGCCGGGAAGTGATCGCGCTGAGCTGGGCCGGTACCCGCGGCGTTATCACGCTCGCGGCCATATTCTCGGTGCCGCTGGCCGTTCGCAGCGGCGGCCGCTTCCCCGACCGGGACCTGCTGCTGCTCTGCGCGTACGTCGTCGTCCTGGTGACGCTGGTCGGCCAGGGCCTGACCTTCGGCCCGCTGCTGCGGCGACTGGGCCTGAAGGCCGATGAAGCCGAGGACGCGCAGGTCCGGCACGAGGCCAGGCTGGCGGCGATCAGCGCCGCGCTCCGCACCGTCGACGACATGCAGGCCGGTCGCGAGATCCCGGCCAGTGTCGCCGACCGGCTGCGGACCACGCTGAACCATCGCGCCGAACGGCATGCGCGGGTGTTCGAGATGCTGTCCGAGGCTGATGGCGAAGCTGGCTGGACGCCGGAGCTGGAGGCTGCCGTCCGCGCCCAGCACGCGGTGATCGAAGCTCAGCGCGAGGAACTGGTGCGCTGGCGGGATGGCGGCCGGCTGTCGGACGACTCCCTCAGGACGCTGCAGCACGAGCTTGATCACGAGGAAAGCGTGCTGCCGGGCGGTTAGCTGGCTGGCTGCGCGCTGCTCTCTGGGCGGTCGATGATGCGCAGCCAGCTGCCGTCCGGCTGCCGCTGGGTGACCTGGACCCGGACCCCGGTGCCATCTTTGGACGGAGTCGACGTGAGCGCCAGGTCGCCGTAGCGGATGGCGGGCAGCGACTCCTCCTGGGGAACGGGCAGGGTCACGTGCGCGGCGAACTGCTCGAGCACGGCGCGGATCGCGTCCCGGCCGATTGTGGTCTGGCCCGGCGGGAAAGCCATCACCGCGTCCGGCGCGTACAGCTCGGCCATGCCGTCGGCGTCGCGCTCGTTGAGGCGCTGCACGAACAGTGTGGTGATCTCCTCGGGTGTGCGGGCCGTCTCTCGTGTCGTCGTGGTCATCGGGGACTCCCTCCGTTGTCGTTGTGCTGGCTGTGGCTCCCAGCCTGGTAGCACCCCGGCCAGAAGTCCAAGAAATTCTGATGCCGATCGATATAATCAGTGATTATGGAGTTGCATCAGCTGGCGTATCTGGTCGCGGTGGCAGAGGAAGGCAGCTTCACCAGGGCTGCCGAGAAGCTGCTGGTCAGTCAGCCGGGAGTCAGCGCCCAGATCCGCAGGCTGGAGCGGGAGCTGGGCGAGGACCTGCTCGATCGCTCGGACCGGACGGTGCGGCCTACCGCGGTCGGCGAGGTAGTTCTCCCGTACGCGCGGGCGGCGCTGGCCGCCGTCGACGGCGCCCGGATCGCGGTGAGCGAGCTGACCGGGCTGCTGCGCGGGCGCGCCGCACTCGGCACCGTCACCTCGCCCAATATCGATCTGGCCGGGCTGCTCGCGGATTTCCACGAGCTGCATCCGATGGTCGAGATTGCCCTCTCAGCCGGCGACACCGACCAGCTCGCTGCCCAGCTGATGACCGGTCAGCTGGACGCCGCGGTCCTCAGCATCGGCGCGACCGCGCCGGACGGCCTGAGTGTCCAGGTCATCGTCGACCAGCCGATCGTCGCGGCCGTCGGCCACCAGCACGAACTAGCTGACCGGGGCGTCGCTGCCCTGGCTGACCTGGCCGGCTGGCCGCTGATCAGCCTGCCCCGAGGGTCGGGACTGCGGGCCCGGCTGGATGAGGCCTGCGCAGCCTCGGCCATGTTCCCGCGCGTCGCGTTCGAGGCCAGCTCGCCGGAGGTCGTCGCAGACCTCGCGGCGCGCGGGCTCGGGGTCGCATTTCTGCCCGGCCCGTTTGCCGAGTTCCGCAAGGACCGGCTGGCAGTGCTGCACATCGAGCAGCCCGAGCTGCGCGGGCGCCTGGTGCTCGCCTGGCGCGCAACCGGGCCTGCCAGCCCGGCAGGCAGGGCGCTGCTGAGCCACCTCCGAAGCCACCTTCGCTAGACGAAAGATGCAACGTCGCGACGGCTCTGGCGGTCTTATGGGGTAGTCCAGCCTGACGAGATCGAAGCGATGAAGCCCTCAGGTCCACCGCCCCTTGCGGCCGCAAGGAAGCGCCCGGCCCCAGGATGGCCCGGCGTTATCGCCGCCCTGGCGTTGATCTGCGCGGGCTGCGGGAGTGCGGCGCCAGCAGGTACCACTCACAGCGGGACATCCGGAACGCTCACGGTCACCGTGATCCAGGTCGGCGGCCCGCCGCTGCCCGGCGGCGGCACGCCCAGGCGACCTCTGCCGGACGCCGAGGTCACAGTCACCTCCGCTACGGCAACCCGGTCATCGCCGACGGGCACGACCGGAGTAGCCACCTTCCGCATGCCCAGCGGCTCGTATTCGGTCTCCGTGTCGACCTGCGGTAGCACCGGTACCCGCAGAGCGACCGTCGTCGCCGCGACCACAACGTCCCTGACGTGGACGTGCCCGATCCCGTAGCGCAGGGCGGGCCGCTCCGCGCAAGCGACGTGAACTGCCGGCGCACGACTGTCGTAGCGTGGGGTGATCGCCGGCGGAGGGGAAGCAGCGATGACGGAGCGCCCGCACGAGTCCGAAGACCTCGAGGACTTTGAGGTCCTCGACACATCCGACACCCTCGAGGGGCCGCCGGGAGACGACCCGCTCGACCGCGGTGTGGTGACACCGGAGCACTGGTCGGCAGCGATCAGATCCGGCGGCACGGCGGATGAGCAGGAGGAAGGCGAGTCCCTCGACGAGCTGCTCGCCGAGGAGGAGCCCGACGTCGGCGCGGAAGATTACGGCGCTGACGACTTCGCCGGCCTGGATGAGAACGAGCCTGGCGACGATGTCCGGCGCGCGCTGGCCGCCGAGGGCCCCGACGAGCGGGCTGGGCGGCTCGTGTCAGCGGCCGATGACGAAGAGAGCGGCAACGGCGACGACGGAGAGGCAGTCGGACATGACGCCGGGATCGACAGCGGCGGAGCCACGGCCGAGGAAGCCGCCGTTCACGTCCTGGACGACGAGGATGACGAGAGCGCAGAGTAGGTCAGAAGACTTCGAGCACCCGCAGAGTTCTGCGGCTGCCGGCAAGGCGACGGGGAGAGCACCATGACGAGCCAGCCAGATGACGTATTCGGTGGACCAGACCGGGGCGCGCACGAAGACGAGCTCGGCGAGGACGCGCCCGGCCGGGAGGACGAATTCGGCGGGGACCGCGCCGCGCACGAAGACGAGCTGGGCGAGGACGCACCCGGCCGCGAAGATGAGCTGGGCGAGGACGCTCCCGGCCGCGAGGATGAGCTCAGCGACCCGGAGGGCTGACCAGCCGCCGGGCTAGGCCGGAGTCGGCTCGGACGTCGGCCGCCACAGGTCTGTGATGGCAACGCCCAGCTCCGCCAGTAGCCGGCGGAGCAGCGGCAGTGACAGGCCGATGACGTTGCCCGGGTCGCCGTCGATGCCGTCGACGAAGGCCGCGCCGCGGCCATCGATGCTGAATCCGCCGGCGAGCCCGAGCGGCTCGCCGGTAGCGGCATAGGCGGCGACCTCCGCGTCCGTGGGCTCGCCGAACCGGATGATGGTGGCCGCGACGCCGCTCGCCTGCCGGCCGGACTGCCCGTCGATGAGCCGGTGCCCCGTGTACAGGACCGCATCCCGGCCCGCCAGCCGCCCCCAGAGCGAGACGGCCTCATCCGCCGTGGCCGGCTTGCCGAGGGCCGCCCCGTCGAGGTCAAGCATCGAGTCGCAGCCGAGCACGAGGTCCCCCGGCCGGAGCGCGGACACCATGGCCGCCTTGCGCTCGGCCAGCAGGGCTACCAGGGCGGCGGTATCCAGGCCGTCCTCGCTGGATTCGTCGGCGCCGCTGACGACGACAACCGGGTCGATCCCAGCGTCGCGCAACAGCCGCAGCCGGGCCGGTGACCTGGACGCCAGCACCAGCATCCTGCCTGCCGGGGGTCCCATCGCGACCGCTAGGCCGGCGGGTTGCCTGGCCGCGGGCCGGTCGCGACCGGGCGGGCCGGGTCGGCGATCCACGCGGACCAGGAGCCCACGTACAGCGCCGAGGGGATGCCCGCGAGTTCCAGCGCCAGCACCTCGTGCGCCGCGGTCACGCCCGAGCCGCAGTAGACGCCCACCGGACGCGCTGCCTCCGCGGCTGGCGAGTGTCCGTTCATGCCTGCCGTGATCCCGAGGTTCGAGAACCGCGACCGCAGGTCGTCAGCCGGCCGGAACAGCCCGTCTCCGGTCACGTTCTCGGCGGTGGGCGCGCTCAGGGCGCCCGGAATGTGGCCGGCCACCTTGTCGGCTGGCTCGGTCTCGCCCCGGTACCGCGCGGGCGCCCTGGCGTCCAGCAGCGTGCCCGACCTGGCCACCTCGGCTGCTCCGCGAGCGTCGAGCACGGGCAGCTGACCCGGCCGGGCCGTGAAGTCACCCGGCCCGGGCTTCATCTCTTCCGCGCTCACCGGCAGACCCGCCGCGGCCCACGCCCGCAGGCCGCCGTCGAGCACCTGGACGGCCTGGTGGCCGTGGTAGCGCAGCAGCCACCAGGCCCTAGCCGCGATCGTCGCGTCGGCCTCGTCGTAGACGACGACCGGGTGATCGTCGCGGACGCCGGCGTCCCGCATCGCGGACTGGAACACCGCCTCGTCCGGCAGCGGGTGACGCCCGCCGTCCCCCGGCGGGCCGGCCAGCTGAGTGTCCAGGTCCACGTAGACCGCGCCCGGCACGTGCCCGGCCCGGTAGCCCTCGACACCAGGCGGCCCGCCCAGGCGCCAGCGGACGTCGATCAGGACCGGTGGATCAGCCGCTGCGAGTGCGTCGGCGAGCGCGGTGACGCGCACGAGCGGGCTGGCGCCTGGTCCTGTCATTCGTCCTCCTGACTTGTGGATAACTGACGAGTAACTGTGCATAACTTACGGCCGGCCGGTGCGGATTCCCGAGGGAGCCTGTGGATAACTCATCCGCCCGAAGCCGCCATCGTCACGCTAGGTAACCCAATAGCGGCACTCTCTGCTCGTCAGGGGTCAGCGACCCATGCATGCCGACAAGAGCTGACTCGCGCGGTTCGGACCGCGTCGCTACCACTGCTGACCGGCCACGCATTGCCGCCACGACGTCGCCGATGCGCGCCTCAGCCGACGCTGTCACAGACCCGAACCAGCCTTGCCCGATAGCCTCGTCGCGACTGACGACCCACGCGCTGTCACCGAGCGTTGCCTGCCAGCCGGCGAGGACGTCTGCCGCCGCACCCGGCTCAGCGTAGACGTGCCGCGCCCGTCCTTCGCCGGCGAGCAGCGCTACTCCGTCGCGCAGCTCCGGCACATCGTCAGCGTCAAAGCGCTCTGCTGCCGGAACATCGACCATGCCGTGGTCGGCCGTCACGTACAGGGCCGTCCCGGCGGGCAGCGCCGCGGCGAGCTGCTCGGCGAGCCGGTCAACATGGGCCAGCTGAAACCGCCAGGCCGGCGACGTGCATCCCCACGCGTGCCCGGTCGCGTCCAGGTCCCCGGTATAGACGATGACCAGCGCACGCCGGGCCTCCGCCAGAGCCGACGCGGTCCTCGCGACCAGTGCGCCGAGCGTGTCAGCCGCGCGGTAATCCGCGCCGCGCATGGCTGCCACCGACAGTCCCGTGTTCCGGAATGCGCCGGCCGCTACTCGGATCGCCGACACCCCGGAAGCAGCGCAGCGCTCGAACACGGTCGACCCGGGCTGCCAGGCCACCGGGTCGACGGCCTTGTCCCATCGCAGCGCGTTGAGCAGCTGGCCGGTTTCTGGCACCCGGACCTGGTAGCCGAGCAGGCCGTGCTGTCCGGGCGGCCGGGCCGTGCCGAGCGAGCCTAGGCTCGTCACCGTCGTGGACGGGAAGCCGGCCGTCAGCCAGCTGCCGGTCTCCATCAGCCCGGCCAGGAACGGCGCGGCAGGCCGGTGACTGCGCAGCAGATCCCAGCCGAGGCCGTCGACCAGGAGCAGGCACGCCCGGCTCGTGGCCGCGAGTCCGAGCGGGTTGACCGCGCCGGGTACACCGAGCGACGCCAGTAGCGAGTCGCTCAGATCGGCCAGGGTGTTCTCCCCGTAGCCCGGCACTACCGGGCCAGAGCCCGGCTGCGAACCCGGGCCTTCGATCCCTGCCGTCACTGGCCGCTGGTCGCCTCGGTCAGCGCCCCGGCGAACGACATCACCTGCTGGACTGCCTCGGGGCCATCCGCGGTCGCGCTGACCCGGACGGTCAGGTCGTCGGCGGTCATCGTGCCGGTGTAGCCGTGATCGGCCTCGCAGTTCTCGTCACCACAGTGCGCGGGCTCGATCTCGAGGTGGGACAGGACGTTCCAGCCGATCGTCAGCACGACCTCGCTCGGAGTGGTCACGCCCGGCAGGTACGAAGCCGGATCCGCGATCACCCTCGTCAGCGCCACCGAGGAGATCCGCGTGTGACGGACCGCCTCTGTGCTGGTCTCGGCCTGCGGCCGCGACTCGGGGTCGGCCTCGTCGGCCGGGTACTCGTCGGTATGCGAGTACACGAGCCTGGTGGGGGTCAGGGCCATGACAGTGATGTGGCGGCGCACCTCCATGCCGGGATCGAAGTGCGCGTCATGGTGCACCACGTACGAGACCACAGGCTCCTGGCCCACCGCGGTCGCTACGGCGTCGTAGACGAGGCCGGGGTAGTAGCCGCTGCGCTCGATCGCGGACTGCAGGTCGGCTCGACCCGAGACCGCCTTCGTATCGCTCATGGTCCCCATCCTGCACCGTTACCGGCCCTACGATCACCACGTGGGCGCAGTTAGCCAGGCAGAAAGCGCAGCACGGCCATGTCGCCGGCCTGGCTGAGCCCGGCCAGCCGCATCCGCCCGGCGGGCGCCCCGCCGGCAAGCAGCCTCGGCGCCCGCGCATCGGCGACGAATACCGGCGCGACCGCGAGCAGGAACTCGTCTGCCAGCCCTGCGGCCAGGAACTGCCCGAGCACGGTGGCGCCCCCCTCAACCATGAGCCGGCCGACGCCCCTGGCGGCGAGATCCGTGAGCAGCCAGTTCAGGTCGGCCCGGCCGGACGGTGCCGGCAGTGCCGGGACTGCCACCACTACTGCGGTCGGCCAGAGCGCACCCGTGATGCGGGCAGCGACCGTTTCCGGCGCGTACACCAGAGGGGGAACGGGGTCTGCGAAGAATCGGGCTCCCGGATCGAGGTCGCCCGTGCCGGTCACGGTGACCCTCCGGGGGTGCGGCGGCAGTCCCCCGGCTACCCGCCGCCGCTGCCGCTCCGGCGACTTCACTAGCAGGCGGGGGTTGTTGGCGCGGATCGTCCGTGCCCCCACCATGATCGCGTCGCTGGTTGCGCGGAGCTCGTCGACCCGGTCCCAGTCGGCTTCGTCGGACAGCTCCAGGCCGTGGCCCGCCGCGTCGTCGATGTAGCCGTCGGCCGACATCGCCGCCGACAGCAGCACGTAGGGTCGCTGCGCCACGCCCCGAACTTATCCGGCGCACAGACCGCGAGTGGGCTGCCAGTGCCCGTCAGGTACCCGGCACAGCGGAGCGCGTCTCGACATACCGGGGGTTTCAGCTTCTTTCTCGCCCGAATTGCAGGCTTTTGCGACACTGAAACCACTGGCACGTCGGCGCTGGACGACGCAAAGCCCTGCTGCCCGTACGCTCAGGTGCCATGCCCTGGACGGGACTGCGGCTGGCGATCACGCTGCTGACCGCCGTGCCAGTCCCTGGCCATGCACCGCGCCGTGCGCCGGACCGCCGGACCGCGGGCGTCGCCATGTACTGGGCCCCCGTCGTCGGTCTCGCGCTCGGCGGGCTGGCGGCCGGCGTGCTGGTCGGCTGTCAGCGCGGTCACACGGGCTCGCTGCTGGCCGCCGTTCTCGCCGTTGCCGTGCTGGCTGCGCTGACCAGAGCGCTGCACCTGGACGGACTGGCCGACACGGCGGACGGCCTCGGAAGCCGGCAGCCGGCCGACGGCGCGCTGGCGATCATGGCGCGCTCCGACATCGGGCCGTTCGGCGTCGCGACGCTCCTGCTGACCCTGCTGATCCAGGTCAGTGCCCTCGCCAGGGCCGAGGAAATAGGCCGCGGGCCACTCGCGATCGTTGTCGCGACCGGCGCGGCCCGGCTGGCGATCACGCTTGCCTGCCGGCGCGGAGTGCCCGCCGCGCGTCCTGGCGGGCTCGGCGCGCTGGTGGCCGGGACGGTACATCCGGCCGCAGGCGCCGCACTGGCGGCCGCGGCGGTCGGCGCCGCGGCCGCGCTCGGCTGGATCTACGCGGTCGCCGTGGCGGCGGGCCTGGCCTGCTCGGTGCTGCTGACCGCGCTCGCGACCCGCCGCCTCGGCGGAATAACCGGCGACGTGCTCGGCGCCGCTGCCGAGATCACCACCGCTGCCTGCCTGCTCGTCACCGCGATCAGCTAGCGGGACAGCATTCGGCAGTTACCCGAGTTCGGCCCACAGAATCGTTGTGTTGAGGCCATTGGCGGTGTAACCGCTCAGCGAAAATCCGTCAACGATCGCACCCTGGTTGAGCTCGTTAGCCACCATTTCCTCCTCCTGCGCCTCGATATCCACCTGAACCCCCATCTCGCATGCGATCTCGTACATGGGGTTCGACGACACAGGGCAGCTGAAGCTGGCGACGTAGACCGTTCCTGTCGTCGTATCTGCGGTCAGGGTCGCGTTTAACGGGGTAGCTCGGGGCGCTTGGTGTACCTGTGCGGCGCTGCTCACGCCAACGGGCGTGAACACTAGCGCCGACGCGGCCACCGTCGCCATGGCGGCCAGTCGGAAATGGCCCATGATGTGTGCCTCCTTGCTGGTTGCACGGAACGTCTGGTTGTGACGTTCTCGACTTAGCTACGACGAGTACGACCCGCCTGAGCGAAGCGGTTCACCGAAAAACAGCTGGTGGGGACCCCTCCCCGGGCTAATCGCTGCCGGGGCGAAGCTAGCCTTTACGAGCCGTTGAGGCCCGGTGAAGCCGAGGTGAAGGTCCCACCCCTGGCGCAGTCCCGGGCCTCATGAGCTCAGCCATGACCGCTAGCCAGCGCGGCACGGAGCTTCTCCGCGTACTCAGCGGCCTCGGCGTCCGAGGCGTAGCGCTGCCGCGGCCAAAAGAAGCCCCTCAGCCCGTCTCCCCTGGTCCGCGGCACCACGTGCACATGCAGGTGCGGCACGCTCTGGCTGACCACGTTGTTCAGCGCGACGAAGGTGCCCTGGCAGCCGAGCGCCACCGGCATGGCCGCGCTGACGCGCTGTACCTGGCTGAAGAACGGCCCGACGCGCGGCGCGGCCAGATCGGGCAGCGTCACCACGTGCTCCCGCGGCGCGACAAGCAGGTGTCCCTTGAACACGGGACGGGCGTCCAGGAACGCCACGGCGGCGTCATCGGCCAGGACGATCTGAGCGGGAATTTCACCGGCGATGATGTCGCAGAACACACAGTCGCTAATGGCCTTGCCTTCCCGTGGGGACCGGGCTGCCAAGACGATAACCTGCCGCCATGGCCACGGACGGGCGACGGCACATACTCGCGATCGGCGGCAGTAGCTCGCCGCTCTCTCAGCGCGAGCCGCTGCCTGCACTCATCGCGTATGCGCTCAGCCTGACCGGAGCGGCAACGCCGAGAGTGTGCGTGCTCAATACCGCGAACGGTGACGACCCCGTTTCGTACCAGAAGTTCTACGCAGTCCTGTCGCAGCATGGCGCGAAGGTCAGCCACCTCCAGCTATTCCCGATGCCGAACGTCGACGACGCGGCGGACCTGCTGCTGGCCCAGGACCTGATCTTCGTCGGCGGCGGCAGCGTGGCGAACATGCTCGCCGTCTGGCGCGTGCACGGACTCGACCACGCGATGCGCCGCGCCTGGGAGTCTGGTGTGGTGCTGTCCGGGGTCAGCGCGGGAGCGATCTGCTGGTTCGACGGCGGCACCACGGACTCCTTCGGGCCGGAGCTGCGCCCATTTACTGCCGGGCTTGGCCTGCTGACCGGCTCCTACTGCCCGCACTACAGCAGCGAGCCGACCCGCCGTCCGGCCTACCAGTCGCTGGTAGCCGACGGCACGCTTTCCGCCGGAATAGCCTGCGACGACGACACCGCGGCGCACTTCACCGACGCTGAGCTCACCGCGATCGTCGCCGCCCGCGACGGCGCCACCGGGTACCTCGTCGAGGCGGACGGCCGCGGCGGCAGCACCGAGCGCCCTTTCCAGCCGGTCATGATCTAGGCCAGATCAGCCTCGGGTCTGACCAGATCCAGCCGCCAGGCTGACGGCCGTCGCTGGCCAGCGCCCTTACGCTAGACGCATGACGACGGTCTACGCCTGGATCGGCCGGCACAAAGTGCTGGTCGACAGCGTGCTGGCCGCCTTCCTCGGACTGATCAGCATCGGCAGCCTGGTGGATCACTCCCCGGCGGCTGTGGCGGTAGTCCTGCTCATGATCGTCCCGGTTGCGGTCCGGCGCCGGGTTCCGGTTGCTGCCTTCGTCACTGCCGTGGCCGCCGGCGCCTGGCAGGTGCTCGGGAGCGTAGGCGGGGGGGTGATCGGTCAGGGCGCCACCGCCATACGCACGCATGGCAGCCCACCTACCCATGCAGGTCCGATCCCGTCCGACGTGGCACTGCTGATACTGCTCTACACCGTTGCGGCGTACCGGCCGCGCCGGTTGTCCATACCGGCGCTGCTGACCTGCATCGGCGGTTCGCTGGTCGCCGTCCTGACCTGGCAGCCGCTACTCGGTGTCAGTATCGGGCAGCGGCTGTTCCTTGCCGGGTTCCTGTTCGGCGGTATCTCCCTCGCCTGCTGGGTCCTAGGTGACTCGATGCGGTACCGGCGCGGCTACTACGCCGCCCTAGAGGAGAAGGCCACCCGGCTAGAGGCAGAGCGCCACGCCCAGGCCAAGGTGGCGGCCGCCGCCGAGCGGGCCCGGATCGCGCGCGAGATGCACGACGTCGTCGCTCACAACGTCAGCGTCATGGTGGTCCAGGCCGACGGGGCGGGCTACGTGCTCCGGTCGGACCCGGACCGGGCGGCGTCCGCCCTGGCGGCCATCTCTGCCACCGGCCGGCAGGCGCTGACCGAGATGCGCCGGCTGCTCGGCGTCCTGCGGTCGGAGGGAGACGAGGCGGACCTTGCGCCTGTTCCCGGCCTGAGCGAGCTCCGCGAGCTGCTCGACCAGGCCCGCGCGGCCGGCCTCGAGGTCACCTACACCCTGGCCGGGACACCGCGCGAACTGCCGGAAGGCGCCGAGCTCGCCGCGTACCGCGTCGTGCAGGAATCGCTGACCAATACCCGCAAGCACGCCGGCCTGGCGGCCACAGCCGCGGTGACTCTGTCCTACGAGCGCGACGGGCTCATCGTTCAGGTCACCGACGACGGGATGGCGGCCCCGAGTGGCGAGCCGGCCGGGCACGGGCTGGCCGGCATGCGAGAGCGGATCGCGATGTACGGCGGGACCGTGACTGCCGGGCCTCTGCCGGAAGGCGGATTCCGGGTCCGGGCCTGGCTGCCGTCCCCTGGCCACGCCCGCCATCCGGAACCGGCCGCGCCCAGGACGGCAGCGCCGGAGCCAGAGACTCGCGCACAGCACCGGCCTCGCGCTGCGTCAGCTACGACCGCAGCAAAGCCGGAACCAGCCAGCGAGCGAGAGCCGGCCGGGCAGGCGGACCGTACTACCGCGGCGGCCGCATCGTGACCGGGCCTGGAGCGGACACTGGCGCGACCGCGACCGCCACTGCCGGCGGCGGTTCGATCCGGATCATCCTGGTCGACGACCAGGAACTGGTCAGGGCCGGATTCCGGATGGTGCTGGACGCCCAGCCCGACATGCGGGTGGTTGGCGAGGCAGGAGATGGCCTGGCCGCCATTGACCTGGCCCGGCGGCTGCACGCCGACGTCATGATCATGGATGCGCGGATGCCGCGGCTGGACGGCGTGGAGGCGACGAGGCGCATCCGCGAGGATGGCGATCTGCCACGAGTGCTCATGCTGACGACCTTCGACCTGGACGAGTACGCCTTCGCGGCCCTCAAGGCTGGCGCTAGCGGGTTCTTGCTTAAGGACGTGCCGCCGGACGAGCTGCTGTTCGCCATCCGGGCGGTTCACTCTGGCGACTCGGTCGTCGCGCCGTCGACCACCCGGCGCCTTATCGACCAGTTCGCCGCCATGCTGCCGGGCGGTGACCAGGGCGAGCCTGCTCAGCTCGCCGACCTCACCGAGCGAGAGCGCGAGGTGCTCATCCTGGTCGCCCAGGGCCTGTCGAATGCCGAAATAGCCAGGCACCTATTTGTCTCCGAGGCAACCGTTAAAACCCACGTGGGTCGGGTCCTGGCCAAGCTGGACCTCCGCGACCGGGTGCAGGCCGTCGTCTATGCCTACGAAAACGGCCTGGTCAAGGCCGGCCAGCGCCCGTTATCAGCGCCTGGATCGTAAGCAAATAAAGGTCGCACTCCGACTAACTTCCGGACGGGAAGGACGTCTGGGCAGTAGCCTTCCTAGCGATGCCCATTTGCGGACGGTATAGGCGATGCTGACTGCTTACAACTTCTCGTACGGACTGGTGAACCCTGTCCTCGCTTATCTCATGTCCTGCCTGGGCGCGTTCCTCGGACTGCGCTGCACGGCCCGGGCCCGGGCCGTAACCGGCCGGGAAAAGCTCCGCTGGCTCCTACTCGCGGCACTGTCGATCGGCACGACCGGCATCTGGGTGATGCACTTCATCGCCATGCTCGGCTACACGGTGCCAGGCCAGGTCATCCATTACAACGTGCTCATCACGATCGCCAGCATGCTCCTCGCAGTGGTGGTGACGGGCATCGGCCTGCTGATCGTCGGATTCGGCAAGCAGAACTGGCGGACGCTGCTGGCGGCCGGCACGTTTATGGGGCTGGGCGTGGCGGCCATGCACTACACCGGCATGGCCGCGATGCGGCTGTCGGGCCGGATGACCTACAACCCCACGTTGTTCATTTTGTCGGTAGTGATCGCGATCGTGGCGTCCACGGTCGCTCTCTGGATGGGCAGCAACCTCTCCCGGGTGCGCTCGACAATGGTCGCCGCCGCCATCGCTGGCGTGGCCGTCAGCGGTATGCATTACACCGGCATGGCAGCTCTGCACATGTGGCCGGCTGGTAGCGGCGGCGGCTTGAGCCTGGCGGGGGGCGGCGCCACCGCGGTCGGCTTCCTGCTGCCGCTGCTCATCGGGATCAGCATTCTCGCCTTCATCCTGACGGCAACCATTGCGCTGTCGCCGAGCAGCGAGGAAATGCGCGAGGACGCGGAGCTCCTGCAGCGGATCGCCGCCAACCAGAATGGCGCGTACCCGACTCCGCCGCCGGTAGCCCCGCCGCGCGCGCAGAACTGGCCGACCCAGGCAGTCAGCCGCGGGACGCAGGCGCGCCGTCAGGGCGCGAGCACCGACCGGCCCGCGCCTCCCTGAGGAGGCTCGGGGCCCGGCACACTGCGCTCGGGCCGGGGCCGGGTCGCGGGGCGGCACGCACTAGGCTGAAGTTCCGTGACCATTCCCCTCACCATCAGCACCGCAGCTGCGAGCGCCGCGACAGCAGACACCGTGATCGTCGGGGTGACACAAGCCCCTGACGGCCCCGTTCCCGCCCTTGGATCGGAAGACGTCGACGCCGCTCTCGGCGGCACGCTCGCGGCCACCCTCACCGCCCTCGGCGCCACCGGCAAGCAGGACGAGCTGACCAGGATCGCATCCGGGGGGCGGATCTCCTCACCTCTGATCATCGCGGCGGGCCTCGGGCCTGCCGAGGGTCAAGACGGTGACCGTGGCCGCCTTGAGTCACTGCGCCGGGCAGCGGGCGCGGCCGTCCGGGCAGCAGCGGCGGCGAGGTCAGGGTCGGTCGCTATCTCGCTGCCAGCGAGGGACGAGGCCGAGACCGAGGCGGTCGCGCTCGGCGCGCTCCTCGGCCGCTACAGCTTCGGCAAGTACCGCAACGGCGGCCAGCAGCCGACCGAGCCCGAGATCACCGTGCTGTCCTCCGTCGGCGCCGCGGCGGGCCGCGCAGAGCCGCTCGCCCACGCCATGACGCTCGTGCGCGACCTGGTCAACACGAGTCCCTCTCAGCTCTACCCGGAGACGTTCGCGGCCGAGGCGGAGCGCGTCGCCCGGGGTGCCGGGCTTGACTTCCAGGCTCTCGACCACGTCGCCCTGGCCGGCGGCGGGTACGGCGGACTGACGGGCGTCGGCCAGGGCTCAGTGCACCCGCCTCGGCTGGTGCGGCTGTCGTACCAGCATCCCGGCGCGACAAAGACCGCCGTGTTCTGCGGCAAGGGCATCACGTTCGACTCCGGCGGGCTGTCGCTCAAGCCGCCCAAGTCGATGGAGACCATGAAGTCCGACATGAGCGGCGCCGCCGCCGTACTCGGCGCGATGCAGGCGATCGCCGCGCTCAAACTGAGCGTGAACGTCGTCGGCTACCTGGCGATGGCGGAGAACATGCCGGGCGGCGATGCGCAGCGGCCGTCCGACGTGATCACGATCTTCGGCGGCAAGACGGTCGAGGTGCTCAACACTGACGCGGAGGGCCGCCTCGTGCTCGCCGACGCGCTGGCGCGGTCGGCACAGGATTCCCCGGACGTGCTGATCGACGTGGCGACGCTGACCGGCGCGCAGCTCGTCGCGCTCGGACCTCGGATAGCCGGGGTGATGGGCAGCAACGACGACGTGGCCGCCGCGATCGCGGATGCGGCCCACCGGGCCGGGGAGCAGGCGTGGCCGATGCCGCTGCCGGCCGAACTGCGCAAGGGCCTGGACTCAACGGTCGCCGACATCGCGAACGTGACCGCCGACCGGCACGGCGGCATGCTGGTGGGCGGCCTGTTCCTCAAGGAATTTGTGCCGGACGGCGTGCGCTGGGCACATGTAGATATCGCCGGACCTGCCTACAACGAGGGCGAGCCGTACGGATACACCCCGCGGGGCGGGACAGGGGCCGCGGTACGGATGCTCGTGCAGGGCGCGGCCGATGTGGCGGAGGGGCGGCTGTAGCCGCCGCGGCTCCGCCGCCAAGCTGACAAGGAGTGCATCGTGACGGACGGCAGCTACGACCTCGTCATCCTCGGCGCTGGCAGCGGCGGTTATGCGTGCGCGCTGCGCGCGGCCGAGCTGGGCAAGCGCGTCGCGCTGATCGAGCGGGACAAGGTGGGCGGCACCTGCCTGCACCGCGGGTGCATCCCGACCAAGGCGCTGCTGCACGCCGCGGAGGTGGCAGACCTTGCGGCGGAGGGCCCCGGCATCGGCGTGCTGTCCAGCCTCGACGGCATCGACATGGGCACCGTCAACAGCTACAAGGACAAGGTCGTGACGCGGCTCTGGAAGGGCCTGACCGGCCTGGTGGCCAGCCGCAAGATCGAGGTCATCGAGGGCAACGGCCGCCTTGTCTCACCGACCTCGGTGCAGGTCGGCGACCGGGTTCTCACCGGGGAGCATGTGGTGCTCGCCACCGGCTCCGACGTCCGGTCACTGCCCGGCCTGGAGATCGACGGCAGGCGCATCATCTCGAGCGAGCACGCTCTGCGGCTCGACCATGTGCCCTCTTCGGTGGTCGTCCTCGGTGGCGGCGTCATCGGCGTGGAGTTCGCCAGCGTCTGGAGGTCGTTCGGGGCAAACGTCACCATCATCGAGATGCTGCCGCACCTGCTGCCGACCGAGGAGGAGTCGAGCTCGAAGCTGCTGGAGCGCGCGTTCCGGCGCCGCGGCATCGCGTTCAAGACCGGCGTGCGGTTCGAGGAGATCAAGGAGAACGGCGACGGCATCACGGTCACGCTCGGCGACGGCTCCACGGTCGACGCCGAGCTCATGCTCGTTGCCGTCGGGCGCGGGCCGGTGTCGGCGGGCTTTGGCTACGAAGAAGCCGGCGTGGCGATGGAGCGTGGCTTCGTGCTCGTGGACGAGTATTGCCGGACGAACGTGCCGACCATCTCCGCGATCGGCGACCTGCCGCCCGGCCTGCAGCTCGCGCACGTCGGCTTCGCCGAGGGCATCATGGTCGCTGAGCGGCTCGGTGGCCTGAACCCGCCGCCGGTCGACTACGACGGCGTTCCGCGGATCACTTATTCCAGCCCCGAGGTCGCCGCGGTCGGCATCACGTCGGCGCAGGCCGCCGAGCGCGGGATC
>Ga0123355_10005700_pt1 | contig 18298 bp, 12 predicted proteins | sample TergutEmb28metaG_3_FD_89872 | JGI IMG/M metagenome (GOLD analysis project Ga0123355, IMG submission 89872) | Embiratermes neotenicus P1 segment gut microbial communities from Petit-Saut dam, French Guiana - Emb289 P1 | ecosystem: Host-associated > Arthropoda: Insects > Digestive system > Gut ... | reverse complement strand
TGGCCATTATCTCCGTAACCGTTCCACTTTGGACTTAGGTGTTTTGGGTTATATCGGTATAGTTTAGCATAAGGAACACCCTCCCGAAGTCTGGCACATTCCTCCTGGGACACCCTGTATACGGTTAGCACTTCTACTGGATAAAAAAGAAAAAATATGTCATCTTTCTGGTCACCAAAAATTATCAGGTCGATTTTGAAGCAGTGGTCATCAGTGCAATCAATAAAACATTTCCAGACTCCATTATGGCCGGCTGTAATTTGAATTTTAAACAGTTCCGGTGAATACAAATACAAAATATTCGTCTTAACGGTGGAACACAAAGAAAACTATCAAGTCAGACTCACATTCAGACTGTGTGCTGGTTTGGCATACCTACTTATCACTAAAGTAGAAACAAGTTTGTCTTATGACAATGGAAAATGTTCCACAGAATGAGAAAAACCTTATTTCTCAATTACTATGTCCAGCAACTGGTGGAGAACCAGTATGTTCCCATCAATATGTGTAACATAAATACACTTCAGCATTGTACAACACTGCAGTCGAGGGTTTGAATTCCAAACTAAACATCATTATAGGAAATCAACAGCCTAATGTTTTCCTGCAGGTACAAAAATTAAAAGAGGAAGCACAGTAGGTATCTTTGCAACTGAAATCAAGGAACCTGGACAGCCTGGTCAATAACAAAGATAGACTTATGTAAAAAAAAGTGGGGTATTACATGATTATGCAATAATATAATAACATAATTTGTACCAATGTGTAAAAAGGTTAGCTGTATAAATGTGAATAATTATAAATAATTAACAAATGTAATTTGTTCCTTTTTGGGTAATTCCCCGGCGTCTGAGTTCTAATTGCCGATGTTTCGGAACTCACTGTCAGTTCCAAAACATCGGCAATTAGAACTCGGACGCCGGGGAATTACCCAAAAAGGAACAAATTACATTTAGAACATGGCGAAAGCTTAAAAACAAGAATTAACAGAAAATATGTGACTGTATTGGAATAGGTAAAAAGAATCACTCCGCTGTCCACCTCAACCACGCCAATTTACTCTTTATCCACCTCAACCACGATCTTAGCTTGTATACTGTGTTCCCAGTCCACCTGTGAGGACTGACAGGCTCTGTGATAAACCAACCATGGTTGCCCTCCCACCGTATGTCCAGAAGACCTTCAACCACATTAACAGAATACCATCCAGGCATAACCAAGATTTCCAGCCTCCCTCATCTGTAAAGGATGACTTGGGATTGAAAACCGTGGATGTATAAAGCATCCCTTGTGAATATGGTTATGTCTATATTGGACAGAGGGATAGTCTGTTCCGACCAGGGTGAAAGACCACTACTGGCACATCCAGCTTGAACACCCTGACAAATCACCTGCCATACAGCAGAGATCCAACCATCACCATCACATCCAAATGCATGATTCCAAAATCCTTTCCACCATACTCCACCACACAGACCAGATCAACAGGAATGTGAGTGAGATAGAGCTTCAGTCCAACAGCATGAATAGGGAGGATGGCTTGATCTTTGTTCACCTTGTATTTCCAGCCCACCATTATGCCTGTATGTTCAGGATCCCCACATTGCCCTGGTGGGCACCTGGAAGTGCCAATGAAGCCTGTGGACTCTCTTATCACATTTACATTATTATTCAGTTACTGCCCTTTTCAGGGCCTCTCACCTCTTTTCATCAATATGTGATTTCTTTGTTTTTACTCACTTTGTTTTATTGTTACATTACATTCTCAAATATGCCTGTACTGCATCCCCGACTGCCTAGCTTGTGATACACTCCATCATACAGCACCTAACATCAGTCCCATTTTCAGGATATGTACTTGTACACACATTGGATTACCACTGTCTCAGGCCATCTGCTAGCCACATCCACTGTACCTACATAACATACACATTTGTCACAAGGCTATTCTCCTTGGACTGCTTGACCCTGCAGATGAAGGCACCATGGCTCCTTTGAAATTTTGGGACAACTCACCCAGTGACAGTGTCTCACCCCAAAAGACTTGGATCTTCACATGCAATGCTTCATGCAATCTAGAGCAAACACCTTATTGGGTAATCACAATTCTTTATTCTGCAGTAAATAGGTAAACCTGAAGAGCAAATTACTGTGAAACAGTTATTAATACTCTGTATGGAAATTTATATTCACAAGGTGGTATACACATAACTAGAAAATATTGTGCATAGCCTGTCTGCAGTGTGGATATTCCACTTCTGAAACCACTGTGTGGTGTTATTCTATATCATACATTTTTTTTTTAATCTGCTTCATGCAGAGCTCATTTGGTGCTCAGAAAACAAAAATCTTACATGAACAAACATATACAGCATGTCTCAGAAGTCCTCACAAATAGGATGTGAGCAGTATCTAGTCACATGATGGCTCACTGGTGTGACTGATTACATTTCTACCACTGTATCAGAGAAGATTTCTACATTTTCTAAGCTTGTGGGCTTATGGGATGAGTAGCTTGAAAAACTTATTAGCTCTTTAAAATTGTGATGTAGCCAATGCTATGAAATCACATAAGCACACAAAAGTAAAGTACTGTCAAGCATGCAACTATACCACCTTACTTCCCTACAGCTGAGAATTACAATTCATTCTATGGTTAAAATATATACACACACCAGGTGCTTTGGTGACATATATGCTTTTCCATTCTTACATTCTCCATCCATTACTGACCTGTTTATTCACTTCAGGCTGCCCATAAGGCTCAGCACTATTACACACTCATTTTATATCACATTTACGCTAACAATTCCTGTTATTTACAGCAAGTAAAAAAGTATGGTATTTTAACAACAAATGTCTTCAAATCACAAAATTATTCTTCTTGTAAATAAGGCATTTTTAAAATGATAATACATGACACAGGGAAATTAATCAATCTTTGCTTGCTTACCACACACCTGTTCTGCATTGGTTTTGGACGATTTTTCACCCACTAGAATTACAGTTAGCATAAGAACTCCAAAGAGATATAACATTACAGTATACTACAAGCTGTAGTTTAATTAGAATAAATATATACAGTGCCAGATCATTCTCCAAGTATTAAAATAACATAATACTTTCTCTTTTCTTGCAGCAGAATGGCCAATATAAAGCAAGCTGTGGAGTACGCTTCACATGATTCCACATCCAGATACTAAATGTTCAGTGTCTCCAGCTTACTGACTCATGACATGTTTATGAGGCCCACTGTTGCAGTTCTTTCATGTATTCATCATCCTCCTCCTCAGCTCGAGATTCTGCAAAGAGTTCAACATGGATAATTTAAAACAGTCACTGCGGTGGTCAGTTGGACACATAACAAGGACTTCTGCATTAGTTCTCAATACAACTGCATTCATGCCCATATCTGACAATCAGGTGATTATCAGATAATGCAGTGTGGACTGACTGATCTTCAATAATAGCGTAATGATCAGTTACACAGTTCTGTATTAGCTCTTCAAGCATTTCCTTTTTAAAATATGAACAAGTACAGGTAAGCATCCTCGGGGGGGGGAGAGGTAACCCCTAATAGTACTTGTATATCTTTCATTTGCTTGGGATGTGCCTGACATTCACAGTTAACTCTTAACCAAGCAGGCATCACCAAGACAAAGCAACCACACAGTCACTCATAAATGACACATGCTTACTGTTATTCTCAAAACAAGTCACTTTCATACTACTAATAAAGCAGGCACAATGCATACATTTCAGATTCCACAATTTATATTTAATATATTTTTCTCTCATGACAGTGGTTATTAAGATATGCCAAAAAATGTAGTTGGAGCTTAAGGAATGTGACCAAACTACATTAATTTTAACAGAACTTGGTCATGGTACCAATCATATAATGAAGTCCTTCTGGCAATAAAGTGTGGTAAGTTTCAATACCACACTTAAATATGATTTGTTCAGGCCTTAAAACTCTTAGAGATATTGTTAAAAAGAAGCTCAGGATCACAGGGAATAATATAATTATGTTCCATCTAAACATACCTTTGTTATTAAAGGTTAAGAACAGCTACATGTTTTGTCTAGCTGAAGTACCTATCATCAGGCTGAACATGTTCTTAACCTTTAACAATAAAGATGTATTTAGACAGAACATAAGTACATTATTCTTGTGATACTGGAAACACAACGGGGATCAGTCATCTTAAGAAAGCTCATGATGCTTATATAAAGTTAACAGCCAACTTCAGCATAGAAAATGAAATGATTATTTAAAAAACCTGATACCCACTAGCTTTGGCTTTAGCTGGAGTAGGCTTAGCAAGTTCAGTGGTAGGAACACTTGGTAATTCATCTACTGAAGGTCCTACACCCAGCAGTTCCTGGTCAAGCTGCTCTTGCTCTAATTCTTCTAACTCACGTTCCAGTTCATCCTGGAACAGAAGTTGGTGTTAATTCCCATCTTCCACATGGCATTCAAATTGTATCACTTCTCTCAAAGACAATCTTGCTCATAGCTCTCAACTAACCTCATCAACATCATGACCAAAAGCAACAGGGTTTGAAATAGCTTCTGAAATCTCCTTCGCAACATCCTGTTGCTCTGCAATATCATCCATCATGTCATGCACTTGATCCACATCCCTGCAAAAATGAAATGACAACTAATGCAAGGTTACACAATGTAAACCATATGTAACTGAAAACGCTGTACTCTGTTTCTTCATTCATTTAATAGTACTTTCCAAACTGCATGGGTTATAATGTTGGAATGGGAAGATAAGTGCAAATGATGAATATGGTATAATATGAAAGAAATCAACTGATGTTTATTTTAAATCACAAAAACCTCAGCCAAGATTTGAACTCATGAACTCCTGTACTGAAGTACCATTGACAGTCAACCCATGAAACATGCTGGGTCAATTTTAAAGGATGATGCATAAAAATGAATGCAGTTTCATATCACAAAATTCGGTACTATTTTTAAGCTATGGAACAGTTTTATATCATCTCTGGTTTGGGGGTTTAATCCAAACATGACTATACCACACATGAAACCAACTCACCCAAGGTAAGTGGCCACTGTAGTACAAGGTAATAGCAAATCTACAATTACCCACCATATTTACTTGCTTACACTCATAAACAATAAAGAATGAATAATAAGAATTACATGTGTTGGTGAGCTGCCTTTAGGGCATCTGCTGCATTCTTCATTGTCTGTAGTACGGCTGTGTTTGTGTTTGCTCCTTCTAATGCTTCTCTTTGCATTTCAATTGTTGATAGCGTGCCATCAATCTGTTGTAACTGTTTCTCATATCGCTTCTTCCGCTTCAAAGCTTGGATAGCAGCTAATGTGTACAAACTGACAATTATTATTTGAATAATACAAACAAGCCTTTTACAGAAATTCTGATCATATATGTAGCCAAGTTAACCATTATACTGAGAATAAAACACACAAATATGAATGAAGATAGCTGATCTCTGAACCGTGAATGAATTCATCACCTTGCAATTATAAAGCAGTAGTGTTGCAAATTATAACATGATAAAGGGCATTCAGTTCTCAGGGTTCATATTCTGCACTTATTTTCATGGGTACTTAATCACACCTTACTTCTTTATGGTAAATAAATTTCGCATAATTCTTTCCAATTCTAAAATCAATGAACCTTCCCAACATGTATGTGTCTGTGTGTGTATGTAATGACACAGCTGCTAGCTCAAACTATATACTGCTAAATGGCATGATTACAGAATAACAAACAGGAAAGAAGCTTTAGCACAGTGGGCATAGCCTAATTTGAAGTAATACCCTGGCATATGCCAGAGGGGACTTAGGAAAGCCACAAAAGAATAATGATTGTGGTAATTGACATCCCATCTCAGATTCAGACTTGTTACCTCTAGTATGCAAGTCACAAGTCTTCATCACCTGACCCAACTTGCTTGGTACACTTTGCTGATTTCACAAATGTTAAAAAAAATTATTATATAACCTCTAAGTATGAAATGCAGTGGATGTTCCACACAGAGGAACTACAATTAACAGTAACTGAAATGTGGGATGATAGTCTGCATGTCATAAATAACGTCATCACAAAATTTTAAGATTGCTATATTAATTAAAGGTTAGGTGTTCACATAATGCAGTAATCAAGATAATCAGACTTTTATTTTGTTTGCAAGGTGATATATAAAAGGATGACAGGATATTTGCCTATTCCACTAAATCACCCAATATTATGAATCTAAAATTCGCAGCACAGACAGCTCATGGTTAAATATTATCAACAGTACTGTGTACTGTGTTCAGTAGATCAATAACTTAGAAAGGTTTACTAGCAATTAACCACTAAATTATTAGAATATGTGTGAGATATCTGAGATTCTTACTTCAGTGTCTATTCAGAATATTATTTTCTGCAAGTGACACCGCACGGCCTAGTTGGGGCTCCGTGCTGAAGAGGAGGGAACATGCTCCTCTACTCTTAATCTTAGTAATTAACCAACTTAATGCATAAATTCTTCTTTTATAATAAGTTTATTATATGCCTCTACATGTTTTGATCACTATGTGCTCCTCTTCCAACCTGTGCATGGGACGGCCACCTGCAGGTGTAATGATACCAGATGCTATAATACAATTTTGACCTCCTGATGATGAGCATACAGTGCTCGAAACATGTAGAGGCATATAATACACTTATTATAAAACAAGAATTTGTGCATTGAGTTGGTTAATTACTAAGATTATAATGAGATGCACGGTCAGCAAAATATCAAAGAATGATCCTTCACATCAATAAATTTCTACATAGCGTCAAACTCGAAAATACAGGGACATTCATCAAAATATTTTAATAATACGTATTTTTTTTAATGTTGTGAACCTACGCTGGGTCCAAAAACTTCGTGTTGAGGTTAAGACAGCGATACACAAACGTCAAATACCTCTCTTATTTTTTGTTGCATTTTTTCTTGCTACACCAATTTCTTGTTCTATTTTCTTCTCTAAAAAGTCCTGCTTCTTTATTAGCATTTCTTCCGTTTCTCTTAATTTTTGTATAGCTTCGCCAGTTGTTGGAGGCTTGTCTCCCTTCTTCCCTCCAAGCATCTTCGCAAGAAAACTCATTTTTGCAGTTTCTTATTACTGCAGTCCCTTAAAAAAGAACACAGTTCACTTCACCAACTTTATGAAATGTTAGAAATTTGACTTTATATATGTACAGAAGTAATGACGAATTTTTACTCTGGGTTGACCTTTCGTACTCTTCTAACTCATAGACCACATTCCGTCATTACTCAGACACCAATGCGTCAGACCCACAGATTACTACTCCAGTGACACGGATGAATACCTCGTGGCACCGAACGCTTCGACTTGGAATGGCAACTTGTCTGTGGTGCAAATATGAGGGATATTCTTACGTTGTTAGGGAATAATTGCCCAGCCGAGGGACTTTGAATTCTTGATTCGCTGATTTGGAAGATGGAGTATGGGTCACGCAAAAATGCAAAATGTTTGAAACCGCCAAATTCAAGCAACATAGTTGTAATATTTCTAATATTTAATTTGTTGCTACATATTGTGAATGGATCGAAAGGATAATTGCGCGGAATATTACATTTGTTTCTTTTAATCTGTTGGGTTGCGTGGTTGTGAGAACACAGGTTAGTGTGCAAGACTCAAAAGTTGTAAATATGAAGAAAGCACTGTAGAATAAAGCAGGGAAAGGTGTTACCCAAAGCGACGCTTAAATAAGCAAGTCACAGGTTCAAGGAAGGGCCATAATTCGTGAACAGTTCCAATGTAATTATGATCCTGGAACAAATAACGAATACTGTTGAGTGTTATACAGCATGTTGATCTGATAGTGGTTTGAAGTTGTGTAGGTGAGTCGTTCCATTTTTTTTTTGCACTTCATTATGCTGATAGCTTTCTTAGATGTGTTAGTATGTGTATGTGGTTAAGTCATATGTTTACAGACTTATTATGTGAGGCTTACAAATTTTCTCCTAGACATACGGATTTGCTGGTCCATTTACAGCTAATAAAATGAAGGGGATACAGTTGTCTTTAATGTTCGAGTCACACTAATTATGTTCTCCTGTGAAGCATGTCTAAGAATTCATTTGGGAGAGTGGTATATGAAAACGCTAAAGGTCGCCATTATTCAGAGTACAAATTTTGTAACTACAATTTTTGGCATTTGTTGATCTTGAGGGTTTATGGCCACAGTATGGCAACCCAAATGAATTGTGGTTATTTACAGTTAACTTTAATTGAACTAATGTACTTGTGTATAAGTGCTGAATGGGACATTTTAAAGCAAGACCATATTATTATGCCCATTTGATTTAGGATTTCAGTATATTGTCATCTTCTGTAGGAGCAAAGAATGCATACATCATTGAATGGTTACAGTTTTTAAGCATGATAGTGTGCACAGATTTTTGTTGAATTTGAACACCATTTGCTTTCTGAAAAATGCATAAAGTGGGAGTATCAAATTCAACAAAAAACTGTGATGCTGATGCTAAACTTCGGTGATTGTTAGAAATGTAACCAAAATGGATAAAAGGATTTTTTTTTTTTAATTTTAAGAGTTCTGACACAACACAATTTATAAATTTAGCATATTTATGGATACAGATTTGATGGAAATGGAAGTATTGTTATTTCAAAGTGACATATGAGCTGCAAGTTGGTTTTGTTTCTGCAAACTTGTGAGAAATTGAATGTTGAAAAATACAATGAATTTGAAGCTTTTCTAAAGCATCCAAAGGGGTTTTTTATTCAGAAGACAGCTATGATTAATATCTGTCTTTTTTAAAAATTGTCATTATATTTGAAGTAAATTAAAATATGTGGATTTATGTAACTTTCAGATCAGTATGAATCTTGAAGTAAAGCCAGACATAAAGTATTCAGGGATTAACAAGCAAGTCTTTAAATTGAAGAGTACGAGGCAAGATGGGTAAGAATGCTGTGTTTACAGTTTTGTAGTTTTTATGTGTATGTTGGTGCAAACATTCATTTGAATTGTAATTCTGTTCAGATGGTAATTATATCTAGACAGGATTTCAACCTATTTTTTCCTGTAAGGATAGTAGCTGTGTCTCTGCAGGATATGAGTCACTATTAGCTGATTTTCCTTCCTCAAAAGGAGAAGAAGTAGATGTTTAAGGCCACCATTGTGGTTGCATGTCCATGTTTCAACTGTGAACTAGATCACAGACTTTTATGGGACTAGATATGAATGTAATGCAATTAGCAGTCACATACTTTTTGATTTTTTATATTTTTATACAATGTATAGGAACAAGATGGTGATCAAGAAAAAATTTTCTCTAGTGCTCAGTTTGATGGTGATCACTGATGAACCTTAGGACATGTGAAATTAGGTACAGTATTGCTCAAATGTCAGCAATTGAAATGATGACAATGCGAACTTTATGGGCTTGTCTGACAAATTAACATATTCTGAGTCTGTGCTCAAGTAAGAAGTTCTTCATAAAAATAAAACAAAATGGAAGTATGATGATGATGATAATAATATTAATAGATCTCTAGAACTAGAAACCTATGCAACAGGAAAGTAGGCTTGGAGTCCTGCTAGGAACTCTCTATAGTGTGACTGGTTTTATGCTACTGTACTATGCTTCTGAGCTTGTTTCCTTCCTGGTCGGGCTAAGGACTTATCAGCACTCTGACACATGTTGTTGAGAGATGAGGTGATGGGTGTGCTTCCTTATGAATCATTGTTCACAAAAAGTGTGTCTGATTCAACTGAAGATTGTAGTTTGTTATTAACTTTTGACAACCATGTGAGGCAAAGTTGTCCCACGTGTCAGGTTTAAAAACCACAGGTTAAAAGCAAAGTGAGAGGGTTCCACCCAATCTAGACTGTATATGTGTATAGTTACAAACAAAGATATATTTGAATGTATTTGCTACTTAACCATTCACATATCAGAACATGTTCCTGTCATTCCTACAGTCCACGTACATATGAGCATTCTCTGATAGCTCATGTTCACTTTTTTGTTTTATGTATCAGAACTTCAATATCAGTATCAGTTCATTTTCTGATTTATTTAGCAAGAAGTAGTACAATGTACTGGGATATATCTATCTCCTTGTGCTTCACCATTTAATGATGTGAATGTGTACAAAGTGTCATAGTCCTTTCTGCATGACGTGTAACTAGGAGAAATGTATAATGCACAGCAGATATGGAATACATCTACTGGAAAAAAATGTGGTTAATTTGTGTAGTTAGAATATGGATAGCTTTCCTTCTTGTGTTCTTTTATCAACACATTTACTAAAATATCACTTTGGCACCTATTCCACTGTTACTTACAAAATATCTTGCAAACAGAAGACAGAGTTGCAATAAAATTCCCAGGTACCAATTAAACTGTTTATTCTAACCAGAGTACAGTTCATTGTAGAGTTCCTCAAGGCTCTTTCCTTAGCTCACTTCTTATTGTGATGGGTATTAATGACCTGCCTCCAAATACTAATTCAGCTCTTGTATCTGTTCTGTTTGTAAGATGAAGCTATGTAGTATAAAATCATTGAACCCGATAGAAACCATGTTATAAATTTTTTATCCATGTCTTTACAATCATGAGTAAATGGTTTAAAGCTTTGAACTGCTAGAAAATAGACTTCATAAAATTTGTTACTCATAACAAATCGGTAAGTAAAGTACAGATAAGTCACAGTGGTCCATATAGGCAACAAGTAATAACAAGGTTCATATGTCTTCACATTGCTACATGCCTAAATTTGAATTGTAATGTGACATTATCTGAAATCAAGTGCCACGCTCTTTGCAATAGGATCCCTGTATTTCTAGATGGCAAGTAACTATCAAAAACTGTGTACTTTGCATATTTCCATTTGTTTTTGATGTGGCATAATATTCTGGGGTAACTCTTTTGACAGTCATTAGGAAAGAAATTTATTAGAATCATGGCAGATGCTGAAAAAATATAATCATATAGTGGGCTGATTAGATAGTTCTGTTTTATTGCTTTAGCCACTGAATGTATACTAACTAGCTCTAATAACATTTGTATTTGAGAACCTAGATATGTTTGAGACAGACCCAGAGGTTCATATAGTCCACATGAGAAACAAACATTATCTTTCCAGTCCAGTAACAGATTTCACTGTCTATCAGAAATTAGTTTACTGTACTGGGATAAAACTATATAACAAGCTACCCTGAAATACTACCAGTAAACAGTTCTAAATAACATTGAAAGGTTTCCTTGTGACTCACTCTTACTCTGCTGAAAGATTTATATGGATAAGTGACTGACTGATTACAGTCAGGAGTCTGTCATTTGCATGTTCAGATGTATGTTTTATACACACACCATACATGTATGTGTGTATTCTTGTATGTATACATGTATATTTTTGTAGAGATGTGTGTAGGTACAGTTTATCATTATTTGCTTACCTGTGTGTAGAATCTTTCTTGTTATATGTTACATCACTGTATTGTGTTTTGGAGTTTACTCTTCAATGTTTATACTGTACTCTGACATCTTCTACACCCTACCTGAACACAGTCTGTACATTTAAAAATCTACTCACAACACTCAACCAACAAAATGCACAATTTTCTTCCTTAGATATTTATATTATATCACATTAGAATAGAATAGAATATGTGGGTTCGAGCCCTTCCGGGCCCAATGCACCTAGGCCTTAAGACAGGTCCTTTGTGCCTCATGTTCTATACTAGGTTCAAGGAGCCCTGTTCCTTTGCCAAAGCTCCAGATGGCCCCCACACCTAGTTTCTTAGTATCTTCTGGGTCTGGAAAAAAGGAATCCAGGTAGGTGTGCCTGAGTGATGCCAAGGCCTCACACTCACATAAAATATGGACTAAGGTCTCCTCCTCAGTACCACATTTCCTACAAATGGGGTTATTACCTAACCCCATTATGCATAAATGTCTCCTCAAGGCGTTATGTCCAGTAAGCAGGCCACAAACAACCTTGGTTTATGTACTGGTAAAGGACAATAGTCAGGCCTCTTGTAGCCAGGTCAGGGCCTGAGATCAATTCTCAAGCCTGTCTCTGCATGTTACAGGGACCACACCATAATGCTAGATGTTGCTTCCCCATTCAGCTCTTCAACTTGCTTCTTATATTCTGCCTGGAAACCCCCAAAAAAGGTTCAGGTCCAACGAACCGCTGAGCACAGTCACTACTTGCGAGTTTGTCGGCAATTTCATTCCCTCTCACTCCAGCATGCCCATGGACCCAGTATAGCCCCACAGCATGCCAGGCAGAGATGTCATTCAATGCCTGCTGGCATTGCCGTACCAACAGAGACATTGTTTTGGAAGCGCCTTCAAAACTACCTGATTATCAGAGCAAATACTGACATATTTCTCTGGTCGGTCCTGAGTTTTAATTTCTTGAACACAAGCTAGTATTGCATATATCTCAGCCTGAAAGACTGGCATGTTTGCCTAGAGAGATGCTGAGCCTTCTGTTTACAGATTGCCCATAGACCCCTGCCCTGGTCCCCTCCTCAGTCCTGGACCCATCCGTATACCAGACAAGCCCTTTAACCATAGGAGGAGTCCTGGGGCATCTGGTCCATGCCTCTCTAGTTGACATAGTAACCTTATATTTGAGTTCCAGATTAAAGACTGGCTTCATAACGTCAACCCTCGTATTAAATATGGGGTCAGACTTTTGAAGTCGAGTCAGTATGCAGCTATGTCCTTGTTGGGGGTGAAGGTAAGACCAGCACCCCAAACTCCAGAAGTGATGTTTCACCGACCTTGCCTCCCCCTGGATTACCAATTCCAGTGGGGGAGGCCAATAAGCGCCTCCATTGCACCAGCAGGAGTTGTACGAATCGCTCCCGTTATCCCTAAGCATGCCAATCTTTGAACTTTGCTTAGCTTCTTCTTGGCGCTAGCCTTTGACAGCCTGGCCACCATACTAAGGAAGCAAAGGTGAGGGTCTACCGAACGTTGGTGACATAGAGCCAATAGACCACCTTGGGTCTCAGGCTCCACCCCACCCCAAACACCCTCCTACAAGCCCACAACATATTGTGAGCTTTCCTCACCTTGACTTCAACATACTCTCTCCAAGTCAACCAAGAATCCAGGATAACCCCCAGATATTTGACTGCCCCAAGAAACTTAATTTAACTCCAAAGAATCGTGGTTCAAAGAACCCTTGGAGTTTTCTCTTCCTGGTAAAAGCAACGAGCCCAGTCTTATCAGGATTAACTGACAGTCCGACCTCACTGCAACATATCTGTACGGTCGAGAGGGCCCACTGCATGAGTCCTGATACCGTGTTTGGGAATTTACCCACCACAAGAAGACATTTGTCATCTGCATATCCTTGAATAAATATACCACGTCCACTAAGCCTGGCAATTAAATCATTTACCACCAGGTACCAGAGAAGTGGTGATAGCACACCCCCCTGCAGACAGCGCCTGGATATTGCAAGCCTCACGGAAGATCCGTTGAGGGTCACAACAGCCACGTGGCCCTCCAGAGTGGCCACCAAAGATACCAGTTTGATTTTAGGGTCCCTAGAGAGAGCCCTATGTAGCCCAGCTGACCTAGGCAGGTCATTAATGGAGCTACAGAAGGTCCTCCAAGCATTTTTGGAAGCCTTCCTTACCTCCTTCCTATAATTCCGCTGAGCCTCTCTATAGAGTGCCCAACTATGTGGATTCTCTTCCAATCGGCACTTATTGAAGAGCCGTCTCACTCCTCTTCTGAGGGATTCTAGCTCCACAGTCCACCTCAGAGATTGCCTACCTTTCTTAACAGGTTTAAGAGGACAATTATCCTCATAGGCTGAGATAAGGGCCTGCTGAACCCAGTCATTTGCAAGCCCCAAATTCAGCTTCATCTTTTGTATCCAACCTGGGGCCCCTTTCCAGCCGATCCCTTAGGTCTCCTTTGAAGGAGCCCCAATTAGTGCTCCCAGAGTTCCTAAATACGTGTACCAGTACGGAGCCCCGTAAAGTGAACAAAATATGTCTGTGATCTGACAGAAAAGGCTGTAACAAAACCTCCCAGTCTATAATACTTTCTAGGAGTCCAAATGACCCTAGGGTAATATCAATCTCCAAATTTGAAGAATTTAGATTATATCACATTAAGTGTTCCTACATGTTTCAATCCAGAAGGATCATCATCGGGAACTAATATCAAATGATATTGCATAAGACTAAATTAGCTGTTTTTATAAATAATTAACATGGTGTAAAAGAATCAAGCAGTAAAATATAGACAGTTGTTTGTAGTATAGTTGTGTGAGTGAACTGGAATCTTGATGTACTGTAACTCCAAGGCAGCTTACGAACTCAAAAAAGTTGACATTTAGAAACCTGCAGCAGTGGATAACAAATCAATGCAAAGTGAAAATACTGTATACCTTATCATTATCCATGCAGAACAAGGGTATTGTTATTATTTTAAGAGTGTTATGGGCACTTAAAAGAAATTCTGATGGAATCAAGTTGTCCACAGGTATATTGCTGTCTGTCACTGCTGTCTATGATGTGCAGTTAATACATCATTGTTGAACGAGACGCATTAGGCATGAAGTTAGAACAGTGCATTATGCACTGTTCAGGGAAGATTACTTGCCAGTTTATAGTGCTGTGTGACCACACTGTGGGGTTGACAGATCTGACTTCAGTGTGGTTTTGTTCAGTGATACAGTGTTATCAGACATGATTCTGGTCATGTTATTATTACCAGATTATACTTTTTATATTTGTTTGTTTATTTGTTTTTAAGGCTAATCCTGCAAATGCATCATACTGTTCCCACAGCTAATGGTGAGATGCTTCGTGTTCGGTTCCTACACATAGCATTTGATGAAACTGGAGAGATGCTAGCAGCTTCTGATCACAGGGGCAATATATTCATTATTGACTTGACAAGTAACAAGTAAGAAATAAATCTTTCATAGTGGACAGACATGTCACTGGATAGTGTTCGTTATAAAAGATAGCTTACTGCTTAAGAATATGTTACAGTTTTACATAACCCAACCTTTTACCTGTGGTCTAGACTTTGATGTTGAATCTTAAATATTATTTGCTTTTTTGAATCGTTTTAGGACAGCAAATCAGGTGTGAAATTCGAGATGCAAACTTTCTGAGTTTTCACAATTTGGAATTCTTTTGAAATTAAAATATTTTTGTTTTGCCCATTAGAGAAAAGGAATCATTATGGAGAAACAGGTCAAGCTCCACTGGTTCCAGATTTTTTATTAATTACTGATGACAGAGAATGATTGATTGTTAAATCAAAGATACATTTAGTTAAAAATCCTGAATCATAATATATCTCTATAGGCAATGGGAGCATGATTATGTCAGCAAATAAATTTTATACCCTGAACTAAATGTTATATTCTTGTGATGGGATTGTGGTGTGCTGCTGGCAAGTTAAACGACAAAAAAAAAAGTGATGTAAGTTGTTGGCTGAATAGAATTGTGGAAATGAGCATTGTGATCTTATTTTTGGGCACTGCAGTGACTTTTTACTGAGGATTTGTTAAGCTCTGCATGTTATTCATTTACTGTATTTGTCACTGTATTCCACCATTAACTGAAATTCATTCCATACATTTTTTCAGGTTTTGGTTGCTGCCAAATTTAGATTCATGCACTGCCATTGCCTTTCACCCTACAAAAAGGAATGAGCTTCTTATTGCAACTGTGGACTCTTCTGTAAACCTCATGAACATAGGTAGGTTGGGGATTGATTTTAGGCTGTTATTACAGTGACTCTGAAGAATAATATCTTCTGGGATATGTCCCCATGTAGTCTAGCAGAAACTTATCAAACTTATTGAGTAAATGACTGCAGAATGTTGTAAATTTATTCCAGAGTGCAGAGTTCATGTCTCAGAATGCACTGTTGTTCATAGGTAGGTATGTTGCACATCAATGACTGGCTATGAGGCAACTTCTATTCCTGAACAGTGTCTAATTCCCTGTTCCTGATTCTAGAATTGGGAACACTGACAGGAAAGTTAGATGGGCACACAGTCCCACCCAGGCAGATCACTTTTTCTTCAACTGGCCGATATTGCCACACTGCTTCAACACGTGAGGCAGTGGTTTGGGATTTGGATTCCAACACTCAAATTCATCGTCTCTCTCTACGCAGAAATGTTGTTGTGATACAGGTACTGTATGCTGCATGTGATAATTGTGATGAAATATGGGAGGTTTTTTCTAAGACTAAAGTTCGAAGCAGGTATCACATGTTACATTTACTTCACACAAGTCCAAAATAATTTCATGTAAATTTTAAGTTCTTCTCATATTTCTTCATTTGTTTTGTTGTCATATAATGTATATCCAGCAACTGAGCTTAAAATTTCATCTTTGCTCTGTCAGTTCTTCTCTCATGCTGTTTTCTTAAATTCCACTTCTCACACCTGTATAGGAGTGTTGGTACCAGTAGTATCTCATTAGATTATTAAATTATTAAGTGTATTATCCAAGAATTATTACAGTTCCAGTTATTTTATTTATTATATTTGCATAATAATTGCATGTGTGGGAAACTGAAGATGAAGAACACCTAAGGATGGGTAGGGGAAACTGTATCTTAACTAGTTTCACAGTTATGAGTTGATAACCAAATTGTGCCTGGCAGTAAAATAGTAATTTTTAGCCACCTATCATTAGTTATGTGAGTCAGGATAGTGTAGTCGGTATAGTGACTTGCTACAGACTGGACAATCCAGGGATCAAATCCCAGTGGTGGCAAGATTTTCTGCACCTGTCCAGACTGGCCCTGGGGCCCATATTGCCTCCTGCACAATGAGTACCAGGTTTCTTTCCCGGAGTAAAGTGGCTGGAGCATGGCGTTTAACACCCACCATGTCAAGCGCCAAGGTTAAGGAAAGAGCAGAGCTATAATTCTACTCCCTATTTGGGCCTTCATTCTAGGGTGAACTTTATAACTTTTTCATTAATTATGCAATGTAGTATGTTCTGTTTCAGAATATCTGTACACATTTCATACTTCTGATGTCATTTTCAGTATGCTAACAGTTTATTTCATGTTATTTTTATTATTCAGGTTATTGAAGTGACAGATTGTTAAAGTTAAAGTACTCTGAACAAATTATAGGCAACTGTGTTGAAAGGGAGTGTACAGTAGCATCCAAAATACCAAAGCCAGTGCTTTGGAGTTACAATGCTAATTTTAAATTAAAGTTAGTTAGATATACAGAAGAAACCAATAACTGTACCATGGCATGGAAATCCCATGTCATGGAACAGAATGTGTAACATTGAAGAAACAAAGATACCTATTATTAATGGGAGAAAATTCACCCTGAAACTTTTCTGGGCCCAAATAGGAGGATTTCAGTACTTTCTGGAGTTTGTGCTAGAAAAATTTAAAAAGGCCTTCATAATGCCAGAGATAACAATACAAATGTTGGCAATGAAAGTTACCACATCCATGAAGATTTTGTAAGTCAAAGCCAGTAATGATCCGGCAGGAAAATGTTTGGGTAAAAAGGGGTTAGCTCTTCATTGGAATATAGCATTGGCAAAAGAGCTTCCCACAAACTAACTTGAAAAATTAACAGCATACCAGTGCCACATGATTAATCTGCACTGCCTACTTGATTATGTCGTTGGACAAATGGGTAATGCAGATAAAAACCCTAGTCTTTTTTGATGTGCAAACCATCCTACCGCTGATGCAAAAGAATCAAATAGAGAATGACCATGATGCTTTCAATTCTGGCTGATGGGAGGACATTGCTACCATCTGTTATCGTGACGAGAAAGAACTGTCTAAAAGGGTAGATGACCGAAGAACTCATCATCAAGTAGCTGACAGAAGTCTGGGGCAGAAGACCGGGTGCTTTTCTGGATAAAAGAACAATGGTAGTTTGATGTGCTTTCAAGAGCCACTTAACAAAAAATCCTGACTTTTGATCCAAACATGGATCTAGTGATCATGCCAGGAGGCATGATCCCTTAGGGTACAGCTACTTTGGAGCCAGAACCGACACAACACAGCAAACCAACATTTGTCTGGATGTGCATCGCAGACATGTGTGGCTACATTTAATCCGACATGCATGTCCATACTTATAGCTACACAATTATAAAATGAGCCAACTACTTGCACTGTTCTATGTCTTTTAAAATATTTATTCACATAGAATACTTTAAAAACATATAACCTTGATTAAAGTTATTCACTATGACTCCTACATGTTTCGGTC
>Ga0123355_10005699_pt1 | contig 18305 bp, 15 predicted proteins | sample TergutEmb28metaG_3_FD_89872 | JGI IMG/M metagenome (GOLD analysis project Ga0123355, IMG submission 89872) | Embiratermes neotenicus P1 segment gut microbial communities from Petit-Saut dam, French Guiana - Emb289 P1 | ecosystem: Host-associated > Arthropoda: Insects > Digestive system > Gut ... | reverse complement strand
GAAAGTTATTTCAACCCGTGACGATATAATGGTCTACCTTCTTTCTAAAGGGCTTCCCAGACTTACATCGTTTAAGATAATGGAGGATGTGCGCAAGGGCAAGGGGCTCACGGATGAGTATGAGCAGTTAATGCGCTCGCATGATGTACCTGAGTGGTACATCGAGTCGTGTAATCGGATTAAATTCATGTTCCCCAAAAGCCACGCTGTAGCGTACGTGCTTATGACCATGCGGATAGGCTATTTTAAGCTACATCATCCACTGAGTTTCTATGGGGCATCGTTCTCTGTCAAATACGATGATTTTGACTATGAAATTATGTGCAAAGGTATCGACACCGCCGGGAGAGAGCTGCAACGGATTCGCGCTCTAGGTAAAGACATCTCTGCAAAAGAGAAAAACACATACAATATGCTTGAGTTGGTGTATGAAATGTATGTGCGAGGCTTCAACTTCATACCTTTGTGCCTCTACACAGCCCACGCTACGAAATTCATAGTGACAGACTCCGGGTTGATGCCGCCTCTGTGCGCGGTGGCCGGACTCGGCGAGACTGTCGCCCAAAACATCGTGGAAGCCAGACAAGAAGGCGAATTTTTGACTATTGATGACTTTAGAGAGAGAACAAAAGCCACGAAAACCGTTATCGAGTTGTTAAAACAGACAGGTGTGCTGGAAGGGCTGCCGGAGACTAATCAGTTGACCTTGTTTTAGGGTGCACGATATGAGGAAAGGACTTTTAAAATGAAGATCGTGCTAAGGAACAAGCGACCAATCTATTTGACCTTATTCATTGTATATATCCTGATTTTCTTAAGGCTGACTATCTTCAGACCTTTCGTATTTTATGAAAGGCAATTCAATCTGGAGCTGTTCGTGGACTTAATAAATATTTATAGAACGAGCGGCGCATTCACCTTTATATGGCTATTTTTCGGTAATATATTTTGGTTTGTTCCGCTGGGCTTCTTAATGCCTATGCTACTAAAAAGAAGCAGCTTTATAAAGGTAACAGCAATCGGGTTTTCATTTTCACTCTTTATAGAAATTACACAATTTATCTCCTATAGAGGAGTAGCCGAGCTCGACGATTTAATATTAAATACACTTGGCGCAGCAATTGGATATTGGGTTTTTAAGTACTTGTCTAAGTTTCAGTTCTTTCATAAATTTATAATCAAATAACCCCCAAAGCAAACCCCTGTTGCCTTAAAAACAACAGGGGTTAAATATTGCAAAAAACTTACTTCGTATTAGCCACGCTTGCAACAGCCGCTTGTGCCGCCGCTAATCTTGCGATCGGAACTCTAAACGGTGAGCAGGAAACGTAGTCAAGTCCTATCATATGGCAGAACTCAACAGAAGACGGATCACCACCGTGCTCGCCGCAGATGCCGAGTTTGATGTCCGGGCGGGCTTTACGGCCACGCTCTACTGACATTTTCATAAGCTCGCCAACGCCTACGCGGTCGAGTCTCGCAAACGGGTCAGCTTCAAAAATGTTTTGCTCGATATAATCATTTAATACCTTGCCGGCGTCGTCGCGCGAGATGCCGTAAGTCATTTGGGTCAAGTCGTTTGTACCGAAGGAGAAGAACTCCGCTTCCTGAGCAATCTTGTCAGACAAGATACAAGCTCTTGGTATTTCTATCATAGTCCCTACCATATACGTAAGCGGGATGCCTGCGGCTTCTATGACAGCCTTAGCAGTTGAATCAACCACTTCTTTAACAAACGCGAATTCTTTAAGCTCAACAGTCAAAGGAATCATAATCTCAGGCACAACATCATAGCCATACTCTTTTTTAACTTTGATTGCAGCCTGGATGATAGCTTTGGTCTGCATTCTGGTAATTTCAAGATAAGTTACGCTCAAGCGGCAGCCGCGGTGCCCCATCATAGGGTTAACTTCGTGCAAAGACTCAGCTTTTGCCTTAAGTTCATCAACAGACTTGCCTGTGATTTTTGCAACGGCCTCATAGTCAGCCTCGTTATGCGGCATGAACTCATGAAGTGGCGGGTCAAGGAGCCTGATAGTAACAGGGCGATCACCCATAGCCTTGTAAATGCCTGCAAAGTCACTTTCCTGGTAAGGAATGAGCTTCTCAAGCGCTTTCTCACGTTCTTCAAGCGTTGTAGCCAAAATCATTGAACGGAAGTGCATAATACGGTCGCCTTCAAAGAACATATGCTCAGTACGCGTGAGGCCGATGCCCTCTGCGCCGAAGCCGATTGCTTTTGCAGCATCTTCAGGTGTGTCAGCATTTGTGCGAACTTTAAGCGTTCTAAAATCATCAGCCCATGCCATAAATTGTGCGAAGTCGCCGGATATTTCAGATTCAACGGTAGGTATCGCCTCGCCATAAATATTGCCGGTTGAACCGTCAAGCGAAATGAAGTCGCCTTCCGCATATTTCTTGCCGCCAAGTTCGAAGAATTTGCCGGCTTCATTGATTCTAATATCTTCACAGCCGCTGACACAGCAAGTGCCCATGCCTCTTGCAACAACCGCCGCATGGCTCGTCATACCGCCACGCACAGTGAGGATACCCTCGGAGCTGGCCATGCCCTCGATGTCTTCCGGAGAAGTTTCAAGGCGCACAAGGATACATTTTTCGCCTTTATCAGCAGCTTCTTTAACGTCTTCCGCGGTGAAATAAACCTTACCGCAAGCAGCACCCGGTGAAGCCGGAAGCGCCTTGCCTATAGGACTTGCAGCTTTAAGTGCCGCAGGGTCAAATGTTGGGTGAAGAAGCTGGTCAAGCTGCTTAGGTTCCATCATCATGATAGCCTCTTTAGGAGTTATGAGACCTTCGCCAACCATATCAACAGCTATCTTCAGAGCAGCAGCAGCAGTACGCTGACCGTTTCTGGTCTGAAGAATGTAAAGCTTGCCGTTTTCTATTGTCATTTCTATATCTTGCATATCTTTGTAATGCTTTTCAAGCTTGTCCGAAATTTGCATAAACTCAGCATAGATTTCAGGCATTTCTTGCTCAAGCTCACCAAATGGCTTTGGTGTACGCACACCAGCAACAACGTCTTCGCCTTGCGCATCAATCATATACTCGCCGTAGATAACGTTCTCGCCTGTAGCGGCGTTACGAGAGAATACAACGCCCGTGCCTGACGTGTTACCCATGTTACCAAATACCATGCTCTGTACATTAACCGCAGTACCCCAATCATAAGGGATATCGTTCATTCTTCTGTAAGAGAACGCACGAGGGTTGTCCCATGAACGGAAAACAGCAGCAATTGATTCATAAAGCTGATCTTTAGCATCAGATGGGAAGTCTTTGCCCTGGTCGTCTTTATAAATTTTCTTGAATTTATCAACAACTTCTTTGAGGTCATCCGCGTTAAGATCAAGGTCGCTCTTTACGCCTTTGCTCTCTTTGTACTCGTCAAATACACGCTCAAACTTATGCTTAGAAACTCCAATAACAACATCAGAGAACATCATAATGAATCTTCTGTAAGAGTCATAGGCGAATCGAGCGTTGTTTGTAGCTGTTGCAAGGCCAAGTGTAGCTTCGTCATTAAGACCCAGGTTGAGAACTGTGTCCATCATGCCCGGCATGGAAGCTCTTGAGCCTGAACGAACAGAAACCAAAAGTGGGTTGGCAGTATCGCCGAATTTTTTACCCGTAACTTGCTCAAGCTCCACTATAGCAGCGTCAACCTGATCTTTAATTTCCTGTGGAAGAACTTTGCCGCCTGTATTGTATACAGTACAAGCTTCTGTGGTAACTGTGAAGCCCGGCGGGATTGGAAGGCCTAATTGCGTCATTTCGCAAAGATTGGCACCTTTTCCGCCAAGAAGCTCTTTCATCGTAACCTTGCCTTCAGTAAACATATAAACATACTTTTTACTCATTTAACAACCTCCTAAGTTTGTTATGAATTCCTAGCAGAAACATTAGTAAGTGCTTACATTAGTCGTTTCAACCAATGCGCATAGTATAACACAACACCTGTCCTTAGACAATGGTATATGACTTATTTTACAGATTTTTTAGATATGCTGAGCGGCTATAATTACAGTATTGACTTAATAATTTTTATGATAGCTGTCATTACGGCTCTGTGACCTGTTCCATCGGCTTGATTCGCAGTTCCGCTAAAATACAAATCCGTATCAGAGTTATACCATGCAAAAGAGCTGGTCTGCCCCCAAAACCCCACAACCTCATTAATTGGCTTTGTTAGCGATATAATGCGTGGTGTGGGTTGTTTTTCTAACCCTACTCCAAAATAAAATATGCCGGGCGGGGGCAGCAGCAGATTCCACTTTTTAAGCTCCTCAATTTTTTCCTTTGGAAAAAACCGTCCGCTAAAGAATGCTTTCATAAAAATCATTACTTCCTCAGCTGTTGACACAATACCACCCTCGCTCGTAATCGACGCCATATATTTAGGCAGCCATAACTGCTTATCCTTATAGTAAAAAGCCGCCGGCTCCTTATCGGTAATATCTTTAAACATATAGGTGTGCTTAAGTCCAATTTTATCAAATATATACTCTTCGAAAACTTCATCAAGTGATTTATCCGCTGCAATCTCAATCACCTTACCCAATAACCGATAGTTAGTATCAGAATATGACGCCTTACCTTTTTTACCCGGCGCAAACTTAGGCGTGAGTTTTTTAGTATGACAAATTGTTCTTTCCAGCTCCCAAGCGTCATCATTGCCTCGCAATAACGAATCAGCGGCTGACTTAGCAAAATAATCAGGCAGCCCTGATGTATTAGAAAGAAGGTGTTCGATTGTTATTTCATTGGAGTAATCTATACCTTTTAATAGATGAAGCTTTTCCATATACCTGCTTGATAAGTAAGTGGAAATCTTTTCATCCAGAGTCAATTTGCCTTTTTGAGATAATGAAATTATGAGCGCAGTAACATATAGTTTTGTGACGCTTGCAATAAAATATTTTTGGTCAAATTGCATTTCGCCTCGCTCTCCGCTCCAAGCAAATGAGCCATCACCACTTTCAACTCGCAGCACCGTGCTAAAAATATTTTTTTTGCTGATAATATCATCTAAGCATTTCTCGAGTAAGCTCTCACTAGTTCTCATAATAAAGCAGTCCTCCTATGAAAAATAATGGCGACACCCTCTAAAAGAACTAATAAACCATTTTCTCCTCCAAATACTTCACCAAATCGCAAATCTTCACATGCTCTTGCTCCATTGAGTCTCTGAAGCGCACAGTAACTGAATGATTCTCCAGCGAATCAAAATCATAAGTGATGCAAAACGGCGTACCTATCTCATCCTGGCGCCTGTATCTTTTGCCAATAGAGCCAGTATCGTCATATTCGCAATTGAAATGCTTGCTAAGCTCTGTATACACTTTCATAGCCTCGTCACCAAGCTTTTTGGAAAGAGGAAGCACCGCAGCTTCCACAGGCGCCAGCGCCGGATGGAAACGAAGAACCACTCGCATATCGTCATCACCAATTGCCTCTTCGTCATAAGCTTCACATAAAAACGCGAGCAGCATTCTGTCAACGCCCAACGAAGGCTCTATGCAGTAAGGCAGATAGCGCTCATTCGTCACGGGGTCGAAATAGCTCAAATCATCACCGGCGTGCTCCGAGTGCTTTTTAAGGTCAAAGTCAGTTCTGTTAGCTATGCCCCACAACTCGCCCCAGCCAAACGGAAACTTAAACTCAATATCCGTCGTAGCGGCAGCGTAATGAGAAAGTTCATTCTCGCCGTGATCCCTGGCGCGCATACTTTCATCCTTAATTCCAAGCGCTTTAAGCCACTCTATACAGAAATTGCGCCAGTACTCGAACCATTCCATATCTGTGCCGGGTTCGCAGAAAAATTCCAGCTCCATCTGCTCAAACTCTCGCGTCCTGAATATGAAATTTCCGGGCGTAATCTCATTTCGGAAAGATTTTCCGATTTGACCGATTCCGAAAGGCATTTTCTTGCGGGTTGTACGCGCAACATTTTTAAAGTTCGCAAATATCCCTTGAGCAGTCTCCGGACGCAGGTAAACCGCATTTTTAGACTCCTCAGTAACCCCCGCGTGAGTTTTAAACATTAAGTTAAACTGGCGAATCGCTGTGAAATTATGCTTTCCGCAGCTTGGACAATCTATATTATTATCATCGATGAATTTTGACATTTGCTCATTGCTCCACTCATCTATGGCAGATTTATTATCGCCCATAAACTCCTCGATGAGCTGGTCTGCCCTAAAGCGCTCTTTGCACTCCTTGCAGTCCATGAGCGGGTCAGAAAAGCCACCCACATGTCCGCTCGCTTCCCACACTCTAGGGTTCATAATGATAGCCGAGTCAAGCCCTACGTTATGTGGATTCTCCTGGATAAACTTCTTCCACCAGGTTTTCTTCACGTTGTTTTTAAGCTCCACTCCAAGCGGGCCATAGTCCCACGAATTAGCAAGACCTCCATAAATTTCCGAACCGGGATAGATAAAACCGCGATTTTTTGATAGTGCTACAATTTTTTCCATGGTTTTTTCCATGAGTGATTCCTCCTCTATATTTTATATGATTTGACTATGCAGGCTCTTCCGGGGATAATCTCTGAATAAACGTGCAATTTTCAATAAAAAAAGCCCTCCATCCCACAAGGGACGAAAAGCATTACCTTTCCGCGGTTCCACCCTAATTGACTCGGATATGCCACAAATGACAAATCACAAGCCCTCTTTAGCCGGCTTAGCCGAATATGCTCCAAAGCGCCTTCACCGCAACCTGTGCCGGGAAGCTTTCACTATCCTTCCCTCGCTTTTGCCAAGTTTGAGCGGCTACTCCTCTTTTTCAACGCATGTATATGGTTGTGATTGTAAGTTTATCGTAAGTGGAGCGGGATGTCAAGGGCTGTTCCTATTTGTATACTAAAAATTCAAATTCCTCAATCGGGGCTCATGCAACCCAAGCCAATTCTTCACCTGCACATGGCAGCTGTCTCTATTCCTTCCCCCCACAAAGCTAGAAAACGCAGCACATTCCACATACATAACCAGCTCAAGCTCTTCAAGCGTCAGGTGCTCACCTGCGAATTCCACGTTGAATCTATCCACAAGCAGTACATCACTTCTTCGTTGGGATATACGCCTGGCCTTATCGCCTCCGGGGGCAAGCTCCACATAGCAAGCCTCTTTTTTATAAAGATGCTCATTCGCTTTGCCATGTTCGGACAAGTTTATAATTATATCAGCTTCTTTCAACAGATATGAGCCCTGACCTCCGAAATTCACGGTAAGCCCGCAGTCATCAAAGATATCGAAAGCAATATCGTCATACGCGCTCGTATCTGACTCAACTTCCAAAATCACACCAAGATGATTCAGCTCAGCATAAAGCTCAGTCAACAAAGCCTTTGTGATGGCCTCATCGCCTGCTACTATGACCATAGAAAGCTTCGACGGGTCAAACTTTCTTTTTCTTACTACTTTTTCTATAACCTGTTCCAGCAGAAAAACCTTTGCAAATATGCCCTCTGGCACATAGAAACCTTGCGGCAGAAGCAACTCGTCGCTTGTGAACATAGCACGTACGCCAAGAGCTCGTGCCTCTTCGCCAAGTTTCAGGATAAACTTCTCCTCAGCACCACCCAAAACCATTTCATATCCCTGTGTGCTGCAGATAGAAGTCTCTTTTATTGATATGGGCACAAACTTCTCTACATACCAGTCGCGGATGAAACCAGGAGCTTTTTTCACCAGACCATTGGACAAATTCAGCTCGTCTATATTTTTTGCAAGTTTTATTTTCGCAAATTTTCCGGGCATAAAATCACCTCTATAAACTCTATGACATGCGAGGTAGTTTTATGTCCGGTGCCGTCAACGGTTTTCCAGATAAGTTAGGTACCCATCCACCATTCGCACAACATCATCGAACGTTTGCAGCTTCACAATCTCTTTGCGCATTTCAGTCGCGCCCGGGAACCCTTTTACATACCAGCCCAAATGTTTCCGCATTTCCCGCACGCCGATGTATTCACCCTTGGCCTTGATGATTTCTGTTGTGTGGAAAAGCGCTGTATCCATACGTTCCGACACGCTCGGAGGCGCTATTTTCTCACCTGTTTCAAGGAACTTCTTAATTTCACGAAAAATCCAAGGATTTCCCTGCGCTGCCCGGCCTATCATAACAGCATCGCAGCCGGTATGCGCCTGAATTTTGAGATAAGAATCTAAGTCCGTTACATCGCCGTTGCCTATGACAGGAATTTTTACAGATTCTTTCACAACCTTAATGATATCCCAATCGGCCACCCCGCTGTAGAACTGACTTCGCAGCCTACCATGAATACAAATAGCGCTTGCGCCTGCATTTTCTATTACTTTAGCGACTTCCACAGCATTTTGGCTCTGTTCGTCATAGCCCTTGCGTATCTTGACGCTCACAGGCTTCGACGATGCTTTGACCACCGCCTCCACAATATGTCCAATCAGAGAAGGATCTTTCATGAGTGCTGACCCTTCCCCATTTCTAACGATTTTTGTGGCGGGACAGCCCATGTTTATATCGATTATATCAAAAGGATAGTCGTCTAACTTTTTAGCCATAGCGGCCAGAAATGGAGGCTCACTGCCGAAAAGCTGTACGGTTCGATATTTTTCACTGGGGTGAATGAGCAGCAGAGGTGCCGTGTTTTTGCTGTTATAGCTCATGCCTTTAGCACTTACCATTTCTGTGTAGGTAAGCTCACTGCCTTCCCTGGCACAGATTCCTCTGAAGGTGGCATCCGTAATGCCCGCCATGGGCGCCAGAATAGCATTGCATGAAAGCTTAACATCGCCTATCGTTAAAGTATGTTTAGCGTCCATCTGCATCCCCCTTGAACTTTACCACATACCATGCTTTCAATGACACGAAAAACTCCTGCTTCTCCCTAGCCAATTTGTCCAAGTCAAGCTTTGCGCCGATTTCATCAAAGTTTTCATCCCACTCTTCAGGCAGACATTCGAAATAAACATCGCCATTATCCCTGAATTTCAGCGCAAATATGCAGTGGAGCTTTGCGGCATAGTATGTGCAAATCTGCTGCACTTCGTCCCGAATAGGCCCAGGCAAATTTGCATGCAAAGGGTTGTAATAATAGGTTTTGTTATAAATAGATGCTCTGCCTATGAGCGATTTATTTTCTTCCATAATGCCTCCTTAATTGCCATAGTAAGTGCTGAATAACCTGCTTATGACTGAATTGCGCATAAATTCTTTAAAAGACGAGGAGCGTATGAGCGCAGTACTAAAGCGAAGTACGAGCGCGATATACGCGACGATGTACTTTAATGAATTTGAAGCAATCCAGGCGTAATGAGGTTGTTCAGTGCTTACCATATATTCCTCGAACTGAAACTTCACCAGAATCAAGCGCTCGCCGCTGCCCGTCCTCAAGAATCACCTCGAGACGTCCGTATTCGTCTATCCCGATAGCTGTGGCATTGTATGCGGCAGCCTGCTCGTGTATAATTACAGCCTTGCCAATATTCACACACAGCGACCTGTACTCATCAATAAATGAGCTGATGCCGTGTTCTTCAAATTTCTCGTAGTATCGGCTTAATTCCGCGAGCAATGCCTTAATTATCTCTACGCGGTCGTGATAAATCCCTGTCAGCATATTAAGTGACGTTGCTTTGCCTGCAAGTTCTGATGAAAAGCTTTCGCGCATGACATTTATGCCTATACCAACCACTGTGCCAAATATACCGCCTTCTACCAGTATGCCACAAATTTTCTTACCGTCAACAATTATATCATTGGGCCATTTGATAAGAGGGTTATGGGGTGTGCTCGCTAAGAGTGCACTCAGCACGTTTCTGACACAAATTCCTGCCATGAGTGTCAAGTGGGAGGGATCGTTTTTTGGCTTTAACAGCGCGCTCATATAAATATCACTAGCCTCGCCGCCGTCCCAACTGCGCCCAAGGCGGCCTCTGCCCGCGGTCTGCTTTGCAGCGATTACGCATATTCCGGGATGTGCGCCACCTCTGCCAAGCTCTTTGGCATATTCATTGGTTGAGCCAATTTCGTCAAGAAACACTATTTTTTCAGCCACCAAGGGGCTATGGAAGCTTTTGAAGCTGCTTTCGGTCATGTGAGATTCTCCTTTGGCTATGCTATCTCATTTTGCGTGATTTGTCCCTTTCGCTCAAAAACATAAGGATGAATATAAAAACAGCTATACAAATAGTAATAAACGCATAAGGGTTATCCAAAAAGCTTTCTTGTATGCCTCTGGCAAAGCTATAAATACTGCGCATGACTTCATTCATATCCGGTATAAAAATAAGCACAATATGCCTGCTTGTCAATCTTCTAATGCTATACAGGCGAGCATAGTCAATCACTCCCCACAGACGCACACCCGCCATAACTATATGGCTCATATTTAATGTCATATAAAAAACTTTTGACGAGCTTAAATTGAAAGCTCTAGGGTCAAAAATCCACCATATTATGAAAAGAACTGGCATACTGAGCACAAGAGCCAAGAACATAAAAACAATAAAGTAAAAAAAGCTGCTCCAAATGTGTTGAAAAATGTAACTAATGTGATAACCATAAGAGCTGCCTGCAAGGCCATGTGGAGGTGTTTTCTTGCTTTTTGCTTCACACCCAATAATCAATCCTCTTATCAAACAGATAAAATTTCCCTGACTAGCTTACACAACATCATCTCTGCTGAAAACTCCCCTGCCAGCTCATGATAGGCCCTCAACTTATCCTTATCAATCTTATCTCTCATCTTAACCGCCCTTATCATGACATTCTTAGCCGTATGCTCCATATCAATAAATTCCATGATGCTGACCTTATAGCCCAAAGCTTCCAGCAGCTGTCCACGCAAAGCATCAGTCAAAAGAGCTGAAAACCGCTCTTTCAGTATGCCATGCTTGAGGAGTGGCGCAAGCTGTGTACTCTCTATTTGACTGAAAAGTTCATGCTGGCAGCAAGGGACACTTATAATCACTTTTGCCCCGCTCTTGACAGCATAATTCAGCGCAAAATCCGTGGCAGTGTCGCATGCGTGAAGAGTAATCATCATGTCACATCCACTGCCCATATCGAATGTTCCTACATCGCCACAATGAAAGTGTAGATTCTCATAACCAAGGCTAGCTGCTAAATCATTGCAATGCTTAATAACATCTTCTTTCAGATCCAAGCCTGTGATTTTCACATTTTTGTTCAACACAAAATTAAGGTAATAATACAACGCAAATGTCAGATAACTCTTACCACACCCGAAATCCAGCACATGCGCGCCACTCGGAACATGACTCACGACAGAGTCCATAATTTCCAGAAACTTATTTATCTGGCGAAACTTCTTCTGTTTGTCAGCAAAGACCCTGCCCTCTTTGCTCATGAGTCCGAGGGCTATAAGCAGCTCATGCGCCTCACCGTCCTTGAAGACATAGTTCTTAGAGCGATTGTGATCACGGGGCGCGGCAATTTTTACAGGCTTCGCTTCATTGATTCTAACGACATTGCCCTTCTTGCCTACCAATAGCTTGAATGAGTTTGCCCCACAATCAACTTCCCATTGCTTATAACCCAAGTCTGCGACTTCTTCAAGTTTAAGTCGTATGTAGCCTCCCGCTAAGTTGTAATGAAAAACCTTGTCCGCAGTATGGAAAGAAAACTGCAAGACTTCTTTATCCCCCAGCATTATCGGAATAGCTACAATTTTTTTATATGCATTAGCGGCACTTCTGGGAGCTGAGATAATTATCCTGCTCAAAGGATTACCCTCATTCACACTATCTATCGCCGCCATTATCTCATCAACCATCTTATATGAGTCCGAAATAATCCCTCACTCCTCCTATGAAGTAAAGCGACCCAAAGGCGCATATTATCTCCTCTGAATCAGAGCTGGAAAGCACGTAATCCAGCGCCTCGCCCACATTATGTTTAAACACAACATCGTCATGAAAGTTTTTAAGCTGTGTCATTAGTTCATCCCCCGGCAAGGCTCTCACGTTGTCAGGCGTTAGAGTTATAAAGCGCTTGGCTATGCCTGCGAAAGGCGCAAAAATTGCCCCCACATCCTTATCAGCCATGCATCCGCAAACGAAAGTCAACTTCTTCCCGGCAAAATAATGGCCAAGCCCATCAAGCAAGGACTGCGCACCCTCAGCGTTATGCGCCCCATCGATAATAGTCAGCGGGTTTCTACTCACTATCTCAAAGCGCCCTGCCCATCTGGCTCGTGTAAGGCCCTCTCGGATGTCTTCGTCACTTATTTCAAAGCCTTTTGTTCTGAGCTCTTCACAAGCCAGAACGCTGAGAGCAGCATTGTACACTTGATATTTGCCCAACAGCTTGATTTCCAAGTCTTTAAAATTGCCGAAATCAAAGCTTGTCCCATCGATATTCCAAGCCTTAATGTCAACAGCGTTCTCGCTAAGCTTTATAAGCTTCGCGTTTTTTTCGCGGCATGTTGTTTCAAAAACAGCCATAACCTCAGGCGCGGCAGGATAGGCTATAGTCGTACCATTTTGTTTTATAATACCTGCTTTTTTTCCGGCGATTTCGGGCAGTGTTTCGCCCAGATATTCCATATGATCAAAGCCTATGCTGGTAATCACACTAACAAGGCTCGTGTTGTCATCAATAATATTTGTGGAGTCAATAATCCCGCCCATGCCTACTTCCAAAACAACTATATCGCATTCATGCTTCTTATAATGCAACATGGCCATGGCTGTAAGAATCTCAAACTCGGTAGGATGGTCGTCCGACTCTGCTTTCATTATGTCAATCTTTTGGCTGATTAAAACCATAAATCCAGCAATTTCTTCCTCTGTTATTTCCGCGCCGCTCACACGAATACGCTCAGAGAAGCGTTGAATAGCCGGAGATATAAAAAAGCCTGTTTTATAGCCCGCTTTCATGAGAATCGAATAAAGACAAGCACACACAGACCCCTTGCCATTCGTGCCCGCTACATGCACAAATTTAAGTTCTTTTTGGGGGTCGCCCAGAAGCTCCAAAAGTCTTTTTATACGCTCGAGACCCGGCTTGGAGCCAAACTTGCGCGTCCCTGATATATATTCAATCGCCTCTTTGTATGTCATAACTTTGCTAGTCCCTTCTCGCGCTCACATGCGCACATTTTCCGCCCATGAATTTGACAGCGTAATCGCTTGCGGCTTTAACTTCATCATGCTTAAAGATTAAAAAATCGTCTTTTTGCAGCGTCAGCTTAATGGGCTCATCGCCGCGCAGGTAAATCTCCGCCTCCACGCATTCCAAACAATAAAACGCGTTGAATCCGGACGTATCTAAATGAATTTCAGTGCCTATAAGCGCCATTTCAAGCGTGCCCGAGTAGCCATCACCTGTCATCAGATTAAAATCAACACATTTCCCTTCACATTTTGTGATCCAATCACCCATGAAAAAATCCTTCTCACAAGGCTTGAGCTTAACTGTATGGTAGCCCTCATGCGCCAGGGTTAAATCGCCTTCAAGCGGCATAATATGGCGCTTGAAACCGGGAAGGACTGTAAATGTGCACTCGTCCAGCTCAACGGTGGCTGTAGAAACTCTGAAAGAGAAATTACGCTCCGCATAGAAGCTATTCTCAGGATATATATATAGCTCGGAAGTGATGCCTCCGGCCCAGGCAGTGCTTCTTGCCCCGGCTTTTGGGCGTATAAAATAAATTACCTCAGCAGGCAATCCTTTATCCACAGGAGGCTTAAATATAGCAGCGTTCACAAAAACAGTCACCATAATACCTATGAGCGAATCAACAATACGGTTAAACGAAAACGCTATGGGATCAATACCTCCCGGGTCAAGCGTTCCAGTAATAATGGTCATATAAACAAGGCAGCTAAGAACTATGCTTCCGCCCAAGCGTGACACGTGACATGTGTGAATCAAGACAACAATACCAATGAGCGCACATAATATGAATGCCACAGTCCCATATCCGGGCAAGCCAAAAAAAACAGCAATCGTACCAATCAAGCCCCCCATCAAAGAGGCCACTATATTGCTTTTACCGCTATCAATAGACTTTTCCACGCTGGCCTGCATACAAAGTATGGCCGCTGTGACCGCCATCATAATCCCGTCGCGATCCATGATGCCATAGAATATGAGGCATACAGCGACGGCGATACCTGTTTTTATGGTTCTTGGGCCAGGCCAATGCCATTCGATGCCCAGTTTTTTTATCATAGAGTTCAGGCTCCCTCGGAATAGGTAGGTTTATTCTGTGATTACTATTGATGTACAGAAACCCGCTCCTTTTCACCTAATATTATAAGCTTTGTTCGTTCGTTTTTTGCTGTTACAGCAATTATAACACGGTAAAATAACGACAATTCATTGACAGCGCAGGTATTTCCTCATGTGTGGACTATACGCGCTGATAAGGTTGCATTTATTCTGGCAAACAAACGTAGGGGCGCTGCTTGCCGCGCCCGCTGTAAGGGCAATAAACAAAATGCGAGCGGGGCGAGCAAGCGCGCCCCCTACAAATAATCAATGTATTTGGTCACTCTTATTTTCTCAACCCACTTGACTATATAAACCAATTTGACCATACAATCCCCCAAGAGCACCGCCTTTGGGGGATTACAAGTTACTACAATTAAGACTTCGAGATGTCTGATGAGAGAGCATCCCCCAAGTAAATCTTGAGACCACTCCCTACAGTCCCGCCTTTACCTCTTCGTATATCTTACCCGCAAGAACCAGGGACTTTTCCAAAAAGTCGCTACCTTTTTCCTTGTATTCATTGACAAAAGCCTCGTCTTTTATGCCACCGATATTGATAAGTACATTGAGCCATGCACCTTTAATGCCTGCTTCCAGCATAAGCGCCGCAACGCCCAGGTCGCTGGCAGCGTTTGCGTTTGATTTACCTACATAGTTACTTGTCATCACAAGTGCCTCATGAGAGTATTCCATAATCTCAAGTGGTACAACAGAGCATGCTTTAAGCGCTTGCTGCATAGCATCGCGCCTTGCCTTTTTTTCATCGTCTGTTGCTTTTGGCATTTTAAAAACAGCTTCCATCTGACCAAAGATTTCTGTGTCACGATCCATACAGTCAAGGAGCTTTGCGCGCAAGTCATTAGCTTTGCTCAGGGTAGACAGTGTAAGTTCTTCGTGCTCTGCATATTTCGCCTTGCCTGTAGTTAAAGCAGCTACCATATGCGTAAGCGCCGCACCCAAAGAGGCCGACAACGCCGCCACCGACCCGCCGCCTGGTGCCGGTGCATCCGAAGCCAGCTTTTCCGAAAATTCTGTGTTAGTTATTTGTGATAATTTCATATGTGTCATCCTCCTAGGATAAATTAAAATGTTCTTCAAGTACTTTCAAAGTATTCTCAACCGTACTTTCTTCTGTTCTGACTATGCTGAACAAGTTATGTTGGCGAACCTCTTCAAAAGTTTTTAGAACACCGATCCTGAACAGCTCATCTTGAGTCGCTATTTTCTTTTCAGGGTCTTTAAGCGACATAATGCAATCCAAAAACTCTTTGTGGTCTTCGCGCTTGCCATAATTTTCGCAAGTCACCAACTCAGGCGAAGCCAGCATACATGCAACTCTATTGTAGTCCGCAAGCTCACTCACCAGCTCTATCGGCAGGCATAAGTCAGCGACTACTGTGTTATGCTGCGATAGCTTTATAAGCTCAATGATCGCAAACTCCAGATACTCATTATAACCGTTATAATCCCCAGCCGCCAAAAACTCCTCAACAGACTGTCCAAAATACGCTTCCCAGTCTGTAACTTTGTTTCGCTTTGCGGCTTTTTTCTGATATCTTTCATCGCAAATGGAGAGCCATACTTTGAAGCTATCTTCATGCCAGTTATCATTGAAATGGACGAACCCATACTTCTTAGACAGCTCCCCGGCCATGGTAGTTTTTCCCCCGCAAGGAGTCCCCACTAAAAAATATACGTTTTGCAAGCTGTGTTTTAAAATGTTTTCAGCAATATTCACGATGTACTCCTTTTTGGATAGTATAGACATGAATTATGTCAACACTATCTAGAACAATCCGGAAATCCTACCCTCATCATCCACATCAATTTTTTCGGACGAAGGTGTTTTTGGCAGCCCCGGCATGGTCATAATATCGCCAGATATCGCGACAACAAAGCCCGCGCCCGCGCTGAGCTTGATTTGACGCACGGTCATCTCAAAGCCTGTAGGTGCTTTCAGAAGCTTGGCATTGTCCGAAAACGAATACTGGGTCTTTGCCATGCATATAGGCAGATCTTTATAGCCCATAGCCTCTATTTCTTTGATAGTGCTCAAAGTGCCTGGGCCAAAAGTCACGCCCGCCGCGCCATATACTTTTTTTGCAATTGCTTCGATTTTTTTCCTGATTGGCATATCGCTTTCATATACAAATCTAAAGTTATTGGGCTTCTCCAAGCATTCAAGAACTTTCACTGCAAGTTCTTTGCCGCCCTCCCCACCCTTTGAGAACACTTCAGAAAGTGCGGCTTCAGCGCCTAGTTCACGGCATTTGTCAAGCACAAACTTAACCTCTGCCTCTGTGTCCGTCGGGAACCTGTTAAGCGCGACAACAGCCGGAAGGCCATAGACTTCTGTCACATTTTGAATATGTTTTTCAAGGTTTTCAAAGCCTGTGGCAAGCTTTTCGATGCTTTCTACGCCCAACTCTTCTTTTGTAGCACCGCCGTGATGCTTAAGAGCTCTAATTGTTGCAACGATAACTACCGCAGAAGGCTTTATACCGGTTTTGCGGCACTTAATATCAATAAATTTCTCCGCGCCCAAATCCGCGCCAAATCCGGCCTCTGTTACAACATAGTCACCCAATTTCATGCCCATTTTTGTAGCGATTACTGAGTTACAGCCATGAGCGATGTTGGCAAACGGGCCGCCGTGGATAAACGCAGGCGTTTTCTCAAGCGTTTGCACCAAGTTCGGGTCAAAAGCCTCTTTCAAAAGAGCCGCCAAAGCACCCGCAGCGCTCAAATCCGCGCATGTAACCGGCTTATTGTCAAAAGTGTACGCAACTACCATCTTGGAGAGTTTTTCTTTAAGATCCACAAGGTCTTCAGCGAGGCAGAACACCGCCATTATTTCAGACGCAACCACTATGTCAAATCCATCTTCTCTTGGCATGCCATTGGTTTTTCCACCGATGCCGTTCACCATAAAGCGCAGCTGGCGGTCGTTCATGTCAATGGCCCTTTTCCACGTAATGCGTCTTGGGTCAATGCCGAGTTCATTGCCATGGAAAATATGGTTATCAATCATAGCGGCTAAGAGATTGTTCGCGGCGCCTATAGCATGTAAATCACCTGTGAAGTGAAGGTTTATATCTTCCATAGGCACAACTTGCGCGTATCCGCCACCCGCAGCACCGCCTTTAACGCCAAACACAGGGCCCAAAGAAGGCTCTCTCAAGCAAATAACAGTTTTTTTACCAAGTGCTGTGAGCGCGTCACCAAGGCCTACTGTTGTAGTGGTTTTACCTTCCCCTGCGGGCGTTGGACTTATCGCGGTCACAAGTATAACCTGTGCATCCTTTTTGGACGCCATGCCTTTTAGAAGCCTGTGATCAACTTTCGCTTTGTATTTGCCGTAACAGGAATAGTTGTCTTCTGAAAGCCCTAGAGTTTCAGCGATTCTGTCAATTTTTTCGATCCGGCATTCTTGCGCGATTTGAATATCTGATTTCATTGAAGCACACCTCCGTTTTTAATTGTATATAGCGCTTGGTTGTTTCCATATCTATAAAACAGATAGTCTAAATCTGGTGCATCCCAAATGACTATATCTGCTTGCTTACCAACTTCGATACTGCCAACTTTGTCGGCTCTTCCCACAGCCGCAGCTGCGTTCAGAGTCACTGCACTCAATGCTTCCTTAGGAGTCATTTTGTATTTTAAACACGCAAGATTCATCGCAAACTGCAAGTTGAAATTTGGACTTGAGCCGGGATTAAAGTCAGACGCGACTGCCAGAGCCATGCCTCTATCCATCATATATCTCGCCCTTGCGTATGGTTTGTCTAAATAAAAGCTGGTGGCAGGCAACAGACAGCCTATAGCTCCACTTCCCGCGCAAAATTCAATCCCCTCATCAGTAGCTGCTATCAAGTGCTCCGCTGAGTGCGTTCCTATGCGCCCGGCAAGCTCGCCTCCGCCCACAGGGTCAATTTCATCCGCATGGATTTTGAGCGACAGGCCAAGCGCTCTGGCCTTTAGCAAAAGACACTCTGATAGCTCCGCGTCAAAAACCCCATTCTCACAAAATATATCACAAAACTCGGCCAAATCTT
>Ga0123355_10005697_pt1 | contig 18307 bp, 9 predicted proteins | sample TergutEmb28metaG_3_FD_89872 | JGI IMG/M metagenome (GOLD analysis project Ga0123355, IMG submission 89872) | Embiratermes neotenicus P1 segment gut microbial communities from Petit-Saut dam, French Guiana - Emb289 P1 | ecosystem: Host-associated > Arthropoda: Insects > Digestive system > Gut ... | reverse complement strand
GCAACATGTTTCGATTCTTATAGAATCATCTTCAGGCCCTTCTAAGATACAGATCCTTACCTAGCAATGTTTAAAATGTGCGGTGGGATCCCAAACGCTTACATTCTTGATATAACTATGTATAAAATGCATGTGTCGTTTTGTTCTTATTGTATGATCAGGATACTTATTGTACAATAAGAACAAAATGACACATGCATTTTATACACAGTTATATCAAGAATGTAAGTGTTTGGGATCCCAACAGCACATTTTAAACACTGCTAAGTAAGGATCTGTATCTTTGAAGGGCCTGAGGATGATCCTATAAGAATCGAAACATGCTGCCCTAATACAATAATAAACATAATAAAGTTTTGTTGTGTTTGACTGATACATCATTGTATATTTATATACTACTTTATCGTGTTGCAAGGGTCTACTTAGTGTCCTAGCGCTGATTATCTCAACTGTTGGAAGACAAGCCAGACACCTTCTGATGGCTGAATTGCAAGGGAATGTGAAATATAAAAAAAAAAAAATTTAAAAAACACAGATTTACTTGAAAAATACATGATAATATAATTTTTAAATTTTATTATTCATTCATGAACAGCTTTTTTTGAATTATAAGTATTATTATACATTGTATGCATGTAAAATAAATGAATAGTATGGAGGCTGTCTTTCCATATGTCCACATTTCATCTCTGAAACTAATGTGCAGGTTCTGATAAGCCTGCACCAAAATTTGTCACTCCAATTTAAATTTGATTAGTATATAAATAAAATGTTCTCAGTTTCATTAAAATCTGATTTTAGTGCAAAACATTTTTGTACGATGTAAATTACATGGATATCACAACTTAGATATGGAATGTTTCTTTGTATGGTAAGTCTCTAAATAGAAAGGCAACCATATGTGGTTTTGTGCAGTGTGGCATCAGTGATGTTTGTAGCTGTCCCATATTACATTTATATCTGCAGTAAGTGCATGTTACTAACCAGATGTCTGATAGCATAACTAAAAAATTAAACACCACCAAAACCTGCCACTGTCCATGACAATGAGCCAATTTCATCCATCTACCATCCTTACAACCTAACTCCTTAAAAATCTATCTGAATATTATCTTCCTAGTATGCTTCTTAGTCTTCCAAGTGGACATTTTCATAGAGGTTTTGTCATTAAAATTCTGTATGCATTTTCTGTCTCCCCCATCCTAACCTCATAACAAACCCATCCTTGACTTCATTATGATGACAGTACTTGGTGGTCTGCTTGTGTCATGATGTTTCTGTGACTTTCATTGTGACCTCATGTCCCTGAAGAATGGAATTCTCAGCTGCACTGCTGAAGAACCTCCAAACTGTGAACATAGGGCAATGTGACATTTTCTTTATTGTGCTGAATGAAGTGCTTGACAATAATGTCTGTCAGTAACAAATAGCAGGGTACTGTGACCACTTGTGATATGCATGCTGCATCCCAGTGGGTTCCTCAGTTTGGACAGAAACAAATTTTGATTTCATTCGTTTCCTCTTTTATGTAACCTTTTTAAATAGTACACATGCAATCTGACATTGCACTTTTAAACATTTCTTAATGTCCTTTTAAAGTTGGTAAATCATTTTGATGACTTCTCTGTATGATGTCATGTCCTCTGACACACTGCTTCAAATTTAAGGGCATGGTCCAAAATTTTCATACTTCAGTCAATAAAAACACACACACACCTCTGTTACTAGTCATTTGTATCCTTTTCAAACTAGTTCACTTTGGAGTTTACGCAACATGTCCAGCATTTATGCAACTGCTGGAATTCGGTTTTTGGAATCAAGTGTAGGACAGTAGATTCTTTGTCAGATAATAGAATCTGCTGCTTCTGTAGGGACATAGCTGGCAGAAAACATATTGTGATGTGCTGACATTTACAGAAGATACTAATTTTAATAGTGTTTTATTTTTTTAAACTCCCTACAATTTATATAGTACATTTTTAAGTTCACATGTTGTATTTTCTTAATGCTTAATAATTCATTGTAATTCTACTAGTGGGCAAACATCTTGTATAAATTATGTGACCATAGCAACTAGACAAAGTTACACTTGTGATATTTGTTTCACAAAGAAACAACAATTTAAAAGTTAATAATTTGATAGAAAAGGTTGGCACAGGGGTGATCAGGGGTTGGACAAGCAGGAAACACAAGGAATATTAGCAATCAATTCATGGACAAAGGCAATCTAAGGACTTTCTTAAAATACCTCCTGCTAAAAGAGCTGGGGAATAACTGAACTTGAGTGGAAATGAGCTAAGTATAACGTCAGGGCTGCTAATGGTAAACTATCATTTAAAAGGACATCTGTTTCAACTGGTGCTGGTAGGCAGTCCCAGGTGCAATAGATGCAAACAGGCATCCGAAACAGCTTCACATATTGTTTGTCATTGTGAGGTACCAGTGGTATTGAGATGTAGGCACCTGGACCATCATTCCTTGAAACCAGGTGACTTTATCGACATCTCTCTCAGCAAGATAATGCATGCTGTCCAAAGTTCCAGGCTGCTGACTGCTTAGGCAAAGAGTTGCACAAAAAAGCAGAAACAGTCGAGCTGCCGAGCATAATGTACTCTGATAATTTGAAATGTCTGTGTGCTTATGTTTAACACTTATCCTGCTAACGTGGAGAATATGGTGAGTTCCTAATAATGTTAGCAAATGGTAGATGGGATTTAACTTGGCGTTTAAAGGGTTAAGATCAAAAGAATCTGCAATTGACTTTACAATGCCTCGTTAGTGACTGAAACATGACCTACAACTTTAAAGGGTGATATGAAAGTGATGCTTCTTTAATACAAATTTAGCTCTAAATTTATATGAATTGGTGGTAACACTCCTGATTTAACTCTTAGAAGCACAGTGATAATTATGTACCATATAATGGAATCCAATTGCCTTTAACACACTAGTATCTATCTTTATGTCTCACATGTTTCAAAACTTCTGTTTGTTTCATTGCCTGTGTCTTACAAATGTTGTGGTTGTCATGGTATCATGTTCTTATGTAGCGTGGATTTGGTGCTTAGTGTCTGTATGCTGTATTTATTACAACTCTTAACCTACTTTATTGCACATATGTGTATTTACAGTACTCTACCTTTTGCTGTTGTATGCACGTTGTTCCATACTCATGTGCTGCGATGTTATTTGATGCTTGGTCATTGTTGTTATTGTCGTTGTCCTTGTTGGTTTTTTTCTTCTGCTTGATGTGCTACCAATGTGATTCACTCGTCAGCCATATGCTTTATCATTAAGTAAAACTACGTTTTGTCAATACAATGAATTTATGGATTATCTACGATTTTGAGAATAAAGAAGAAATTATTTCATATACAGCATGTACCAATTGGACTTTAAAATTGGAATGGAAGTTTTTCTGTGAGGTAGGAACTGGATTTTAGAACATTATTTCAAATGATTTGCATTCTTTAAAGAGTGACTATTATTTATATTACAAACTCACCATCTTTTTTTTCTGCAGAGTCACGTTCGAACTCTATGGGTGCTGTGTTCATGACATGTGGCTATTCTGGCTCATTTGATCATGAAATCAAAGACCACGTCCCTCTCAAAGCATCTCGCTCTAGGACGTTCACATCACCTTCCAAGATAAGGTCAACAAATAGTATTACAGACACTGCTTCAAGAACAGGGGCCCCTTCATGCACATCTCCATCTTCACTTAGTGATTCTAATGAACCGTTAACATTACCACTACCCCCCATGCCTGGCCCCACTCCTGCAATTCTTCCCACCTTTATACCTGATCCTGCTCTTCCTCCTGCTCATGTCATAACCAGTGGTGTCACAGCAGAAGTGGCAGTGCCTCTTGCAAGTCAGTGGGGCAGTCTGACAGAGAGTGAAATAAATCCAGTGCTTAGCAATGTGGCTGAGGGCAGTGATTATGATGAAGGTGATGTGCAAGGAACAAGCATACCACTGGGGGCACCATCTACATCACAGTCAGATGGAATTCTATGTGTGCGGGCAAAACATGTAGCTGTATTTGCGAAGGAAAAAGAGAAACAAAAACAAAAACAAAAGCAGCAACAGCAACAGCAACAGCAACAACAACAACAACAACAACAACAACAACAACAGGATCACAGCCACCATCATCACCATCACCATCGTCACAATCACAGTTACCATGGACAGCAGCAACCGCAGTGTTGTGCAAGGTTAGGTGGTGGAGACAGTGGTGCCAGTGGTGGAAAACATCGCCTGCACAGTAACTCTTGTGTTTTGGTATGAACTTGTGCAAGCATTCACAAAATATGTCACAGCCAGTAAATGAAACCTACATTTATTCCCAGGGAAAGAAGGCAGTTTGCAAAGTAACTGTTTCTAGAACGTTCCAATTGCAATAATATATCAGTGAAATTAAATGAAATAGTTTGTCAAGCTTTTTCTTATTTTTAAAACACAGCCTTCTCTCTGCTTCTGTTACATATATTATTTATTAAGGAATTTAATTCTATTGAAGCCCTATATTAACTCTAGATGTATTGCTGGTAACAAATAGTAACATCCAGTTTGAAATGTTCACTATACACGTACATGTGTCTCGTATACTAAACTGCTCATCGTTCTAAACCTTCAGTGTTAGGTAATATCTTAACATAAATGTGATCAATGATGTATACCATGCACCAATGATAGAGATGAGGACTACATTCCGAGTAATACTGCAATCATACACAATCAGTGGTGGAAATGGCTGTTTTGAAAAACGTGGGGAATGACCAACATATGTGACAGAGGCAGATCTGCATTGCGGGATTGGGAATTCATTCCTGCATGTATTGTTGGTGGGATCTATATTCTTGATGTGTACAATACTGGAGAATATTTTTGTAATAATGTGGAATAATGTAGAATTCCAACTTGATGGAACAAGGTAATTTTATTGATGTGTTCTTAGCTCAACATGTTCTGGGTACATATGCCAATCATCAGGAGCATTAGATGTTGAGTTGCAGCATATGGTTTTCTGCACCGAGTTTTTGGATGGGTGGTGTGGTCTTAAGAGCTGTTGCATAGGTCGTGTGTATGTCACAAGGTTAAAATAAGAACCTAGACCGACAGTGTTTGAGAGCAAGACTAAAGATAAAGGTCACCCCGTAAGAAGGCTTGAAGGCACAGATGTGGCAGTAGAAGTAACTCTGCTCATGGTTAAGCGCAATACTGGATGGAGGTGTGTGTTCATTGCCATGCCACGGCCACTGTACTTCTTGGAAAGAGGCCCAGTACCCATTGTACAGGAGGCTTGTTTGGATATAGGGCTGGTCAGGGTAGGTGTGGTGAAGAGAAAATCTCTTGCTGCCACTGGAGTTCCAACTCCTAAACGTCCAGCTGAGTCACTATACTGATTATGCTATCCCAAGCCCCAGAGATGAAATGCATAGCAATTCATTTGGCTCCAAGAGAGAGGATATAGCAGATGAGTGGAGAATATTTAAAAATGAAGATCTACATTACCTATAGTATCAGGATGTGGTGTGAAGAATGATGGGATGGGTAGGAGATTCATGTATCACACATGACAGAAAAATAAAAACATACAAGATATTAAACACTCAGGTCTGTAGCCATATCACAAAGGAGGATCCATATTTTCTTGATACGGTTCTTTTTAAAGCTGTAAATGCATGACTGTGGATGTAGTTTTTGTACATTTTGTTAGCTATGGTACGTTTCAGATTAGACATTTTGGATACGAAGGTTTATTATTTATTCTTGTTTTTAAGCTTTCGCCGTGTTCTAAATGTAATTTGGTCAGCAAATCATGGAAGCCACTGCTTTATAAACTCAAAGAGAGGAGACAGCCATCCATCACACAACAGTAATCCCACCTGCACACGCACTTATATACACCCTCCCCCTCCACTACCTGCTGGACTTCTACCCGCCCCATACGAGCACACTACTTCCTATTGGCTCTGCCACTTCCCCGCTTCAACCCAACCAGGTATAAATACCCCACACAATCCATCCACTGACATATTTCATTCACCTGCCTATGAAGATGGAACCGACAGTGAGCTCCGAAACGTCGGCAATTAGAACTCAGACGCCGGGGAATTACCCAAAAAGGAACAAATTACGTTTATTATTTAGTGTTTCAGTTTGTGTTTTATTTCTGTAATCATATTTCTGGTGTGTTTCCCTTGTATACAGAACTGCTGTTTTAATTTCTGCTGAAGTTGTGTGCAGGGTGGGACAATAAAAGACACGGAACTCAGGGCCCCATAACTAAATGTGTGGCAATGATTGTTTGTTTGTTTCTTTGTCAGTAGACCTTTTTCTGATAGATTCCTCAGAATTTCTGGCATACTTACATTGTTTTACCTTTGAAAATAGGCATTTTTGATATACAAATATAAAGTCTCCATAAGAAAGATAATCAGATTAAGAGCCCTTAAAGAACCTGTACAAAATCATATTTTACTTCCGTCTTCCAAATTTCTATCTCTTTGTTAAGGAGTTTTACAGTACGGATGAAATGTTTTTATTTTATTTGAGAATTATTGTGGGCCCCTGTCTTCTTATGTGTCTGTCAACTGTCTTGATGAATTACCATTGTACGGCCTCAGTACCATTTTGATGGTTGTACAGAACAGGAAATAAAATGGTTGTTTCTGGGTAGAGAAGATGGAGGCCGATGGTTCCTTCAAAACTTCGGTAACTGTCTACAAAAGTATACAAAACAATGCCGCAAAATAGTGTAATCTTAACGTTTACTGCCATCATAACCTCATGTATTTTATGTGCAAACATTCTTTTTGTATAAAAGGGAGGTGTGTAATTTTATTTATGTCAGCTTGCGCTGCTTTCCTTGTTTGTCGCTGCTGCTTTGTTTGTTTGACCTTATTGCAGCAATACAATTGCAGGAAAAATAATTTTAGAATGGATTTTGGCAGTTTACAAGTCATATAATATCTTTTAGGATATTGGGAGAGAATTTGAGTGGTATATCATTCTACTCTGAGCACTTAGTAATGGAAAAATAAGTTCAAAGAGCATTGAAACACTGGAATGAAAAAGATAAGGCAAATATATCTGTGACCGATAAAATTTTCATATAAAATAGTACTTAAATTTTGGATGTCTTCCATCTTTCCATCTCCTCAGTGAGAAGTTTCGTTGTATGGTTAAAAATTTGGTGTCTTTTGTCTTGGTGTAATAGAATGAGCCCTTGTACATCTCTGAATTTATTGAAACACAATTTAAATATTACTTAAATAATGGTGTTTAGTGATCAAACCTTCTTCATTGTATAACTAATTTGCAAGATTACTTCTTGCGTGTGACGAGTACTGTTAGAACTCCTCACATAATTTATGCCAGAACCTTTCAGGGTTTCATAAAAGACTCTCCATTCTAAATGTTTTATGTTATGTTATTTTCAAACATGTATTTAAGTACTTTTTAAAACAAATTTATTTGTGGTTGTGGAAAATGATGTGGGCTTTACTGCCTTTAAAATAATATTTTAATTTCCTTGTAATTTAAATGATTAAGATTATTATACGAGATATAAATGTCTTGTTACAAACTTTTGTAATATACTCTAGAGAATAAGCTGTTAATGTAAATGGATTAAGTAGCCTTTTAGGCTACAGACTGTCCCATAACATGCCTAACAGACAGTGAGGGGAGGAAGAGGTATAGCTCTACCCATACTCAACCTCAGTGTTAGACAGGGATGTGTAGTCAGTGCCATGCTCCGGCTACTTTACCATCAGAAAATTAACCTTTTATATAAGGAAGATTAATTTTCAATTAATGGTCCAGTGACTCTTAGACCCTATAGTGCCAAGTCATGAGTTATTTAATCTTTCCATATTCTGATTTTTTTTTCTGTTATTTATTATTTGAGTTCAGTAATTATTAATTCAAAAGTTTCTGCTATGTGATACACCACAGAAAAAAAGGATGCACTTTCAGAACTACACGAGTATGAAAGCGTAGTTACTTATTTCATACCTATTTGCCTGGATACTGGTTTTAGTGTATAGAGAGAAAAAATGACATTGTCCAAATGTGTGTATCTTGCCAGTGTATCTCATTAGTGTATTGTGAAACAAATGATATAAAGACAAGTCAAATTGTCTTTAGAAATCAGTTTGATCACTGACTTGGATCTTAGGGACCACTCATTTTTGAAGGTTATTTTGAAGGCATTAGATAAGATGCAATATTATCTGAAAGTTCCACATTCTTGTCTGTAGTGTTGATGTAAATACAGGTTTTAAGCATGATTTAAGGTTCTGACTGCAGTACTGATGGACATACAACTCTTTTGGGATGTGATGCAGTGTTAACTGGCAGCCCCTGAAATTTTTAAGGACTGTATTTCCATTATCTTCAGTTTTAAGCAGTCAAAGAAGAATGATTTTTGACTGTTTGATACTAAAGAGTTTCTTCTTAGCATGCTTGACCCCTGAAGATGCTAACACTACAGTAATTCAAAACACCAGGAACTGCTCATCCAAGATCACTGTGTCACATCCCAGGAGACTCGTATCTTCAACTTTCGGGCAGACTACTGTCACAATCTTCTAGGATGTGACAACCATTCAATTTGGTAGGCTGGTAAGGAGGTACCTAAACCTAGCATGAGAGTTTCAAATCTTTGTGTATTCTTTGAGTGTTACTGTACTTTCATTCATTGTGTAGTCTACCTTTTGACAAGTCCATAGCCTCTTTGAAAGTGATTTCTCCATAGCACTTCCTTCAAAGTTCAGTATCTTATTTTGTCTGCAAGGTCATCCAATATCTGCTTACATCTTCTTCCTCGCCTTCTCTTTCCTTCTGTCTCTTCTTCAATAATGTGGTTTAAAATGTGGTTCCTATGCGAGATGTGACCAAACCATTTAGCCTTCCCTTATTTCACTGTGTAGGATGTTTCTTTCTTGCATGACTGTATGTAGTACTCCTGTATTTTCCACATTATTGGTCCAAATGATGTTCTCCATCCTTCTCCTTTGTCAAATTTCAAAACTTTCCACTCATGTTTGATCTATATTCAGAAGTGTCCCAGTTTCAGCACCATGACAAGCCATGCTCCAAATGTAGCACTTCATTAGTGTCTGAATTAAATTTAAGTTCAGTTAGCTGGTGAAAGGAGTCTTCTTGTTGAAAGCTGCTTTTGTGGTGGTAATCACAGATTTAACTTTGTTTACATCTTACCATTTGCCATCAGGTTACCCAGATAATTTAAATATTCCACATTCTCCAGTTTTTTAATCTATGAATTGGTGGTGAGGATGGTAGTCATGAAATTGTCATTACCTTAGTTTTATCCACATTAATTGGTCTTCTGTAGCATCTTCCAACTTCACCTAGTCTAATAATCATGCCCTGTAGTACCATTTGTTACATTCTACTCTATAGATTACAAATTTAATTTCCCAGATGAGTTGAGGTCAGAATTAACATATTATAAAAATACATAATGTAAAAATCATTTAATAACATTAAATTCATCCACACTTTATGATTTAATTTGAATTCTTTTGATTTTTTCTTGTATTGATGTCCAAACAAACATCAAAATCCAGCATTATTACTACCAAACCTTATGGTTCCTAATTATGAGATATTAGTGATAAATTGTGAACTCCTGATATGACCGATATACTATAAATTTGCAATATGAAAATGAAAAATGATCATTAAAACATGCTGCAGATGATTCCCATGTTTTGGGATAAAGAGGGAAATATTCTGTGCTTCAATTTTGAGGTGCAACATCCCTGTTGTGTATTAAATCACAGTGTACAAAGTTAGTGTGAAGCAGTCTAAACACGACTATATTTGGTATCTATAGCTAGCGATGGTAGGTAGCTATCAGCAACTATATGTTTCGGCCATCATCAGGTTGTTCATACTAAAGTAGATAAAGTAATACAACATGCAAATTCAGTCAGCTTGATGTCGAGACCTTGAACACCTTAACATTCATTAATCTCACAGATTTTTGGTTATGGCTAATAATAATACTATAAGTATTTTTTGGAGGCGTGGAGTTCAGGGTCAGGCGAGCTAGTTGACTAGCAGTAGACTGGTGTGTTGTTGTGTGTTGGTCAGCTTCTTGACAGGCCTAATCTAGTGGCAGGTGGGTGTGTGCTCCGAGGCACGGAGGATCATGTCCCATGCGTGGGAGGTAGATTCTTTAGCTGGCATGGAGGTTGGTGTCCCATAGCTCATGATGTGTGGAGTATGTTGTGGCTTTTGCACACTGTTTGCTGTAGGTAACCAGTGAGTTGCTCAAAACAGGTTGTAGAAAACTGCAATTGTATAGTAGAATGTAGGTGATCAGCGTAACTTTCTCGGGGCTTCTTAATCCAGCCTAAATGCAGTGTCACTGTTTTGCATGCACACCATGAATATGATGAAACACCGTTATACAATACAACGTAAAACGTGCCTCTCACACGATGGATAGTAACAGCCTCGAAAAAGTTACGCAGATCACCTACATTCTACTATACAAGTGCAATTTTCTACAATCTGTTTCAAGCAAATCACTGGTTACCTACAGCAAACAGTGTGCAAAAGCCACAACATACTCCACACATCATGAGCTATGGGACACCAACCTCCACGCCAGCTAAAGAATCTACCTCCCACGCATGGGACATGATCCTCCGTGCCTCGGAGCACACACCCACCTGCCACTAGATTAGGCCTGTCAAGAAGCCGACCAACACACAACAACACACCAGTCTACTGCTAGTCAACTAGCTCGCCTGACCCTGAATTCCATGCCTCCAGAAAATACTCATAGTATTATTACTAGCCATAACCAAAAATCTGTGAGATTAATGAATGTTAAAGTGTTCAAGATCTTGACATCAAGCTGATTGAATTTGTATATTGTATTACTTTATCTACTTTAGTATGAACAACCTGATGATGGCCACCATGATTGCTGAAACATGTAGTTGCTGATAGCTACCTACCATCGCTAGCTATAGATGCCAAATATAGTTGTGTTTAGACTAATTCACACTAACTTTGTACATTTTGTGCTACAGTTTGAATGAAAATCAGAATGCAGAAGTATATGCCTGAAGGATCTGGAATACCATCGTTCCTGTTTCTTTAAAAAACTATAATCTAGCCCTTTCATCATGTGGGTCAGGATAGCTCAGTCGGTGTGGTGACTTGCTATGGGCCAGATGGTCTAGGGATCGAGTGCCGGTGTGGGCGAGATTTTCCGCACTCATTCAGACTGGCCCAGAGGCATACCCAGCCTCCTATACTATGGGTACAGGGTTTTTCCTGGGAGTAAAGTGACTGGGGCATGGCGTTAACCACCCACCCCCATCTAGCGCCAAGGTTAAAGAAAGAGTAGAAGTATACATCTACTCCCCCTCTGGGCCTTTGTGGCCTGTTTTAGGGTGAACTTTACCTCTTACCTTTACCTTTATCTTTACCCCTTTCATCATGTCTGTGAGGGTGATAGATTTACCACACAAAAAGCCTGCATCCACCAGCAAGTCCCACAATCCCTTCCATGCTCAGGGACATCATCAAAGAGACACTCTTTATTATTATTATTATTCTTTATTCCCTTCAGTGTCAGACTTAATAATGATCTGTGATGACTGAAACATGTAGCCATATGAAAAGACTTCTAAAAGTGTTTAAAATAAAATACCATTATTGTATACTTTCCATTTATCATTATATTGTCCAAGCAGTCAACAGGAAATAATGGGTTGGTTTTGAGTAGGCCTATCACAATCAGTATTGTAGGTCAAGTGTGAAAATACATACAGTAAATGAGACAGATTAAATTTTGTGCTGCTTCTGGTTAACGTATGACATCATAACACAAATATAAACATAAGGAGCAGTATTGTTAAAAGAGAGGTAAATATGTGGTGGATCTTAAAAGACATGCAGATTAAATGGTTCTTAATTTTACCAAAGTTTGCTCCACAATAGCACTTATTCATTCATTAGTATTCAGCCTTGAAGGCCGGGCTTGGCAGGAACCAGAGCCCAGTCATGTGGCCGGTATGGCCCTGGCACACTGCACTGAAATGTACTAATTTAATGAGTGGTTTCTTGAGATAATGTCTCAGTACATTTTTTCTTCATAAAATGTTAATATGAGACAAAAATGCTCTTGTGTGTAGACCAACTATGTTGCCTCATAAGCTTTAATAATTTTAACCATTGCAGAAGTATTGCTGGCAATACTCCAAGTACTGTAATATGCCAGTGTTAAATTTCACATGGAACATAGTAATTCCCTGATTAAAGTAATGAAATATGTTCTTCTGAAGAAGGAATTTACATGTCTATGAACTAAATTTGGTCATAATTTTTTTCAAAGGGAGAGTGTGTATTCTACCTGCTGGCATTCATATTTTTGTAAATTTACTGTAGTTGCTGCCATAAAATGTTACAAATAATTTCACAGATATAATAAATAATATGTGTAACACTTCATGTGTATCATCAAAGCACATTCTCGTGCATGTTTTTTTTTTGTCTCATTTATTTATATCTTTTTGTCCTGTTATAATCAGTTGTCCAACAACATACATATTTAAAAAACAGAATTAATCATTGACCAAGTACGTCAACATTGCAGTAAACAGTATCCTGTATAGTCTCTTAATTACAGCCCTGTTATCAAATGTGATGTGGAATATATTTGATTTTTGCATAGATCTCAATCAGGCAGAAACTGGTAACCCTCTTAGTCATTTATGTACATATGTAAATCCAGCATGGAGAGTCACCAGAGTAACAATGATGTCAATTCAGATGTTGAAAATGAATCAGGTTGTGCTAAACAATATTACATTCCATGTGGAATTTTAAATTGTATGTTTTCAATGATTAGGATTTTGAGTAACTGTACAGAGATGATGTGCTATAAATGTTATGTATTTTGTTATTGTCGATGACTGTGTGTTCTTGATTGCTTTGTGTAAACTTCTGTTTAGTGTCTCTTTAGGGATTACATAATGACCAATAATTCTATTTTCAAATACAAACTGTAATGTTATTACTGAGCATAAAGTTGCCTATACTGACCATGGATACTTATTTAATCTTCATTCCATTTATTTGTTATACTCACTGCTGTTATTTCAGATAAGCAGCACACACAAGAACACATTCTTGTCATTCTGCATCTGGAGGTAGACACAATTTTTGGGTAATGAAAACACAGCATTCAGTAACTTTGTCAGCATTGTTCCATAGTGCAGGAATAAGAACAGACAGATTATTGAACATGGAATACAAAATCATCTGCACTTTAAGGAGTTTAAAATACACATTTTGGGATGAAGCATTACATTTATGTTACAAAAAACTAAGAAGTTTGAAAGTGTATTCTGTAAGGATGAATGAAAGGAATGAACAAACAAATGAACAAATGAAAGAAAGAAGAAAGGAAGAAAGAAAGAAAGAAAGAAAGAAAGAAAGGAAGGAAGGACAGAAGAAAGGAAAGAAGGAAGAAAGAATGTAAGAAAGGAAAGAAAGAAGTAAGAAAGGAAGAAAGAAAGAAAGGAAGGAAGAAAGAGAAAGAAAGTGTGAATGAATGAGTGAATGAATGAACAAATGAAGCCTAACTGTTCTCCAAATAATATTTAAATGAGAAGATGAGTGGTTACAGTTCTGCAGAGAGTTCCTTAGAAACAACACTGTAGTGTAGGAATTTATGGAATATTGCAGTAGGTTATAGGGGGCAAATGCATTATGCATTCCTTATAAACACCTTGTCTGAAACATCTTGATTCATGATGTCTCCATCAGTCTGCATGTATGTCCGCATGGAACAAAATGGCTCCTACTGAATGGCTTGTTGTGAAATTTTATATTGGGATTTCTGCTGAAATCTATTTGCTGTATTCAATTTTGGTTAAAATCTGACAAAAATAGGACACTTTACATGAAGGCTTATAAATGTCTATGATTAAATATAGTTGAGTTTTCTTTGGTTGAATAAACATTAAACAAGAAGCTGTAAAGGAATCAACACACATATTTTACATCCAGTGCATTTTTCCAAAGTCATGTCATTTACATGATAATTGCAAGGAACAAGGCATAGCCATGAACACAAAAGAAAATTGACTATCTAAACATGTTATGGCATCACATAGATGCAATTTGCATGGCAGTTACTTGATATTATTTATGAATTAAAGAATAATGTGTGCTAGTACAGTGAGACAGTAAAGAAGGTGTACCTTCCATAAAGTTTAACAAAACCACTGTATGAAATTCAGTGTTTTTGTGCTGCGTCACAAATCACATTAGGTGCAAGACTTATCATATCCTTCAGTGATGTACGACCTTTGTGCAAAATGCAAGATCAGGTCCACTGTATATATGCTAATATTCCCAGCCTGGCCTACTTCACCTCTGTCTCATCGTTGGGTGATGAAATTCTTATGGGGCAGTTTCTGCATTCTGTGTCACTTCCCTTAGTATTCTGGCAACCATTTCAAGCAACATGTATGTCAATTTCAACGACCATGTGATTATCCACTAATTAAAGACTGTACTGCAGCGATTTGGAAGACTGAATGATTTCCTTCAGTTGCATGAATGCTGAACATTATTTGTGAAAACTTTCATAACATGCATATATATAAAGTAGACTTTGCTTCTGCAATGAATTTTCACAAGAAGCAACTGCTGTCATCTGATAACTCCATTAACACATTGTATTTGAATCAGAATCCAGATATTAAATAGTACCATAAGAAGCAATTAGTTGGTGTAACCTAATGTTAGTCTGACCTTAGTAATTGTAAATGTAATTGTAATTATAATTTATTTGCATTCTATACATCCAAATTAGGATACAATCCTGTGGATATAGACATTGTCACTTACATACTAATATAATATACATAGTGTTGGGAGAATCTTAGTTATAAATAGAGTGCAGCATTAAAGTAATTGTTCATTTAAATTTCATTGGAATCTGTTGCATCATTCTTCATGTGGTGCTGGTGGTGCTATGTATGAATCATTTTCACCTCCACCGACCACGTCGTCTGTCACGGTTGCCACATCACATTTGCTTGGTCCCCCTGTAGAGACGCTTGCATCAACCATTGTAGGTGAAACATTTCCCCTCCTCCTCTTCCAAAACATCATCTTCTTGAAGAATCTCATTGCTAAGTGTCAGTGGAAGAAGCATCTGCTGCTACAATGACACGCCTCCAGTAAAAGTCACTCAGACTGTGCGAAGAACAACCATACAGTTTTAGAAAACAATCAGGTGCTGTTGAATTTTCAACTTCACACACCCTCAATCCTGATTGGATAGTATGTAGAGCAAGCCGGTTTACACCCATTCACATGAGGTTGGGAGCTGCTAATGAGTTCTCCGCGCGGTCCGCACCAATCTAAGTGGAGACACCCCCCCCCATTTAGTAATGTATAAATCAGCCCATGACAGCGCTACACACAACTCCACATCTACGAAATAACCAATAGTAGATCCCCATTTAGTCTCGTTTTCCTCGCCCAATAACAGTGCAACACTCAACCCTGCAACATTTTCAGTGTAAAAATACGGCCAGCCATACACATGTAACTTGTATGGTGAATTTTCTGTCCCTTTCGCATGTTGTAGTCTAACAGTTTTTCCCAATCAAATCTTAACCCCTTCAGAGCTGTAGTATTTTCCCATGAAGCAAAACCCATTTCCATCTCAAACTGCATTACATCTACACTACGGAACCAGAAAATGTTAAAATGAAAATGATTTAAACTCAAATGTATGAGTCTAATCTTTCTATTACAATATATACATGGTCCCAAACACTGTGTAATATGTAACGGCAGGCAGCATTAGAAACGTGTTCCAGTGTAGTACTGGGTTAGTTCCCAGCACCCACAGTATGGTTCCAGTAACTGATAAACCAATGTACATTCCTGTAGAAAGTGGCAGGTCTTTGTGTCTTTTGTTTGGAACACTTATAACAAAATTACAGCAACATGTAAGGCATGACAGTAATTTATCCACCCACCAGAAATGTGTTTATATTTTCAAAAAGTAATTATTCTCAGGCTTCCCTAAATTTTTCATCATCCTGCTGACATATCTCTTGCAATTTTAAAATATTAAAGTACGCCCATATAAATATTTAAAATACATATCTATTTCAATCTGTAAATAAATTAAAGGAAACTCCATACTCTCAATTCTAAGCAAAACATTCTCCATTTATTTCTTCGGTGTAAACTACATTTTTTTTTTTTTTGCATTTATTTATTTGTGTAGCTGACATTTATTTGCCTTTGCCTTTTGATTGTTTCTTTCCCAAGTGTTTATTTTTCGGTGCATTATGCCTCTGTATTTTTAAATTTATTTTGTCACTGATGGCTTTGTATGTCGATTCCACCTTTGAACTTGTCATACAAATTGCAATTTGGCTCATAATAAGTAAAAATGCTCTAGACCGGATTTGTAGGGCGGTGATGGAGTGGGCCGATATGTAATGCTGCCAAGGGCAACAGATTCCCCAAAATTGGGGGATAAAAACCAAAGTTTAAAAGGTCTGATTTTTGTGCTCATCAAATTTTATATGACTGATCCCCACAATAATAAATTCAACCATTTATTTGTTTTCCAACTCGTAATTTCTGTACAGTTTGCTGGTTTTTATTACTCGCATCACTGCAGCTATGCCGGTTTTACGAGAAAGTAATGATTCGGTCGTACTGATATTTCCTACTGTAAACCTAATGTAAGTACACTGTAATGATGTATCAGATCAACGACATCTTTGCAGAGCGTCAATGGTGACTGTAACCGCACAGAAACGATATTCACTATAATGTCGATAATCGCCCACATACTCGCTCATCAGAAGCAATTACAGATTGACCGCAACTTAATCTTGAATACAGCTGCTGGTCCGGGAAGTGTACAGGAATTAGGTGGAATCGCAGGATCTTCCCTGGTACCCACAGACCATTCTACATGGCGTCTTACTACCAGGGCCTGTCATTACTTACAGAAACTATCACGTTTGTTCCTTTCCTTACACGTCTACATAGTCTATTACATAAGAGATACCACACCCTAAATTCCTGACATGTGGAACATATTCCATCCCATACCTTATTCTTATCAACCTCAATTACTTCACAGTCAGTGATAACTGATAGATCAAATGAATTATATTATAACCATACCAATTCGCCTTCTTTACGTTTTCAGTACAATCATAACCCTTCTGTACATGGGCAGCAATTGTCAGCAAAGCTTCCAAAAAGCTTCATTCACATCATCCAAAATGTATCTGTGCACAATCAAGATACCTCCCCATTTACTTTAACATATGCATTCCACTACAATTCACTTTCATACTTTCTCCAAACTTCCCTTCATTTTCACCCTTCCACTATCCAAGGCTTGACTCTTTCCTTGTCCTCACATAACATAACAAATGGTAATACACCCTTCTGTTTTCCTGGTTGTCAACATATTTTCTAACAGAAAGCACAAACCTCTCTCAGTACTTTTACTTCACATCACCTGTCACATACAACACGAAATTTGACAATATTATTATTCTGTATACTATGTAAGCATCTATACAAACATAATAAAACACAATGACATGACAAAAAGAAATTTCACCCAATCTGACAGAGTATACTGCTATTGGAATGCTTCCTATTAATCTGCTACTACAGTGTGTGGTGTGTCAGTAAATGCCGTCAGTTCTAAACTATAGTGGAATTGTAACTGCATTTGTAGCATATTACTGTGCTGGTCAGCAAAATAATCCATATTATTTTTCATTGAACAACAATTTATGTTTTGTTTTTACACTCATTTTGGCTCTACTGCCATCATCAGACCATGTTTACATAACAATGAACAGGAAGCCTGTAACTCACATACATGCCACTAACACCTGGATGGGCCTCTCAGTATATCAAACAGCACACAGGAGGTTAACTGCCTCATCTGTTAGCAGAACTGTCACATAAAAATACAAAAATTTTATCACTAATTTAAATGTATAAAATATTAAACCCTGAACAGGAACTCCTTGTTATACAGCATTTCAATTTACCGCCTCCCTCAACATACTGCCACAAACTGCAGTGAATAAAGAGTGGTGGTGTAGCGTGTTGTGACTGTACATAGTGTTGGCCCTGATTATTTTCAAATCACAGACACGGCTCATCCCAAAACATATTTCTGTAACAAATAAATAGATAAATATAAATATTAAATATATATGGATGTAGT
>Ga0123355_10005696_pt1 | contig 18310 bp, 16 predicted proteins | sample TergutEmb28metaG_3_FD_89872 | JGI IMG/M metagenome (GOLD analysis project Ga0123355, IMG submission 89872) | Embiratermes neotenicus P1 segment gut microbial communities from Petit-Saut dam, French Guiana - Emb289 P1 | ecosystem: Host-associated > Arthropoda: Insects > Digestive system > Gut ... | reverse complement strand
TTTTTTAAAATATTTTAATGTGCCTTTGTGTTGAAAAATTTTTTTTTGTCATTTTTTATAAATGAATAAATCTAGTAATTTATTTTTTTTTTGGGGGGGGGGGGGCCAAAAGAAAGCATAAAGGCATTTCGTATTAAAGAAAAGGTGATTAGATGAATAACATGTATAAAAAAATATGAATTCTGCAGACAGAAATTTAAGGAAAATAGATTTCTTACAGTGACATCTATGTATGTTTTAGAAGTCTTGTGCTTCATAAAAAAATATAAGGGAGACCTTACGCAAAATTGTGAGATCCATGAACATAATACAAGAAGCAAATATGACCTTCATACACAATCTCGTAATACATTGTTACTTCAGAAAAGGGTGTTACACATGGGTGTTAGATTGTATAAATGCTTGGCCTTGAAAATAAAAAAAAAAGATAATTTCAACTGATTCAGAAAAGAGGATAAATCAATTTTATTGAAAAATTCATTTTAAACGCTTGACGAGTTTTTGCAGGCTAAATTTGTGTAGAAACACTGTTGGTAGTTGACTATATCTGCAGGTGATCTGAGTTTCCACACTGCACTAATCCAGATATGCTATAGGTTTCAGTTTGACAGATTGGATGTAAAGAAATAAAGGATTACATATATAATATGGTACAATCAGCGATCGATTGTTACATAGCAATGATGCATTGTACTCAACTTTTCTGATATTGTTTGAGTGGCATTGTATTGTTTTATTATTTTAATGACAGTGTGTTGTATGTTGGACTATGTTATGTTTGATGTATCCAGAGTCACATGTATGGCTGGATTGAAATTGAAAATGGAATTGTAATAAATTTATTAGTCATTTTAAACAACTTTATCACAGTAACATTAGTGTATTTTACTACGTGCATTGGATTGGACCATGCACTGAAATTACTGTTTTATTACTCTATATGGATAACTAATTTATGACTGTAACAGTTTGAGATGTTGTATATGTATTATAATTTTTTGTGATATATAGTTGGACAAGTCTAGTGTTACATATGTAACAATATGGATGTACAATAAATGAAATGAAATGAAATCAAGAATTTCTTTTGTTTTTCATGTGGAATGATGGGTAGGCCTATGGAAGCCTTCCTTCTTTTTCAGGTGGATTGGAAGATAGGCCCAGATATGCCAGACATGTCATTAGCAATGCATATGGATCTTCACATAAAGTTTCTCTTATGTTCTTTCAATTTTACTCAGAACTTTACTGGTTCCACACTTTGTCACAAGTTTCCCATTGTCCATTATCATGACAATGTGCTCAGTAGTTCAGTTCTGATATGCATACACACAGAATAACACAATAATTCTAATAAGCACACTGCTGAAATTTAAGCATGCCTCAAAATGATGAGAAACATAACAAGTGTAGTCAGAATTGAAAAATGGTGTTTGAAATTCAAACATGCCTCAAAATGATGAAAAACATAACCAGTGTAGTCAGAATTTAAAAATGATGTTTACTTCTCATATGAATACCACAAATCTGTGTGTCATACAGATGATGTGGATAGAACATATTAGAGCATCATCTTGGTAAAAGATGAAAATGGCAGACATCCTACAGAATCTACCTTAAAGTGTCTTGAGTTAGAACAATGGTTACTGAAAGGGTAAATAATCAAATGAATCAGTTACACAATTAGAAGCCAACAAATAATGGCAAGACTTACTGGAAATACAGGTAAACATTACACAATTCTGGTATTATATAACCCAACACTTCTAGAGAAACATTATCCTTTGATGCATCTCAACATGAAGGACTATGTGAGGGTCACTCCACAACTCATGGCATGTTTGTTTGCCAAAATGTAGCAACATGGGAAATTGTGTATGTACATTGGAAAGCATATCACATGTACCTGTAAATGTTACCATCAGATGTCTGTACAGTAGATGAGCATCTATACATGAAAATAGCAGTTACCTGTGGTAGAAATGCATGGAAGTGTCATTCAGAGCTATGTGCAGCACTGGGTGCCCTTCAATATTAAACAGCTGTGAGGTGCATATGGGCATTCAAAAGTGGAAGACTGTCAACAGCCAACATGCAACACAGTGGACAGTCTGTGTCTGTTCAAACACACATATCAGTGTGCATAACTGAACAGTGAATGGATGCAGATGGGTGCAAAACTGTGAAGGAATTAATTGAATGTACAGGGATTCCTGGGTCCACAGTGCTCCAAATTTTATGATAGAACTTAAAAATGCACAACACTGATGCCAAGTGGGTGCCACATTATTTCAATGAGATGCAGCACTGGACATGCTACGACATGTCATGTCAATCTGGAATGATTTCGTTGTGAATGGGACAACACGTTAAATTGTATAATTACAATGAATGAAACATGGACCAGGACCTACAAACCTGGATCTCAAATGACACTCCTTCAAATTGTGTCACACACATTAACCACAAAAATGAAAGGTTCCAAAAAATTTGTACACCACAATAAAACAACACAACCACAATTAAAAAGATGTGTGGTTTCATGTGCCACCTACAAGTGGCATGTGTATTCATGGCCACACTTACAGCAATGTAGCAAACATGGTTGGACCGAAAACACAAATATCAGCTCTCAATCCAAGAGCCTATTTTGTACTGTATTAACGACACAACTGCATAATTGGAACCTGCTGTTCAGTAGTGACTTAATCATACATAGTGGGAAAGCAGTTGTTTGGACCTGTATAAAGAATAGGCTACATTCATGATGATGATTCCTGGTCTTCAAAGATGTAGCCAATCAACAAACAACTGCAAATAATTTTGAAATATGATGGGAATGCAAACTAGACAGTATCAAAGGCATAATATCTTAGTTAAGTGACATGTAAAGTCACCGAAAATCTTCACGTCACATGTGGTGGTTCAGCACCAATGAGTATGAAAATTGGTTTTAAATGAAAAAACTGCTGAATATGTACAGTAACTTATCAGATGGTACAAAGTTCTGTCTTGTGTAAACAGAATAAGTCATCAAATATTATTCTTTTGTGGGACACGATGACATGTACTTCTGTAAAAAGAAACCATGTCACACAATTAATGGTAAGAAGGTACCACACCTCATAGATTAATATGCCAGAAAACAGTGACGTTCATGGTCACCAACATGAGAACATCAAATCACACAGAGTAACTCAACTTTTGCAAAACTTCAAAATCACTTACATAACACGACACTTTCAACAGTACTGTTCTTGGTATGAACAACATTATCAGCTGGATTTCACTCAGCATTACATGAGGGTCATCAACATGAAAGAAGTAAACATGCTATTCTGAAAGAATTCAAACAGAAGAGGATAAGAAAAAATAAACAATGATTACAGGAATAGTGATGAACCCACAATGCATCTGCTTAATCTAATATAAATAAAGAAAAAACCTGAACAAGGGTTTTCATAATTTATTTAGTTTCTTGATTATTCTGTGTTGCTTTCAAAGTATGAAACCTGTATTTAGATTTCAAAACTCTCTGTCTTTTAATATTTATGTATTTAAAACCGTCTTACACAACACAGTTTGCTAAAAGCAACAATTAATATTATTATGACATGTTTCGACTTATTTAGGAAGTCATCTTCAGGTAAACTATAAAACTTTAAAGTTGGGGAATTAAAATTACAATTACAAATACTCTGTCTTTTGCTGGATGTATGAAAAGTTTCAGGTTTTGCACCACAGTAATTGATTTAATTCTGACTTGGAAGATGTAATGACGTTCACCATTCAGGGAAAAAGTAAGTGAGGTTAATCCAAACATTTTTTATGGTACTTAGAATACTCTCAACTGTTCTTTTATGTAAGCTATTTCTCACAACTTTCTAATGGACCAAACCGATCAAGACTAACCACTATACAAGCACTGCTCCAAAACATACCAGTATCGGCCACTATTTCAATACAGTGATGTTTCAGCAACGGGATGTGCAGAAATCTTGAGTTCATTCAGTTCAGTGAAAAGCAGAGCAAGATAAATTCAGGATATGTAATGTATTCATATTTGGCAAGTATTGCTGCCACTCAAGAACTATCTATTACTTGCATATTCTTAAATATTGAAGCTGCTGCTTCATCAGCACTTGAAAATGTTTTATGAAGTAGCTTTTGGAAATATGTAGTTAATTTTATGGCAATATGGAATGGGAAGTATTACAGCTGAAAATCCACATACCTGCCTTGTTTGGGCTGTATGATACACAGGTGACAGAACTGCAGAAATTTAAACTTCATTACAATGTATAAAATGTAATTTTCCCAACAAGGGGACTAATTAATCTGTTACCTGAAGCCTTGGAACTCTCTAAGCTGCCATTGCATACAGAGTTTATTGCACAGTGATATCCACAGTCCTACAAACCAGTGAAATATGGCAACATGCTCTCTAATCTACAGCTTACAAAAATCACAATAAGATACAACAACTGAAACACTGCCCATCAGTTAATTTTTGGTCATCTTTCTGCTCTTGACTGTAACTGACTGGAACTTTACTGGAAGAATTATGTGCATTTGATATGGACAAATTTTGCTGTGTACAAGGTTGCTGATTTAAAGCTGAATTCTCACCCCCATTCGCAGACAATGCATCTTGAATACTGCATGTAGTAGTTATATCTCCACAGCTATGTATCCGTGACATGACTAAAAGATATGGTATATGTTTCTCCATGATTCTAGTTGAACAGATACTGACAGGTACAGAAGCACTCCGAAAAAGACGTTTCACAGGAGAGACAGTTGTGGTTTTATCATTTCTCAATTTGGATACTGCATTGTCCAGAACTAAGAGTCCATGTAGCTCAAATACTCCATCACAAGATGACAGTCTAAATTCTGAAGTGTGTTCCCTACAGTTCACACAAGTGTTTCGTTTATGACTTTCAACACTTTCAGTTAGTTCTGATAAAAAAAGAGAATTCTTAATTGGTAAAACAAGTTTGATTTTATCACTAGAGACAGATTCATTTGTTACTTGGTTACCAGTGTTAATTACAGGGTTAGAAACTGGACATGATGTTTTATGACTGACAGGGTGAGGTAACAATGCTGATTTGTTGCAGTAAGAGGTGCAAGACTGCATATCATGGGACGAGTCTGGGGGTCTTCTATCACTGCAACTCCTTACATTTACTGCTGCCTGAACAGATAACACTGCCGAATTTGAAACAGCTGAACATCCAGAACATAACACAGCAACATTCTGTTCCACTTCTACATGTTCTGTTTCTAACAGCACAGCAGGGATATTCTGCCCCAGACCCTGTTCATCAGCGTTATTATGATCATACCATAAATCTTGTGCTCCTGAAAGCAAACCTGGAATAATAATTGACATTTTATTGTCCTTTATCTGAGAAGTATTTTGTACTGTTGCTGCACCATGAAACAGCATCAGCTGGTCTGTGTCTCTGCCTGCAGCAGCAGAACGCCTGTCACGAAATTTATTAGTATAGTTGTCACTGCTGTTGTTGTTGTTATTATTATTATTATTATTATTATTTTGTACAACAGTATCACAACACCACACCCCATTTGATACAGATACCTTCTCCAGCTCAACACCTTTTCCAGACATGTTGTATGGAAGAGGAAACTCATTCAAACTTGAACCACAGTCACACTTGTTTTCAAATACATCAGGTGCCTTATATTGTTTGGTTTTATTTAGATCCCATCCCATAACTTCATCCTCAGAATAAACACAAGAGTCTGTGTTTTCCACTGATGTAGTGTCCATACCTGATGCAACAAATACCATCCTGCCAGATGTCAACTTTTCAGTGAGCATTACAGTTTCATTTTTGGGCCCAGAATCAAAGTGCTGCCTTTTTTGAATGTCTGGTCTCATATTTTCTCTATTTTTATCTCTTTTACAATTACTGCAACCATTCTTGTCATCAGCACACTTATTCTCATCTGGACCATCAGTATGTTCCACAGAATCCACTTCAAAGTCCCAGTTGTATATTTTGTCTTTTGTATTCAGTGTAGATCCATACATGCTTAAATATGTATCACTTTCTCTTTCAGAACCAACTGTAAACTCAAACTGTGGCATTACAGAGGGAGCGGGAGAGGAAGATGGTGTCTCCATGCTCTCGGGAGTATAAGGGTCATGCAGCAACGAAGCGTGCATTGAGGGTGGCAGTAACAGATGGGTATCACTTACAACATCTACAGGACTACTTGTCGTGCAATGAGTAGCAAGCAGCATGGAAGAGACAGCAGCATGATCTAATTTACGGCTAAGTTCATTGCAACTCTTGGGCCACTGAAGGGGTAGAACACGTGCATCAGCAGACAGGCCAAAGCATGGAGAAGATTCACTGCTGCAGTCACAAGGAACAATACCTGCATCTGAATCCAGGCTCATCTTCAAGTACACTGGCTGAAAAACAAATAACAGCATTTACTTCAAGAACAGTGCAATAACGATGATGATGATGATGATGATGATAAAAATAATAAACCAATATTAGAAGACATACATTTTAGCAGAATAAGGGCCCACTTTAGTGCACAAGAGGAAATGAATTCTCTAACAGTAGGTGGAAAGATATATAACCCATTGGGGGGGGGGGAACAAAAACAAACAAACATGCTGTACCATCATAATATGCAATTTTTACTCTAAACTCAGATTTGCCTGTAACATCAATGCCTGTTTAAATGCTACATGATCCTGAAATTTATCTTCACAGGGTTGGCCAGTCTCGTGAGAAAGTGAAACACTGGGGAAGTGGCTGTCTTAAAGGCTCCATTACAGAGTCATTGAAGTACTGATAATCTGTGGGCCACACAATCAGATATCCAATGTGTACAGTCCACATTAATTTGTTATTCATATGTGTGGTTATCACAGCCTGTTATTTATTCAAAAACATAGATTTTTTTTAAAAACAGTATCACAAATCTTAATGCAATGACATCTACTGCCAAACATTTACACAAAAGTAGCAGCAGACAGGTAGTTAACCATGAGTGGCCTATTAGTCCATATGTGCTACTTAATGAAGTAAAAACATTTTTTGATAAAAACCTCATGTGACCCACACCCCAAAGTCAGCAGGACCACATTTGGTCTTTAAGCAGCATGCTGGACATCCCACCCTAACAGATACTGAAATTGTGGCTACCTGTTTGTATGTAAGTGTTGTTACCTTTGCCTTGAACACCCGTGCAACATGCTTTAACTCCAAAATACAGAATTTAGGGGTTATTTTTACATGCATTTACTTTTTCATTGCATACGGGTATGTCTACAGGCCTTCTAGTTATATTTTTATGTTTTTTGTACAAAATACACAAAAAATAAACTTGAAATTCTGTCAACTCAATCACTAGAATTCCTAATCTCTGAAGAATTAAAATGGATTGAAATTAAAGAACGGTCTACTGAAATCAATGGGTAAATGAAAACATTAATAGTGGAATCTTATACACCTGGAATAACAGGACTAAAATTCAAGAACTACAATTTTACAGGATCACTGTTTAAGTAATGGGTTGTGTGTACAATATTTAGAACTGTGCCTACAGACAAGCCTTTATTACAGTAAGTTAAAACAAACTTCACCTTCTCATGAGTGCAACCGAATATTTTTTCCCCCCTTCTTTCTTATTCAAGTTTGTCTAGTGTCACAAAAAATTACTGCTTACTATAAGAATACAAATTCAAATCAGAATAAAATGCTTTAGACAAGAGTAAGCTCAAGAGCTTTCTCTTAACATACAGTAATCTACTCCATGCATAATTGGGAAAACATTATTGTTATTTCACTACTTATAAACACTGCTTCTCCAATGAAGAAATGTTTGCAGAGGGTTTGACTATACACATGGTATTCATGAAGCATACCTATGTCCACATCAGCCCCATCTGTCAGTTATGTTCTTAATGATCATGACGGACAGATTACAAGTCAGGAAGTATACATTCTCAATACTGTAATGATAAACAATTATATTTCTTAGTCGGATCTAAAGTCATGTATAGTATATTCCTGTACTGTAGAGGTGATTAATGGAATTAACACACACAACAGACATAACACTGACCCGCTACATAGGCATACTTTTACACAATACAGAAGAAGAGGTTTATGAGGCTTACACATCAATGCCCAAAAATGCGTTGCAATGGCAACCAACAACAGCATAGTTGTAAAGATTTTGTATATCTGCTCACTACTATATTTCTCCATGTATCAGGGCAATATAAGCTTTCAGGTAAGTGGTGCACACCTCTGTAACTGTTCCAACGAAAATACAATTCAAATAACAGAAAATGTTACACAGTTTATTGTCAAATTGTTAATGTATGCAAACAATTTAATTTTGGTCGATATACATGAAATAATAATCTCCATTTACAGAGGGCTCAATATCCAACTGTATCACTTTGCAGACTGAATGTTCACATTAAAAAAAAACTAATGCATTCCACAATATATTTAATGAAATAATGCAGCGATATGAATAGACAATTAGGTTTACAACAAACGACTTCTGTCTACAATGAGGCATGCAACATCGAAAACAAAACATCTGGAAAATATCTGTACTGCATCTGAGTACACCACCACGCTCCTTTATATTTAAATTTGAATCTAATAAATGTCAGCCCAATATCATCTGCCACCTAAATGCATACTACAGACATTTATCTGTAAGATTTGAATTTTGTAGGGTAAGCCCGGCATTCAAGGCTGAATACTAATGAATGAATGAATACTGAAGAAGGTACTAGTTGTCTGGAATGTGGCCTTCTGTTGTTGGGCAAGTATTTCCAAATGTTTCAAAGGATAGTAGTGCCTTCATCTTCAGGATCTAGCATCACATCCTGTAAGACTTAACCCTTTGTAGAACCTATTTCTTAAGAACAGACCAAAGCATTTAGCAATTAAACCTATCAGAAGCTTATATATAACTGATATTAAATGCATTTACTTATTAATTTTTTGCTTTCCTTTTATAATTTATTTCAAGATGCAAACATTATCCACGAACAACGTCCACATTCCAAACCCAAAATGTTTTTCCACTACTATTACTTCAACTGTTTTATTTGTTGTGTAACTAGTTATATTATTTCAGTAATTTGCAAGTAAAAAGTACAACATTTAATCAATAAAGATTTACTTATATATTTGAAACCTTAAAGCTCTTATCTATCTAAAATGTTTGATGCTATCTGTCACTCTCTATACATTGTTGATGACCTTCAATATGTGCAACAGTAATGCTATCAAATTAAGAAGATTGGAAAAATTAACACACAGAGCTGGCCATTAAAAAAAAAAAAAAGTGATGGTAGATGTACTTCAACAAGCCTGTTATCTTTATTTATAGTCATAGCAAATGCAATTTTGATCAGTTATCATCCTCTGCACATTTTGAAGGTAATTGTAAGATCTGACAAATGTAAGTGAATCCTGGGTATATCAGTTTCTCTACAGCCAGTAGCTTCTGCTGCTAAGCAGTGCTTGTGCAAGCCTCTCACAATAATGTGTTGTCAACACCAGAGACCAAGGGAAGCCAATATATTTCATAAACTTCCCCTGGCTTCCAGCAGATGCAGCACTATAAATTTCTAATGTTATATTTTTTGTTAAAACAATTCTTGTACGCTGCCATCATGAGACTTACAAGACAGCCATTTTTACTATTATCTATCATGTCTCCTTTACTGCCAATTATCTTTGCTAAAAATGAATGATGTAGGCTTATGAAATCTCCATGTTGTCCGTGTGTGACCCCACTTCATATTTTAAACTAGACCACTGCATTTTGTAAGACTTGGTGTGAACATTATGCCATTGCAGGACACTCCAATGCCACACATTTTAATTTCAAACAGTTGGTAATAACTAGGTGGACACTTAAACTTGTGAGGCAGAAGCGACACTAGCACTTTCAGTTTGATGGTGATAACTAATGGGCCAATGAAATACTGTTTGTACAACAATTACAAACATGAGAACAATGTGGAAGTTATTGTACACATAAACCTTACCTAAGTAAAAAAGTTCTTCACCATAAAAAGATAACAATAAATAGCCAGAACTATAAATTTATGCAACAATAAGCAGTTTCTGAGTAATATTCCTAATCCCATTTTTAAAAATAAGGTTCATACTTGCTGTTAACCACTTTGGTGCCATTATTTTTGTTTCCAATGTACTTCATACTGTGTATGGATAATATTTTAATAAGAGGACAAAAGCCACATTTAATTATCTATGCCACATGGTTTATTATTTCTACTTACTTGTAATGCTCCCTATAATTGAGATACAAGTACCTCTCTCCTTAACTTTCTCTTTGCTCTATCCATGAATTCATTACATACTGTATTCTTCCACATCTTTATAATTTATGGCTTGGATACTGGAAGTCCTTTTAATTTTCACATATATTTTTAATAATTTTATACATGTAATTCTGTCTCCTATGCTGAGTGCAATCTGTGTTAGATATATATCTCTCTGTTAACTCCCCTTGTCTCCTCATTATCTAATACACACTCTTTCTTGTAGGTTATTTGGTATAGATGGGTTCAATAAATTTTTGAAACAATTTTTTTTTTCTGGATTCAAACTACTGTTATACATTATGTATCCATGTGCTTCAAATTGGTTATTTCTGTAATCATCATGGGTAAAAGGACCCCCCCCCGGCAACCCTAAGTAACATACAAGTTTTACTGTGTTGGCAGCCAACTGTCAATGAGAATATTTATTATGTTCAGTTGGCAACCCAATGTATCAAAGTTTTTATTTTGTTTTGTTGACAGGATATCACTGTTGCTACTGAAAGTCAAAGAAAATATTGAGTAAACCAGTGCTCCAGTGCTATTAGGAATCGGCAGAGGGAGGGCTGATGATGATGATATTATTATTATTAATTTAATAACACTGTGACTCCAGGTTTTGATATGTCATTATGGAAGTGCTTTACTATATCTGTGGACATTTTACACTAAAATCTCAAAAGAGAACAATTACGTCTCTCATAAAGCACACAGACTTTATTTTTATTTTGGGCGTCCAGTCAGTGACCAGAACAAACCATGGGCTCATCATTTATGGGTTGTGGATCTTAGAGCCCAGGCCAAATGGAACAAATCACGGTATTCAACTTGGTGTTTCTATGATTTGGAAGGAACCTAAACAACACATTTCTGATTACTATTTTTGTTTACCTCATGCTTCTGGTCACACATCTAAAACCAAAGACACTATTTGTTATCCAAATCTACCCTAAGCTTTGAGACCTACACTACATGATGAAGGATTATGTTTTCATAAGAGACCAGAATTAGGAAATCTTGAGTTTGATGAAGTAATGGATTGCAATGGGGAAAACAAGTATGAACATGAAGAATATGTGCCATCAGACTTGTGCCTTCATTTGATAATGCAGCCTGAATTAAATAATCTTACATATTATTTGAATTTATTGAAGATTAAAGCAGGGGTTACTACTTCCAGATTACAGAATGGAACCTTCTGGAAAGGAATGTTATGACTTCTGTTTATTGCAACCATGTAAAACATCTATTCTATTTCTTTTCTTTCAACTGAAAATATGTTCTAGTGCAATGATGTTGATGGCTTAATGAACTCATTGGGACACAACTGTAAGTGTGAAGAATGGCAATTGTTCATGGATGCATCTAAGACAAGCCTGAAAGGTGCTCTCCTTGATATAGGAATCAAATTAGTATCAGTCTGTCTTTTTCAGTGTACTCAGACAAAAAAAACCATATGAGAACATAAAATTTCTCTTCAGTTGCATACAACATAACACAAATTGTTGAAATATTTGTGGATACTTGAAAGTCATAGCTCTCCTTGTTGTCATGCAGCTTGGTTTTATGCTGTTCTGTTGCTTTTTATGTGAATGGGGCAGTTGTGCAAAAGATCATCACTATTCTGCAAAAGAATGGCCCAAAAATGTGCAATTTCTAACAGGACAAAAGAACATATGCAATGAACCATTAGTACATCCAAAGGAAATATTTTTATCTCCATTATATATCAAGCTAGTATGATGAATTTTGTTGAAGCTATGGACCAAACCGGAAAGGCATTTCAATATCTGGAGCAGAAATTTCCACAAATGACTGAATCCAAAATGAAATAAGAAATCTTTCTTGGTCCCCAAATTAATGATCATATGAAGAACAAGCGTTATGATGCATTGCTAAAGAAGACTGGAAAAGCTGTCCAGGAAGCATTTCAAGTAACTGTTGACAACATTTTGGCAAAGACAAAGCAACTAAATATGGGACACTTGTTGAAAATATGCTTGAAACCTTCAGAAATAAGGGCTGCCAAATGTCACAACTGCACTTCCATCGCAGTCATCTGGATTTTTTTTTTACCAAGCAACCTTGGAGATGTCAGTGATGAGCAAGGTGAGAGAGTTCACACAGATGTCTCCATCATGGGAAAATGCTACCAAGTAATGCTTACCAACTACAGCTAGCATCTTAAAAGAGAAATTCCAGCTACATACAAGAGGACTGCAAGTGTAAAAGCATTTTTTTTTCCTGCCACCCTCTTGATCACCAGCTCGCTGCACCAAGAATGTAATTCACCATCTAAATTCCTCTCCTTTGAATCCCATTGGTAAAAAACATAAACATCCATCATCAACAACATTCTGCATAATAAGTCCTATCCACTCATATAAACCCCTTAAACTAACTTCATAATCATCTCATCACAAGAATCCTTCAGAACCAAAAAGATGGGGCAATTTTCTCTTATGTAGGAAAAGAAACCATAACCATCATTAAATTATTCAAACACAAAACTAAAAACTACATTCTGAGCTAAGAATTCAACAGAAAACAACTTAGGGAAGAAGAATACACACTTTGACAACACATACTTATATTCAGGAATATACCAAATGATTTGGCCCAACTGTCAAGTGGCATATACTGGCCAAACTGACAAATTTTTTAAACGAATACAATGAAGATGGAACCGATAGTGAGTTCCAAAACGTCGGCAATTAGAACTCAGATGCCGGGGAATTACCCAAAAAGGAATAAATTACATTTAGAACACGGCGAAAGCTTAAAAACAAGAAAAACAAGAAGAATACAAAGAACACTTACAAGCCTTTCCTACTAATAACTGCAAGTCAAATTTTGCACAATATCTGTTTGAAAATGGCCACTCAATGAGACAAATAGGTAATACAATGACAGTACTAGAAGGTACTATACATTTCTACTAATGGCCTGTATCTTGATACATTACAGATGTTTTATGGTTTTCTTTTGGGGGGGGGGGGGAGGGGGGGGGGGGGGGGTGAAGATAATGGGGAGGGGGGGAGAGGAAAAAACCAAATAAGTGACAAACATATGATCAGCCATAACAAGATTTTGAACACTATCCAATTGAAACAACCCCATTAGATACCTGCTCCACTCAGTATTTCCTATGCAATGCTAGTGTAAGGAGGCCTATGCAATACCAAGGGGTTTGCAACACTTATTTATATTTCGTAAGTACAAACACACATGCTCTCATGAACAAAACATTAAAACCTTTACACACAGAGTTTATTTCAATGTATCCCATTTACAATTATATCTCTGAATACAGTTACACAATTTAATGAAGATGAGTTGGCAGAACAAAAGGAAAAGTAGGAAGTGATGATATCATATACCGTATATTCTCGAATCTAATCCACACCCTTTTTACAGTTTCAGAGGGCTAAAAAATCAGATGCAGATGAGAATCATGTGCGGATTAGATTTGCAGTCGTGAGCCGGATTTTGGAAAAATGACAGAGCCGCTGTATGTGCCGTAAGAAAAATACAATACAATAATTTATTATTTTATTTATTATTTATAATATTATATAATATATTATATATAGTTTATAATTTATTATTCATCAGACTCGCCGTCATCACTCATAACTGAATCGTTATCTGTCACCCAGTCACTACCATCTTTATCTTCACCATCGTCCTCCCTTAGAATGTCATCTTCGGATCTGTCCAAACACTGCTTATACAACACTTCTTGAAAGATCTGACGATAATGCTCTCCAGGATGGCTTTCCAAGCAGCCGACACCCACCGCGTGACTTCTGAAGAAGCTGCACGTTTTACTTTTCCAGTTTCTGTTAACTCAAGGGCAGAATCCACAATCCAGGTCAGATATTGTTGCCTCAACCTGTCTTTAAAGGGCTTGTTACTGGATATGTCCATTGGTTGCAACACTGATGTCATTCCACCCGGGATGACAACAAGCTCAGTTTTCATCTTGTGGAGCTGGTTCTTCACAGAATCAGTGAGATGCCCTTTGACTGCATCAAGGACAAGCATTGATGGTTGATTTAAGAAGGCTCTAGGCCTGCGACCCCATACTATTTTCAGCCACTCCAACATCAGCTCCTCTGTCATTCATCCTTTTTCCTGGGCCCTGACTATAACGTCCTTTGGAAATGCCTCTGATTTGGGTAAAGTCTTCCTTTTCAAAATTAGCAAGGGGTGGTAGTTTTCTCCCATCAGCAGTTGCTGCCAGGATTACTGTTAGGTGAAGCATTTTGCACCCAGTGGTTTCCAAAGGATCTCCTTCATGCCTTTCTTCTCCAATGTGTAGTTTGGTGGCATATTTGCCCCATCAGAAAATTTCCCATCATCCTCAGGTTGGTGATGTACTGCTGATAATTCAACAACTTTTGTTCAGAATCGTTTGGGATCTTCTGGCATATCGTCATCCTATGTTGCAATGCCAGCCCCATCTGGCGCATGAACCTTATGGCCCATCCTTTACTGGCTTTAAAACGACTCTGAGGAATGTTCAAAGATCTGGGCTTTTTTATCACCTCCTTGCGAAGTAGATCATAACTCACAAACAGTTCAGTCTTGTGTCTCTCATGAAAGAACATGAAGACTGCATCATCAATTTCAGGAAATCGTCCTTTCTTGGGTCCAGTGAATTTCTTTCGTGACGCCTCACACCCGCCACAGTGGAACGTTGCTTTCATCAACTCCAAAAACTGCAACAGCTTTGCGGTTTCCCTTATCCTCCGCGCACCGAATAAATTCACGTTTGAACTTTGCCGTATATGATAGTCTTTTAGATTTCTGGCATCCCTCTTCCATAACTAGGGTACACAACAAATTGTAACAAGCAGTATGTTTACTGGTATTCTTTTGGTTGAAATTATAACCCCAAGTGGAGCTGAGTAACGACATTTCAATTTCAGCATAAAAAGAGTGACGTCACAGTGCAGCCAGTAATTACCTATATTTATTTTGGTATGCATCCTGTTTATTGTTTTCCTACTGTAAGAGGGCATAATCTGAACTAAATGTAAGACAGGCATGAAAGAAGCTATATAACATTGGTAAATTATGATACAAAGAAAGTTGGTGCTTAGTCCATTTTAGTACTCGTAGTCAAATCTTGGGCGACAGTCACACAGTGACTTGGTTTGTTTTGGCTGGGAAACAGCATGCCACATATCAGCAGTGATATTAGGTACGGTATATGGTCATATTTCAGTGGGGTACACAGCAGGAACATTCTGCTACAAAACACTCCGTTATTTAGATGCTCCTGTAGACAGCAACGCTTGGCAGATTGAACGAGGCTTCGTTCAAGGAATGGTGACTGCATTGCCCACACTGCTAATGTATCGTGAGAAGGTAATGAAAGGTCCCCTGTTGCATAGCATAGCGAAATAAACATACCAGGTTTCTAAGATTGCAGGCTGTCTGCAAAGCGCTTTATTCATGAGGTGCATATGGACATAATTGGGTAAAGTGGTCGGAGCATGAATCTAACCACAAACCATTATATAATGTGGAGTTAACTTGTAGGGCTATAATTCTATGCCTCTATATGAATGTATGAAGCATTTAATGGCTGCAGCACTAATCAGCTGTGGTGCGTTTGTACCGCTGGCAGTTAAATGGCCACTTCATACATGGCGCGTTAGTCGGATAAGGGTTAAAGCATTGGTAACATCCAATATTATTCAATCAGTCTGCCTTGTAGGCAAGGGGCGGTTGAAGGAAAAGTGCGGATTAGAACTGCGAACTAACTTTTTTTCGTTTAAGAAATCGGCAAAAACTAGTGCGGATTAGATTCGAGAATATACGGTACATTCCTCCAACTTAGAGCATATATCAGGAAACTTAAAATATAAAAGACCCACAAACCACTAATTTCATCTGGAAGTTCTAGTTTACTATTTATGATGTCAATTATTTTAACACCATACCTTTTAAACTTATCATTTTTTCCACATCTCTAAGGAAAAGGTACTTTTTTAAATTTAACTTTTCTCAGCTTATCAAACTGTTCTGAGATTTGAGAAGTTGACCATCCGATGGTCTAGGAAGGGACCAAAACATGTAGCCATGCTTGATGCTGATGAATGTATACATTGTTGTGTTCTAACAAAATAAATCATTTGATTTTATTTTGAGAATTAAAGCACAACAGGATGTCTTCTATTAAAATAACTTTAGCTAGTCAAGCTAAATCCATCAGTTTGTATAAGAACTTAAGAACTAAGGTCAAGAAGTGCTGTGCTAACATCTACTTTAACTGACAATGTCTTAGTAATGAGGATGGTCTAGAAAGGGACCGAAACATGTAGCCATGCTTGGATGCTGATGATTGTATATGTTGTTGTGTTCTGACAGAATAAATAATTTGATTTTATTTTGAGACATACTAAAATAATTTAGTTGTGATTGATGGCTTTTATCATCACAGCTTGTAAAACGGTTCAGTGAAATTGCATTTTCAAAAAGAAATGTTTATTTATTCTAATTCAGTACAGTAAAAGGGAAAAGTAACTGATAATATTTGACTGTAATAAATAAATATTAATCGTAAACTAACCTAAATTTCTCCTGAATATGAGAATACTAAATTGATTTTTTCAAATGAGGAAAAATACAGTAAACGTTTCTCAGAAATCTCACATGATATAGCTTTTAAAATTCCAGATTCTGATACAGGAGGTCGAAGTCCATTCAGAAAACAAAGTTTTGTGGGGGGAGGGGGAAAAAAATTGTTTTGTACCTTGTTACTAAGTTAACTTCATTCTTCAAACATTTCTTGAAATTTCTGTTGTGCTGACTTGACAAATATGAAGGCAACTTATGAAATATGTATATAGATATTTTTAAAACACCGGCAATTAAAGATAAGAAAACAAATGGTGACAAAGCATGACAGTGTGTGCCAATGACTGACTGATTGGCAACTGTGCCTGCCAACTAAATGAGATACAGAACTAAAAATAAAAGGTCTGTGCTATGCTTTAGATCAAACTATCAAGGCTGTGAGCAAAGAAAGGTATAATCGGCTGTTTCATAAGAGAAAGCTGCAGCTCTCAGCAAATTCTAATTCCATGTTATAGATCGCAGGACATAAAAAAATCCGCACAATTAGTCAGACTAATTCAATACATCCCAGTCCTCAAAAGGATATAAACAATGTGGCATAAAATCATTATGAAATTTAATGGAAAAAATTCATAATAATTGCCATAAAAGCTAGAATTTATTCTTAAGGGCCTCTGTCTTTGTTTGCACAACAAAAAAGAAGAGGGGACATGAGAAGAATGGCTACAAAAAAGATCTGTCAAAACTTAAAAACATTTCGTTCTAATGTACAAATTTCTCTAATGTGATAGCGTATTTTCAATAAAAGGACTGTCAAAGTATTCACCAGGAATACTTAGGACCTTGATCTTCTCTCCTTGAGAATAAGAAAAACACAATTTGCTTCAGGCAGTACCAGTGAATTCCCATTCTGAGTGGGTCACGAAACTACGAGTCAGTACTGATTTTACAAATTATTATGATTATATTCATTTAATTCATTCACTAAAATATTGCATTCATTATGCCAATTCATGGTTTTGTATTTTACATCCCTTATTTCTACTTCATTGGCTTACAAAACACAAACATTAGTCTGATCTGGGCCACGGCTCAAAAATGTCGAGAAATACTGCCGTAGGGGATAAAATTATTATTATAATTTAAAGTTCAATGTCACTTTTTAGGCAACACTGTGTTCAAACTCTGCATTTGCATATCTCTATATACTATGAATCAGAGAAAATAAAAATGACATCACAAACAAAAATAAATAATGCTTATAAAGCTGATATACATAAAAAATTTTGAAAATGTTTGCATGTGTGCATGCACACAACAACAACAACAACAACAACAACAACA
>Ga0123355_10005695_pt1 | contig 18311 bp, 9 predicted proteins | sample TergutEmb28metaG_3_FD_89872 | JGI IMG/M metagenome (GOLD analysis project Ga0123355, IMG submission 89872) | Embiratermes neotenicus P1 segment gut microbial communities from Petit-Saut dam, French Guiana - Emb289 P1 | ecosystem: Host-associated > Arthropoda: Insects > Digestive system > Gut ... | reverse complement strand
GTGGTTTGTAATGAAATTAATTGATGTCATAGCTGTAGACTTTTAAATATAGGTTGCTCAACACTGCTGTATTGTTGTACTCCAATATTAATGTTGGTTAGCATTGCTTATCTAGTTTATTGGTTGATGCTTGTCATGAAATACACACTTACTCAAATTATCATCACATGATTTGACTATACACCTTTCACTCTTGTGTGAGAAGGCTGTGTGGCTTGTTATCACATCATCTGAAAATTGATTTTGGACAATTTAATTTCATATACAGTGAATCCTCTATCCACTTTAGTGGTATGTGTTGTTTTCCTTCAAGTATCATTCATTACTTCTGGTCCTGAAAAATTGCCCACATGAGCAATGCATTATTATATCAGATGTATTGTTTCTCAAAGTGTGTTTTTCTCATGTCATTTATTCATTCGGGATTCTTGGCCTTGACTTATAATATTCTTGGAAACATCATTTCCAAGAAATATGTAGCATAACTAACATTCTGTTTTTGGAACGTACAGTAGTGGTAACTTTCCCATGCCGGTAATTACCATTAACTTACAAAGTGTTGTCACCCATCAGCTGAGCGTGAATGATATTGGGTGGTGGGGGCGATGGTATTTCTGTATCTTGTTTCTCTCACGTCACTGGAATTGTAAAAACATTTATAAGGGAGAGCCAATAGAGCACAATATATGTGTGTGTAATTAAAGTGTTTGTATTTGTTTAACATTTGGTGGTGGCATTTGCATTTGTTGTGGATGGTGGTGGTGTGGTGTACCAACGTTTGGTGTTCTTGGTATCTTAACTAATATGTAGATCCAGGTTTCTTTTTTTTTACTCCATAAATCATGAGCCGAGAAAACCCACCCTTTTCCTTTGAATTGCTGCATTACTAAGTTGCCATCCAGTTCTGTAGCAGATGTAAACATAATAAGTATGCTAGGGAAGTGGTTGGCTAACGGTGACAATGTTTAGAACTATTGTTTGTCACAATGACTGTTACGGTTGTGTTTGCTAAAGGGAGTTGCTTGTGTTTGTGTCGTTCCAGTGTGCGTGCAGTGGCCAGAGGGTAGGTGTCAGCGCAGGGCAACATTCGCTTTCTATTTGTTAGTAGTTGCCAGCTTGTAGCTTGGTTGGCAAATGAACTGTTGCCTACCATCCGTCTGTAACTTGCTGTTCATTGCCTTTATGTCTTCTTGATTGCTGCATTCTAATTTCACTTTGCAAGTGTTGCTTTCTTCTAAACACCTGTGTTTTGTGTATGAGATTTTATCTAGATTAGAACTGCCCATTCCTGCTTCCTCTCTGGTCATCAGCACCTCAGTTTCACTATTTCCATGAGCATTACTGCAGCAGAATTGGTTATTGAATTGAATATGAGGTACTGTGTTAAACTTGGGATTGTATCTTGAGCATTTTTGCAAATTTCAGATGAAATAGTGTTCTTCAAACCACTTGCAGGTCATGAAAGTTTATGAAAATAACCTTTCTTTCTTTCTTTCTTTCTTTCTTTCTTTCTTTCTGTTTATTTCTTTCCCTCAAATTCATGGCTGCCATAACTCTCAAACAGTAGACAGAACACCACAGTATTGTGAATTGCTTTGAGAAAATGTTGTGATCTGCAGGAACAGAAATAAGAAAGTGAATGGTGTTGCATCATCTTTGGGAGCACCAATTAATTGAGTGTAACTATTGCAAAGTTTTGAGGATGCCAATCAGAAGCACAGAGAGATTTTTCAAAATTAACTTGCATCTTATTCCAGATAGCTTCATGTTGTATTTTATCTTAATTTTGTGCTGAAGTTAGTGTTTTGGGATGCTCTTGTTTCCCGTGCTCCAGTAGCTGCATTTTAAAGTTCAGAGGTAAAACTTGGAGGTCTGCACAGGTAGAAATTTTGAAATATAGCTGGACTGAGCCTCAGAGATAACTTAAAATTATTCTGAATTACCTGATTCTATTCCCCCTTTTTGCTTGAGTATTCATTGTAATTTATAACTGTGAAACGTTACTCACCAGTTTTTCAATTTGAAAATTCCTCTTTCTTATTTTCTTCTACATATAACCTTAGGGAAGAGATTTTCACTCTTCTGGGATGTTATGCAGCATCGATTGGTTGTTTGTTACAGATGTTCTGGGACAACCTATTGGTCCTGTCTTAAAGCATGAAGATTGGACTGATAGGTTGTCCCAAAATGTAGGTAACTAGCAATGAATGTTGTGTAACATTGCAGTAGAGCAAAGATCTCATTTACACCATGGCAGAATTTTGAAATCACCCACAACCTTGGCTATTAAATAGTTTGTGATAAACCCTCCAGGAAGTCATTGAAGTGAAATGCAATCTTCCCTGAAGCCAGGTCATCGTCTATTACCTAGACATAAAATAAATTTAATAATAATAATATATTTCAAAATTGTATGTTTTACGCATACAAATATGATACCATTGGTTTTCATGGATAGAGAATATAATGTATAGTAACATAGTTTACTTGAGTTCACTTCTTACAATTATTTAGGCTTCCTTTCAATTAACACTGCATTGTCAGGGTGGCAGCCAATGACCGTTTAACCTTCTTTCATTTTATTAAACCATTTATACTTGACATTGTTTACATATCTGCCTAGCTTTCTTATCTGATCTTTATTAGTGCACCTTAGTATTTTCCTGTAAACTACCTCTTTAGTCATTGTTAACCATATTGAATACTAGATCAGTGTGGAGGCACTGTTGTAATCGAGAAGTTTACCCGAGGTGGGATCATTGGTAGTTGAAAAGAAACTGTTAGTCATCAAGGTTCTTTACTGTTAGATGATCTCAAAGATGATGGTCATAAAAAATGCTCAGAACTTTCTATTTCCCCCCCAGCTCATGTGTAAGGTACAGTTTGTTGCCACACAATTGTTGTTGGGGAATTAAGGTAAATTGAGAGTACCTTGTCATGATTTGCAATCTGCTGCTCTTTGATTTTCCTTATATATTGCTACCCTCTCTCCTTTCCTTCTCGAGAATCTCATTAGTTGCTGGTAATCAAAGGAAAGTAACATGTAGAGTATCATTATGTGAGTATGCATGTGCATTGTATGTGTGTATAGAGTCAGAGAATGCTTATTCTTATTCATATTCTTGAAATCATTCTTTTGACTGGTCACATTGGCAGCATGTTCCTAACTGACACACACACACACACACACACACAAACACACAAACACGCACAAACAGCGTGCGCTGTCCTGAAGACACACCCCTTATCAGCCATCTGATATGGTGTTGGAAATGGTGTCACATGTTTGAATGGACTTTATATCTCTGTAGTTTAAACTCTAAATGACTGGGGTAATGAGGAGGCATCTGCAGACATTTTTAAGATCAAGGCTTCTCTTTTTATATTGCTGTTTAAACAGTTCACCATTAAAGTTCAAATAAAGGGACAAGAATTTGATACTGGGGTGGCATTATAACATTATTTTAAGCCTGTGTTGACACTGTGCAGCTCCTCACACAGACACTTCCTGTGTTTTGGAAATCATTTTGATTATTGTAGAGTGATATTATGAAATGCTTTTCGTCTGTCACAGAATAAATATGCAGCAGGAACTACTGGAAACTTGATAAGAAAGATTACTGTGATGTCACTTATTAAACAATGGAGTGTCACTCCAGTATCCAAGAATCTGGTGTGTGGAAAGTTGCATACAGTAACATAGTGCGATTTTATGAGGAGACAAATGCTTATTGAACTTTCCTGTATCGGTGTATTGCAGGATATTGAAACACTGAGTATGAATTTGGAATATCGGTAGTTAACAGTAATGGCATTGTTGGGACTGTGTTGCACAATGGACTTTATACCCTGCCAACAGCACTCTGAATACAGTACATTTCAACACCATTTACGTCCAGTATTGGACATTCATAGGACTGTGCATCACGATATATTCTTATAATAAAAGCCAACAAGATACACTATTTCTCAAATTTCTTTACCAAAATAAATTTGAGAAACAGTGCATCTCGTTGGCTTTTATTATAAGATTACTTCCAGTACTAGACAGTAATGATTCCTGTCCCATTGCAATTAATATGTTATACATATTACATGTACAAAGAGTATTTTTTGTGTCCCTGAGCATGGCAACTATCACAACAACATTATCGCCTTTGAAGGCTGATTCAGCACGGAATTTATAACTTATTTTTCCTTTGCTGTTGAGTGCACCTAATGTCATAGAAGATTCTTATGTTTATTGGACCATGCATCATCTTGATAGTTGAGTAAAGAGAGACCAACTTGATGTCACTTGCTTTTTTATTTCTTTACTTAATACTCAACATGTTTCTGATGTTAATACATCCATCATCAGGAGCCTGCGACTTATGTGTTGAGTTATTCCAAGGGTTACATTGATCTGGTTCGACGTGTGTTGGAGTTACGTTTTGGTATGGCTGTGGTGGTGTGGTATCCGTATGCAGGCTGAGGCACTTGTGCCTCAGCCTGCATACGGACCAGATCAATGTAACCCTTGGAATAACTCAACACATAAGTCGCAAGCTCCTGAGGATGGATGTTTTAACATCAGAAACATGTTGAGCATTAAGTAAAGAAATAATAAAGCAAGTGACATCAAGCTGGTCTCTCTTTACTCAACTGTCATAGAAGATGTTTGCTTTGCTAACCTCCAGTTCATAAAGAGACACTGCACCTTCCGATTGGATGATCTTGAAATATTAACGATTTCTATTTCCTTGATTAATGATGTAAATTAATTTAACTTACTGATCAGAATTTGTATCTTCAAAAATCTCAAGCTGTGTAGTCGTATGCACACTCACTGCACACCACACTTTTAAGGACATGTAAAAGAACATAAGGAACTGCATGGGTATTTTTGTTACACCAGTGTATGATGTTTGAGTGTTTATATTCTTCCTTAATGTAAACCATGCCTCACCTGGGAAGAAGTTAGATTTTTATATCTTAATTTTGACAGCAATGAACCTCTGTTGGAAATGTTTCCACCATTCTGTATGCTGTTCATTCATGTGTCAGTGTTAATGTTGAAATTTATTTTTAAAAATCTTTAATTATTTTTTAAGTGATGCATCCTTTACAGAAATATTGCATATAAACACACATTGTTCCATTGAATGCATTTCACAAGTACACTCAGAGCATCTGAGCTCCATGTGTAATAACTGGTAGCAACAGCAGAGCCACATTGTAGGTTGTGGGTCCCACTAATGCCAAGTTTGTATTTTCCTTCTCTCATAGACAATAAATCTGCCTACCTGTCATGTTGTGTGATACAGAACTATATTTTGCGTGAATGACGTCATTCAGGATCACACCTCATTTACACCAAGGATTTAGGAAGCCATTGTAAACATCCAGACATAAAAGCTTTTTAAATCCCAGACTGTTTAATTGAAATTTGTTTCCATAATTCACAGTTATCCTATTATAGTATGAAAATGACATGAATTTGACATAACTTTGGTGGTGTTCTAAGGAACATTGTCTCTTTCTCATTTGGACATGTGGTCATAGAACCCTCAGGCTGAAAGTATATTTTGGTCAGCCAAGGTAAAGCAAGGTAAAGAATTATAACAATATAAGTCAGTAGCGAACAATTACTGTACAGTCAGTCTTGCATGCTAATGTTGTGCTTCTGCTTTGTGCTTTAGCAAGTGCTTTCAGTGTTGGGAGCTGTCGTTACCTGGTGACTGGTGATATGGTAACAGGTTTATCATTTTGGAATGTTCTATATGCACATTGTTAAAGCATCTTGATAATATTAGAATTGTTTGTGCAATGAGTTGGTTGCTGTAGTGTCTGTGGAGATGTAATTAATTATGATAACCTGACTAACAAACCCTTGACCATTTAAGCAGCACTTAGTGGATATGAATACTTTTTTGCCTGCTCAAAATAGTTGCCCCTCCCCAAATTCAAACTGGTCATCTCCCACAAGTTAGAAGTGTTCCTCTTGGGCCAAACTGCTTGGTTTCATGGGAACAATCTGGTGAGTTATGGTATGGACTGTTAATTTCATCTGTGAATGTTTGTATACATAGAAATCTAGCTGTGGTTTGGAAGTGAAATATAACTTGTGTCCTAGTTGTGGAAGTTTGAGATATAAAAATCTCATGCTTTTATCTTCCAGTTGTTATTATGCACAGTTGTCTTGCTTGGTAATTATGAAATACTGGTTCCATTTACTTCATGGAGATAAAGTTTCTCTTGTACAACAACATTTCAGCAAGTTATGGTGGAGTTTCTTCATCAAAGATTTTGAAAAATCTGATTGATATCAAGTAAGAGAGAGAATGAAAAGGTAAAGAGGTATACTTATTCTGAGTCATCCCATTGTATTGCAATGTTCACTTGAACATAAAACACATCAGTCAGACAGCCACATAAGTTCTGACATGGTTTAAAAGTTTTGTGTGAATTTCATCATGATGATTCCTTTCAAACTGAAGCGTGTAGGAATGTAGAATGCCGTTCATTGGATAGGGTTGTGGATGTGTTGCATTTACACTGTAAAATGTTAAGTCATAAGCCTTCCATGTTCTGGATAGGTGGTAGACTGATTTTGGCAGATGTTAGGTAGTCATTTTGAAAACAGCAGCTAACTGAATGTGGTTTTATTTAAGAAGATAGGATATGCATGTAAAACATAATGTGTGTGTTTTGTACCATTGCGCCTCATTTATCCACATACTTATTACTGTCCTCTATTGATTACTTCTCTTTTATACATCATTTATAACCTAAAAAATTTACAACATTGAAATATGTTGTAATTGTTTACTTGTAACAGTATTCCATACATAGTTTGTAGGTATATTAATACACTCAACTTTATCTGTCTCTATCAAGACATTGATTAATAAATTTAAGAATTCCATCAAGATGAAACAGTTTCCTCTTCAGTTCCTAGTAATGTTGAGGCGATTAATGAAATTACATACATTGTAGTTGATCTTACCAGCTTATACAGATAGAGTTGATTTAGCCAGATCTGAATATGCATACCGCCATCCTTATTTGATGAGATGAGTTGGATCATTCCAGGTATGTTTTCCTCAAAAGGATTGTCAATATAACGTTTTGAACCCTATTTAAGTCAAATTATGAAGGTTAACTGTGTACATGAAGGAGAGCTGACATTTTCATTTAATGATCTAGTGACAGTTTGTCATTCATACATTCATAAAGTAAGCATTACTGGGTGAATGTTGCAGGACTGGTCATTGTAGGCTGTGTATCTTGAAGATTTTTATTTTTTATGAAGACTTAAATTTCACTTTTATTTAAATGATTCATTAGTGCTGAATTTTTTAGTCTTTTAAGACATATGGCTATAACACTGGGTAAATTGTTCCCCACACTTTGAGGGATCATGTTACCTTCATCTTCTGGACAAAAGGCCGAGTGGGCGGTGAGCCAATGAAAGTGGCAGTGATATTCAGCTTTCTAACTGCCTGGGATTTTATTTCTTTTCTATGTATATCTTAAAAATCTTCATAAAAATAAATAATGTTTGGCTGCTGTGTTTAAAATTGAATGATGGACTTACATAGAATGTAAACCGTTATGTGAATGGTGGTAGGAAGATAATTTACTAAATTATTACTCCTAGGGTTTAACAAAATTGTCTTGGGCTAGTAGCTGGGTCAGGTGTTTGAATAGAGGGTAAACTAACGTTTCCTGATGCTGAGAACAGTGATGGTTCTCGAAACATTACTTTACTCGCCATTCAGCCATGTGAAGTTGCACAGAATTCATTCGCTGTAGAAGCTTTAGATTATATAACTTTGTGTTTATATAATAGTGAACTATTCTATTATAGGAAGAAAATAATGTGACTGTGCATGGTGCCATTACACAAAAGCAGGAACATCATTCGTAATTGTATCCACCAACCCCACTACATTTTATTTATAATGCTGGAGACTAATATGGCAGTGAAAATATATGAGGTTATTGAGAAAGTGGATAATTGAATTTATTTGTGTGCTCTAATTTGCTGTTTGTAGAGTACTATACAGGCAACTCACTTCCCTGGTATAGAATGTGATGTGTGTCTTGTTTCTGTAAAAGTTTTGTGATTTAATTTTTGTGTGTTTAAATTCATTTCAACATTAGCAAAATTTTAGGCAAATGTAAGGTAGTGCTTTGAATGAAATTTATGATTTTGTGCCCAGATTGCTGCTTATAGAGGAATTTTCAGATGAAGTACAAGAGTAAGTGTGTTTCATGTATCATTCTGTCATAGCTGAGGATGGTGAATGTTTTTACACAACAGCAGTGTGCTATCCTATGTTCATTAGACTTGTCTGTTGTCTGTAATGTCCTATTACCTTGTGGGTCAGGCTACCGGCTTCCAGCTGTGCCTTGGTCCTGGCTGGGGGGTACAGGGACCCCTCTCACAACACCTTCCACCTCTACAGCAGCTCCCCTGGTTTTGACACCACGTACTGCTCGGAGGAGGTACTATTCAACTGAGTTACAGTGTGCCGGGCCTTGTGTAGTAACATAGAAAGTGAACAGGACAGATGTCAGTCCACCATATTTACCACAAGCTGCACTACTTGGGTACAGCATGACAGATGTGTCTCAGTATCCTGCTTGCATTTTAAACTTTTTTGAGAAAGAAATGAGTATAGTGTATCACACTATTGTTTTGGATAGTTGGAAATTCCAAGTGGTAGAATATTACATGTAATGAAATTTTTAAATGTATGTACTGAGTCTAAATTTAGTTCTTTTTATAAATGACAAATGTCATTCTTACAGTAAGTTGATATGCATTTCATAACACATCAAGTGTTTTATTTGTAAGATCCTTCAGGCTGTACGAACACATTTTTCATTTATGCGTGAACTAACTTGCATTTTATTATTTTTTTTGTGTCATGTATGGCCAATTCTTGAATGAAGCAGAATGTGATGGATTGACATCAGGTGCCATGTGTTTGTGTGTGATTTCAGAGCAGTATTGGAATGGTGTGATCTGCATGACTGTCCTAAACACCCAGGCGCATGAATTGGAAATTTGTTACAAGATATGGAGAAATGTGTGATGAATTTGCCTGTTCAGACTTTACCTCACATTTTGCTAACTGAAGGAGCAGTCTGCACCAAATTTTGCACATGCATCTGAGACATGGGAAATATGCTTTAGAGACTAGAAACTTTCTTGTGCTTTTACTGTAATTTTCATAAGACTTTTTTAGATTATAAAACCCTCTTCAGAATCCTTTTTAACGAAGGAGAAAGAACTGTGTTAGAAGAATTGTGTCCACATAATGTGAAATTAATCTCATTCACTGCCAGTCCTTCTAGTTAGGTTTAATTTAATGCATTTATTTTGGAATTTGACGTTGGAAATCTGTTCTTAAATTCATACGTGGGGATGCAAGTTTGTCAGGTGTTAACTAGACTTCAATTTGCCTCATACATCATTAGCAGCCTTTCTTGTGCAGTAGTGGTGCTTTTCTAGGTGAAATGGTTTGTGTTTAAATGGGATATAGTTGACAGATGTACCAAGTTTTTCCATGGCACAGATATTCTCATGATCTTGTTTGCACATCCAAGGATGGTTTAGTACAGTCACTTGAACTGTATGTATGTAGCATTTTGTGCCTGTAAAATATCTGTAGTGCCATTGGTTTTGCATATTGCAGTATGAAACAGAGATCCATTTGTGAAAAAAATAGAAATTATTGTAATTAATGAAGGACCTTTCTATACAGTACTTATGTACAAATATGTGGGATTGCTACACTTTATTTTCTGTACTTCTCTTCAAAGGAACAACTATACATGTAACATTTTAACGTGTAATATTCACATTCATGTGACAATAGAAGTAATAATGTGTGAAGGGCTCTGCTTTCTTTGAACTGCAGGATTGCCTGAGGGCTAGTTAGAAAGGGAAAGCACAGTTAGATTTCAAGTGTTTATTGGTTGAGGTTTATCCATATACTGGTCCCTTAGTAATTCAATAAACAATGTCAGATATACATTAAAAATGCAATGAAATGTATCTAGCCTCTGGGGTATGTTGCAAGGTCCATTGCATGATAGATCTTGACTGAGCACCAGCCCATGTTGAGACACAAGGTCCGGTGGACTGTTGACTTGATCCCCTTAACCCCCGCTGGGTCACAGCAAAGGCCTGATAGTGTGATGTTATGGTGTGTGGGCGTGCTGTGCATGGTCTTGTTTGTGTATGTCCCAGCAGCTGCAGCGCTGCGCGGTGTGGCAATCCAGCGTGGGAGGGCACGTGCTGCATATCCGGCGGCTGCAGCAGCAGCTGCTGCATTTGCTCGTCACCCAACACCACTTACCGCAGCAGCTGCCACTGCACTTCATGGATACACACCGTGAGTACCATTTCATGTCACATCATTGGACCTTGAGATACACACTGTGAGTGCCATTTTATGTTGTATCAATTGACCTGGATATAACAGCTGTCAGTGCTGGGCTGTGAGTACAATTTCATGCTATGTCCGTAAACCTGGAGATACAGCTGCCATTGCAGTTTGTGAATATGTTGTGTTGGTGAGTAGCATTTCATGTTATATCATTGGACATTACAATACACACCATGAGTGCCATTGTATGTTGTATTAATTGACCTAGAAATACTGCTGCTGGTGTACTTCATAGATGTGTTGTGCTGTAAGTACCATCTCATATTATATCAATAGACCTGGAGACCCAGCTGGCACTGCACTTTGTTGATATACTGTGCTGTGGGTACCGTTTTGTGTTACATTAGTCGACCTGGAGATAAACAATTGAGTGAAATTTTACGTTATCAGTAGGCCTAGAGATACAACTGATTGTCTAAAAGCATCACATTATACTTATTGATAAGAAAAGACAATATAATTATATTTAAGCTGTACACAATTACCAAGATCCACATAAACAATAAATTTTATTAGATTGGTTTTAATTGTGAATCTTGCATGACAGAACTGACATAATACCCTCTTTCTTCCTCAATCTCTCTCACACCCACACACACCATGCATGTTCATATGTGCATTTTTCTTCTTAAATGTGACATATTTTTGTACAAGTATTTGGAAATTATTTCTACCCTCTTTTGCATAAATGACATTCAAAATATATTTTGGCATATAATAATAATAATAATAATAATAATAAGTATTGTTTGGTGTGTATATTGTGGTCCCCTAATCTTTATTTGCTGAAATTTAAGTAAGTGATAATTGAGCAAATAAATCAAACAAATTATGGTGTGTCTGCAATTAAAGAAATTTTTTAGGAAGTTAAATATGAAAGTAAGTTGTTCAGCAGTAATGAGGTAAATGAATTGGTTTTGTGTGTGCTTATGATCTTGAAAATGGTTCTTGATCTGCACTGTTTGATTGCATGTTTAACAATTGGGAATCTGTAGAGATCTTGAAGTTGCATTGATATGTAAAACATAACATGAACAGCGTGTTAAGATTTTGTACTAGATGTTGTTCATAATGTGTATGTGTTCTTGTAATTTATCATGTTGACTGCTGCTGTCATTTTTATATTCTTTGTTTCAGACCACCTTCTTGATACCTTGTTTTTTAAAGGTTTGAGTTTTTCACTGTGGTTTTGAAGATTCTAGTCTTCAGAGATGTTATGCCATGTCAGTTGGTAAATAGTTACTGACCTTTCAGAGGCTTGTTATGCTTTCATTGTCAGGGTATCCTGTACTGCTTTACCTTACCAAAGATGAAGACACAGCAGTACTTTGAAGCATGGGTGACTGTTTCCCAATTGACATGGCACTTTGTCCCAGAAGACTTGAATCTTTGTGTTGTTTTTGCACTATTGAGAATTGTCTCAGCTGCATAGGAGTGTTGCATTGACACTGACCATGAAAAGTACTGCGGTCGCTACAAGCAGCACACCTTAAAGCTTGCATGCATCCATTGAACATGGCCATGGCATGAAAACCCATCGGAGTAAAAGAGGGTGGATACCAGTGACTGCTGTGGTGCAAGGTACAGGGAAGCACCAGTGTCCACCAAGGCAGTCATTGTGTTAAGTTGTTTGGTCACTACTAAGAAAATCAAATTTTATGTTTATTTGCAAAAACCTCGTGAACTGAGCCATGTGTGCTGAAACTGGTCTTGCACTATGGGTTGAACTAGACTGTTTCATTGGCAGGCACATTTGCAAAATTAGTGTAAAGCGACTGCTAGATTTGCAATGTCTGTTTTTTCATCTGTCCATCTGTAGGTCTGTGTGGGACGGCTCCCATTGGACAGATTTTCATGAAATTTGATATTTGAGGATTTTTTGAAAATCTGTTTGCAAAGTCCAAGTTTGATTAAAATCTTGCAAGACTAATGGGTACTTCACGTGATGAACTGTACAAATTTGTGGTAATATCTCATTGAATTCTTCTTAAAATGAGAAGTGTTTCAGACAAAAGTTGCAGAGAAAATCAAAACACATGTTTTATGTTCAATAACTTTTTCTGAAAATCGTGCCATTTACGGAATATGGAAAATATGGTAGAGCCAGACAGACCACAAACGACAACCTAATGTGGCACAGAAAAGACCAAATTTGCATGACCAACAACAAAAGCAAGAATACAAACACACATAATGCTTTAATACTTATTGCTTCATAATTCATTAATGCTGTCTGATCTCATAAAATGTTCTATGGCAACACTTAACAACAATTAAGAAACTGTGCAGTGACTTATCTGTGATTTTGATCTGTTTAGCCTTGTACATCTAAAGAAGGCCATGAGCAAATGAACATTCTTTTATTTTCATGTAATATCGGGCACTTTACTTTGAAGACCGGCATATGTGTTAGTGTAGTGGTGGCATTGATTTTCCATAAAAGCATTGTTGTGGAACACTCAATACTCTTGTATAGTTTACAGTGATGTGTAGCTTAACAACACACCACACAGAATGCATTGTTGTGTTTCCACTGCAGCAATTGTTACACGAATGCACCACAATGCTATGTTATATGTACATTGCCTGTATTTTACGTGAATACACTGTGTATTGCAGTCATAAATCTGTCAAGTTAAAACTATAGGCAGTAATTTGGCAACACCAGATTTTAATACCAGGCTTGCAGTGGGAGCCGATCAGTGCACTAAGCTTGTGGAAGTTAGGTGGGAAGAATACTAGATTTTCACTTGCTAATTGAACTACATGAAGTGTGATTAAAACCAGTTCTGGATCAAACCTTTTCTCTTTTTTGCTTATGGCATTTAGTAACTTTGTTTGGTTGGGGTTGGGGGGGGTGTATATCTATAATTGAATATGCTTTGTTGAGTATGAAAATATATCTAGTATTGTCCAAACCTTGGTGACACCAGTGTTGTCTTTTTCGCAGTAGTGTCTACTACGACCCCTTCTTAGCAGCTCATGCAGCAACTGCAGATCCAAACTATAGGTTACAGGTGAGCATTTGCTTATTATCTTTCTTTTATATAGGCATTATGGATTGCTGTTTAGCCCATGATGCATTGTGATAGTAGTGTTATACTGAGTGGTGTGTTGTGGTCCGTCAGTGATGTCTTACCGCTGCGAAGGATTACATTTTGTTGCAATTGTCAGCAGCAGAATTTGGAATATTTCTGAAAATTAATCTAAATTGAGTTAGATGTTTGGTCAAGTGGAACTGAATGAAGAAAGTATCCCATTCGTTTAATGCTTGCATGTGTGTCTAGGAGTGAACCAAAAGAATATTGTTGTAACATTAATAATTAGCTCTCTTAATATTTATATCAGGATAGGAAGCAGTGCAGTAGAATTTCTTTAATTCAGCACTTACGAGATCGGACATGCCAGATTATGAAATATTCTTGATTATCCTATAGTACGTATAGTGACCTAAGTTCTGGCAGGTGATTTTTTTGTTAGTGCCCTCAGACAATATACACTTATCAGTTATAGTCATTTTATCATAAAAAGACAGCTTTTTTAAGTGTCAAAGCCCCAGTCACAGGCTTTCGTACAGAACACATTGCTGTAAACTACTTATTCAGCACTTTGTACAGTTGCACTAATTTAGGCAGGCACCTTCAATCTTTGTTGCTTGAGAGAGCCCTTCACACTTTCGCTTGATGCCATAAATGATTGTAATTGGACCTTCCATTTCTTTATATCATAGGTGGTTAACAATCCAATGTTGTGTGAAGTCATAACCACACTTTGGCTTTGCCAATTTCAAGCCTTCTAATCGTTTCAAGTTTCAACGTTTTTGTTAAAGTTACATGTTTTCTCTTGCCAGCAATACCTTATTTATTCATATTGGGTCTTTTGAAGTCATTATAAATAACCGCTCATTGGACTGAATAAAGTCAAGATAATCCAAGATAAAGTCACAGAATCGATACACATACCAGAAGATACCAAAGGCAAAACTTTGGCTCTTGGGACAATTTTCCTCAAAGTGCTGAACTGTCAGGAGTGCCAAATTAAAGGAATGCTACTGTATTTATTATTTGTTTCACTTCTTACTTGGACTGTTATTCAGTCAGGTATTAAGATTTAAAACTTACATTAATTGAATGGTTTATGACTATATAAATCTACCAAAGCATACTGTATTATCTTGCATATTGTACATGAAAATCCTATTACCTTTATATGCTAACTACCTTTGTGAGAAAGTATAATATTAAAGTGGTAAGATTCTTAACAGTGTGTAGGACAAATATTTTTGCATGTGCCACAGTTACTGCTGCATTTATGGTAATGAAGTCTGAAAGTAGATCAAACCATACACAGTGTTATCAGATACTGTACTGTCCGTTAATTTCTTAAACTATGATTGGCATATTCAGATCAATGATCTAAATGCAATAGAAATTGGAGATTTCAGGTTCAAATGCTGGACACTGATTTTTAATGGTCATATTAGACATTTGCCATTTTTGTAGTTTCATGCAACTTTTATGCTAACTATTTTATCATTTCTAATATTCATTTTTAATATAGTGATGTATAACAGAATGGTGACATTTTGTTAGATCATACACAAATGTGCAACGTGTGATGACTGGGAATTCACTAAGATGATAAGAGTTTTGAAGTTTTTGAAGGTGTGAGAGATTAGATTGTTATCTTCTGGGTTATGGTAATGTGTAGTCTTGTAGGTGGTTACCACTGTTTTGTGGAAACTGCTGTCTTAAAAATGTTGGTCACCACCTTCTTTACAATACGGCGTAACAACATGACAGACATGATCTAATTCTGTCGATGTTAATGAATTTGGTATGTTATGTAGGAGTAGAGTTTGAGAGTGTAAGGATCAAACTTACTGAGTATTTTCATATTATATTAAGTCTGTTTTTTCCTCACCTAAAAAACATAATTGGAGTTTATTTTGTGAAAGTTTTGATCGCTTGTGGCATGGCCAGTGCTAATTTATTGAGTGTTTAGGTCTTGGTGCATTAGAAGCATGGCCTTATATATGCTTTGTCATGCTGATGCACTTGTGTGGGAATGTTACATTTTTGTTCTGAATGCATATTTTACTTTTCCAGGCTATGAGCTTGCCTATATACAAGAAAACATTATTTCAGTACATAATATTTAAATATACCATTTTCTTCATTGTTTATGTAATTTTAGAATAATTCACATTGCTTTGGTCTGGAGTTAAAGTTGCAGGTGTAACTGACCTCAATAATTATGCAGTGTACAGGCATTTAACATGACACCCATTTTGAAAATTTTATTTGGTTTCAGACAAATTAGGGGTATATTTAAGTAATATGAACTAAAATAAAATTTTCTTATTGTAAATCACTGGTGTTAAATTTGTGATCGTTTTCTGTGCTTCGTGAGGAGAGTGTGACAGCATTATATTTGTATTTTGTAAACATTAGAAGCTGTTCTCATTCTTCCAACAGACTTCTTTCAAAGTAAACTGCACTAAAATAATGAAAGTGCATAAGCTGTTGATTACTGCAGTATTATGCATGTACTGCTACACACAGAAAGTTCTCTTATTACTAATTTGGGATTGAAATTTGTGGAGCAAGGGAAGCATGTTATGAAAAGCCCCATCTCTGGCAGGAGGTGTAGAGGTCTTGGAAGCAGTTCTGGAATGCTTCTCCTTCTGTCAAGCAAAGAACCTTTATTGAAGCAGCCTTGACATTTTGTGCATTGTCAAAGTGGTCATCACACAGTGTTTTCTTGCCATGCAAAGAGAAGTGTTGCATGAGGCCATGTCTTTAGAATGTGGCGAGTGTGATAGCACACCAGTGCTGTGTTCCACCAGTTCTTGCTGAATGAGGGTGGAGCAATGCACCAGAACATTATCATGGAGTAACATCTAAGAATTCACTGCCCTTGTGTTTGGTAGTTGCTAGTTGGTTGCTTTTCATAAACAACATAGCTGTCTGACACATTGTGTCTTCTTCATTGTAGATCCTTTGGGACTGAATTTCTTTGCTTATACTTTGGCTGCTGAAAAATACCTCCAGAATTACCTTTGCTTTAGACCATCCCTGGCGACATTTCATTTTATGTGGGGATATTAGTGATTTCTACCCAGTCTGCTCAGGCTTGATTAGTGGATCATGCCGGAAGAACCATGTTATGTGACCAGTAATGATGTTACTCAGCAACATGGGATTGTCATGTGCAGGTGAAATGAGATCCTGACAAATGTCCTGTCTTTCTAAGTTCTGCATTACTTCATGAATTGTGCTTCTCAAGGTCATCAGATCCTTATAGAGGATGGCATGGTAGCTTCCTTAACTGTTATGACTGTATCATTGACAGTCTGAGTACAGTTGGTGTATACACTGCATTGCACATCCCTGTTCGTCTGTTCTGCACACAGTTTTGTGAATACTACACACAGCAACTCCCATCCTCCGTGGAACTGATGATTCTGTTGAAACAATGCTGTGTCCAAGACTGGGTATCATATACATGTCATAACAAATGTGATGTATCTGAAGGGGATTTTCACAACCACTGCCAGAACTTGATGATAGCTTGTTGTTCCAGCTGTTACATTGCTAATTTCAGTGGAGAGTACTGTGCTGAAATATTAGTGTTTGCATGTACCCCTCATGATGTAGGACATGGCTTCTTACACATTCAGCTGTATACAGTACAAACACAACATATCAACAAATCTGGGAACTTTCTGGCTGTTTGTACATTCCTAATGACCAAAAAAAAAAAAAAATTGATGATGGTTCTTATGGGCATACAATAAACTGCAGTGTAATAATTAAGCGTTTTTTCATTACAGAATTCTCAAACCTATTAAAACAGTTTTTTTAATTTTGGTTTTCAGTTTAATGAAAGTATATTTTAAAGGATAAATATTGTGATGTAATATAAAGACTAAAACAGATCAAAGCATATTTATGTAGTTAAGAAATGGAAATTAAGAAACTTCGTAGATTTTAGAAACTGTGCCACAGTACTTGCATATCATCTTGACTGTTTAAATGAGTTGTTACTATTTGTTCTACCTGCTCTTTAATGTTACATTTTTCTTTTTTTACCCACAGACAGTATTTTTGCATTTTATTTGATTCTCAAAGTTAACAGTCCTTATGTGAGGTAGGAACTGAGAGTATGAAGTAAATGTCATAATGTTATCAATGTTCTGTAATAGATCAACTGTAGGGAGCATAAAACTGAAAAATTACATTTCTCTTTGTATTCAATTTACAATCATCTGATATATTTTCAAAACCAAATCTTACTGTTGCTTAGCAGTAAAGGTTATGTACAGTTGTTCAGTCCTTTCAGGCTTAATAGTTAAAGCGTGTATCTTTGTGCAAAAAATTCAGGCGCTTAACATTTTCTAAGTCTGAAACTGGAAGTGATGTATGCATACAATTGGCGTCATAATGCCAGTAATTTGTACTTTCTTTGTGTTTTGTACATGCGTGGCTTTTGTCTGCTTTCCATTACTTGTAGTTATTTATGCCAGATAATTGGTTAAACAGAGTATTTGTGCCTGATTTAGAAGGAAACATGGATTAATGTTAAGGACTTCCCCTAAGAGGTGTGGCTGGGTTCATGCAAAAGACAGATATGCCACTTCAGGGTGTCCCCTACTCTGTGCCCATCCACCCCTCCAGTATTCATTTAAAGTAGGCAGTTAGAATTTATTTCTAACGAATTGCCCCCCCCCCCCCTTTGGGGGGGGGGGGTTTTTTTTTTTTTTTTTTTTTTTTAAATTTCCCTTTTTTAATTTTTTTTGGGGCAAAAATTTTTTTTTTTAAAAAAATTAATTTTTAAAAATTTTTTTTTTTAAAATTTTTTTTT
>Ga0123355_10005693_pt1 | contig 18312 bp, 10 predicted proteins | sample TergutEmb28metaG_3_FD_89872 | JGI IMG/M metagenome (GOLD analysis project Ga0123355, IMG submission 89872) | Embiratermes neotenicus P1 segment gut microbial communities from Petit-Saut dam, French Guiana - Emb289 P1 | ecosystem: Host-associated > Arthropoda: Insects > Digestive system > Gut ... | reverse complement strand
TACTCATTTCTGTTACACGCTGAGTCGACCTTAGGGTCATAGTGCAGCCGGAAGGATTAATAACATCTCGAATTAGGCCACAATCACTTTCGTCAACATCTTCTTTAATGTATTATTCTCCCACCATCTTATCATACCACGCTACTGGAACTAGCGATAGAATCATTACACAGATAGGGGTACAGTTGTCCCTTTGCTAAATTAAATGTAGGAAATACGAGGGGGGGGGGGGCGGTTGCAGGTATCGCTCCAGGAACTTGGGCAAGGGGTGAAGATGAATGGCCAACTTTACTATCGAGGGAAGGCCCCTGGTGTCCGTTCGAAAGGAGGCTGGCCGAGGCGAACAACGTGCAGAGAAGTTGTTAGACACATTAATATTCCAATAGTGTAGCTGCTTGTTATGAGGACGACACGATTTTGCGGGTGCTGCCAATTGAAGAGACAAACAAGGCATGTTGACATTATGAATCAATTTGTGGCTGGAAATGGAATCTCCCAAACCAGCAAACATGACGTCATAATGCTCCAGAGTTTTGCATAGAGACGTTGGTCCGTATGTGCGTATTTAGCTCACAAACACGTAGGGTACGTAAAACAGTTTTCTAACGTAGAACGAAATCTTCGCCGTCCAGGCTTCTATGTATATGGTACAGAATAGCACCGCTTGGAACACCTAGGCGCAGATAGGTGGATAAATATTAAAACTTTTTATAGGTAAAGCTATCCTTGTACAGATCTGGATAGGCCCTTAGGGCTCCAGGAGTTTGAGGCTTCCAAAATTTCTAGACAATTAACAGATGAAGGTGGCAAGGCTCTCAGCCCTGCGCATCGGCCGCTTTTATTCCCAAGGGGATATTCCCTAGTACTCATTTCTATTAGAGCCTGAGTCGGCCCCAGGACCATAGTTTCGTCCGGCTCAGAAGAGGGACTAGTGGTGGGCTCGGGGGTTGCATTGACAAATCCCGATGTCTTGAATTCTAACTCCGTCTATCGAAATGACGCTATCGTAACCACCATACACAATCTTAAACATGGTAACCCAGGTGTGGCTCAATCACAAACCAAGCTCTACAGTAACAATGGAAACCCGGATGTGACGTCATTAGAGATCACATCGGAGAGCGGTTAAGGAGCTACTGGTTTCTCAAGAACGACTCCACTACACGGAGTTAGTTATGGCACGGAATGGGTGAAAATTTGGCCATCCTTGTATATTTTAAAATGCAAGTAAATTGAGATGGGTTTGGGTGTAGCTATTTGGAAGGGTCCTTGGATTAGACTGCATCACGACGTGAAATTACTCGCACCGACTTACATACACTATATATATAAGCTAAATAGGGGAGACTATATGTGTAAGCAGAAGTTAGGAAATTTACGTACAGTCTACAATCTAGTGCATTATTTCACCTTCGTTTATTATCTCGTAAACCATATGACGTACGTAAAATATACAGGAATGGGCAAAAGTAGGTTTACAGTTGTTCGTACGGAGAAAGATATGCAAGTTATGATAATTACAATAGCTTTACTAACTCAAAAGAATGACACAATGGCACAGTGCACTTAGGTACAATCTCGTAAGTGCTCAAATTGCCGGCCTTCATTATTTACACATTCTTGTAGTCTACGTGCTACACTCAAGCAAACGTTTACACAGAGTTCTTAATTGTCATCAATTTCTTGATTCTCTTATGCAGCGAATCATATCATCCACAGTACGTGGTTTTCGTGAAAAGACTTTATCTTTGACGACATCCCAAAAGAAGAAGTCCATTGGGGTGAGGTCTGGTGATCGTGGTGGCCATCCCACTGGCCCTCATCGACCTAGCCACCTGTTTGGTAATTGTTCATCAAGAAACTTATGCACTGTCCCGGCATGGTGTGGAGGAGCTCCGTCTTGTTGAAAGCAGAAGTCATCCTTATCATGCTGTCTCTGTAATTGTGGTAAAACAGTGTCCCTCAGCATGTTAAGATACAGGTCGTGTGTAACAGCTGTATGGAAAAAATAGGTCCAAGTTCCTCTTTACACGAAAGACCCGCCCACACTCTAATCCCCGGCTGATTCAACTGTCCTTCTATCGTTATAGGGGGATTTTTTGTTGAATAGTAGACACAGTTGTGCCGAATTACAGCAACTGAAAGTTTAAAATGAGTTTCGTCGGACCACGTAATTTTGTCAACGATGCCATTGCCTTGTCTTTCGTCATTCAGAGCCACTTCGCAGAATTGTAAACGGCGATCCGGTTCATCCCCTAATAACCCATGAAGCAATCTTGGCCGATACATTTTCAAACCTAAACGTTGCATTAGACGACTAAAAGATGTACGGAAAATGCCTAACTCAATCTTTGTTTCGATTAGAGGGGGCCCTTCGTAAATTCCTGACTCGTTAACATTTCATTTTCCTGGGTGGTAACACTGACTGGTCGAACACTTTTTGGAGCATTACAAATGGACCCAGTTTCAACAAATTTATCGCGTATTCTGTAAATTGTATGTCTACTTGGTGGAGGTGTATCAAATTTTTCAACCCATTTCTGTCGAAACTTTTCGGCATTCTCTGCCTTCCAGTACTGTTTAAGTATCCACTTTCGTTGGTCGTTGGTTAAATTACCAGCCATCATTGCCTAAAAGATAAATCATAAATAAGGATACGAAATAATAACAATAATAATAAGACAAATATTAATTAATTAATTAATTAATTAATTAATTAATACAAGAATAAACTCTGTGTTTCGCGTACTCACTACTGTAAACTTACTTTTGCCCGCCCCGGTATGCTGGGCATAAATTATATCATAAATATTTAGCGAGTTACACTAGAAATTCGCGCAGAAATGTATCTAGGTCGTCATTTAAAGTGCAATGTATTAATGTTAGTTCTTAACCCACACAGGAGTAGGTCCACAAATTGAGTAAATCTTTCCCAAAGCAAATTTCATGAAAATACTTTCGGCATTTCTCGAGTTGTGTGAAATACAATTTAATGAAGAATCAAAACTCGATTTATGACACATTCTATTGAGCCGATAAATATAAAGCTAATCACGGAGTTCCTTTTTAATATCATACTATATTATCGTCCCGCAGAGGTATATATGTTCGATTTTTGTCACGGGCAATGATATTTATCTTCTCTAAAGCATCCACATCTGCTATGAGACCGACGCAGCTTCGTATCCTACTATATGTGGCTTTTTTCTTAGGCAGCAAAGCGGCCGGTACTTGAAGCAGACCACTCCTCTTTACCCGGGGTTGGGGAGGTGCAAAATGCGTGTAGCTACACCTCTTTCTCCCCTTATAGCTTTTTGGTATGGTGTTTAATTACAACTTTTTCTTTTTACATCTCCACTAATTTACCTTCAGATCACGTGACTTGTTAGCCTTGCAGCGGACACGGCGAACTGAGAAACCCAACAGTCGCTTTGACAAGTGATTCATCGCATTTGCCATTTACTCACTGACTGAGATATGGTTGTCTTAAGTAATATAAAAACGTTATATTTTGTGTGTACAAGTTCTACTAAGTTTGCGGAGAATGTCACGCTGGTCTGATAACGAATGTTTAGCTGTTCCGCATACAGCCATGGCGGTCACACGTGTCATTACGACATTGTTTACACAGAGGAAAAAGTGTGGACAGACAGACGTAACAGCAGAGGCATGAACTCTACCTTGCGTCCCTATTTCCTCTCGTGTTTAAGATTCCGTTATTCATCAAATCAATCACAATACCTCATTAGTATAAAGGCCATTGAGACTTAACTGATATTTTCAAAAATATACTCGGTAACTTTGAAAAATCTGGAAAGACGGCTACAAAATCATGATAGAATAACAATAAGTTATATACCAAGCTAACAACCCCTCAGCGTAAAAAATGGCATGTTACGAAACGTACACAATTGCTTCGGGGTTGGACTGATCCATTGGTACGACATGAGATTTGGTACGTGGAATTTGAGGAGCCTGTAAAAGTCAGGGTTTCGCACGACAGTAGCCAGAAAATTAGCGAGGTACAAAGTAGACTTAATGGGTGCACAGGAGGTTAGGTGGGATAAAGGGGGCACTATAAGAGCTGGGATATATTTTTTTCTAAGGGAAAGGAAATTAAAGCCATCAATTTGGAACAGGATTTTTTTTGTACACCACAGAATAGTATAGAAGTTAAGAGAGTAGAGCTTGTTAGTGTTAGGATGACATACAGAGTTCTGTGAGTTTGCTGGTGTAATATCATTGTTCTGAATGCGCATGTACCAGTTAAGAATAAAATTGATGACTTACAGGACAGTTTATATGAGGAATTAGAGCAGGTTTTCTATCACTTTCCTAAGTATTATATGAGAATTCTATTAGGAGATTTTAATGCAAAATTGGGGAGAGAGGATATTTTCAAACCGACAATTGGGAATGAGATTCTACATCTGGATAATAATGATAATGGTATTAGAATAGTAAATTTGCCACATCAATAAATCTAGTTGTTAATAGCACGATGTTACTGCACCGAAACATTCATAAATACTCTTGTACCTCACCTGATGGGAAAACACACAGATTGATCACGTATTAATAGATAGGAAATGGCTTTCATGTACTGCCGATGTATAATCTTTCAAGGGAGCTGACTATGATACTGATCACTATCTGGTGGTTGCAAAAGTTAGGGAAAGGCTGGCAGTAAGTAAAGAAGCAGCACAGATGTTTGATATAGAAAGATTTAATCTCAAGAAGCTAAGTGAACTGGGTGTTAGGAAACATTATCAGATTATGATCTGAAACAGCTTTGGCGAATTTAAACGACAGCGAGTATATAAATAGGGCTTGGGAAAACATTAAAAAGAATATCACAGTCTCAGCTAGAGACAGTCTAGGTAGGTGTGAGTGGAAGCAGCATAACCCCTGGTTTAATGAACAGTTTTTACGATTTTTACCTCAAAGGAAGCAGGCTTTAATACAATGGTTACAGAATCGAAACCGAAGCAATGTAGATAATCGAAACAGTGTTAGACGTGAAGCTGGTAGGCATTTCAGGAACAAAAAGAAGGAATATCTAAAGCTAAAATTCATTAACTTGAAGCTAATAGTAAGCCCAAGAATATCAGAGACTTGCATAGCGGCATCAATGATTTCAGAAGGGTTACCAGCCTAGAACTAATATAATGAAGGATGAGATGGATGATTTGGTCACAGTCTCCCGCAGTATTCTGGCTTGATGGAGGAAACATTTCTCTCGGCTGTTGAATCTACATGGGGTTAGTGATGTTGGGTGGACGGAAATACAGGCAGCAGAGCCACTAGTTTCTGAGCCCAGTGCCTTTGAGGTTGAGAAATCACCAGGCATTGATCAGAATCCAACAGAATTCATTACAACGGGAGGTAGAACACTTCTTTCTGAAATCCATGCATTTATTAATTCTATCTGGAATAAGGAGGAATTGCCTGATTAGTGGAAGGACTCGATCATTGTACTTATTTTAAGAAGGGTGATAAAACAGATTATAGTAATTAGAGAGGCATATCACACTTGTAAAACACGTACAAAATTTTATCGAACATCCTGCTGTTAAGGTTAACTCCATACGCGGAGGAAATTATTGGGGATCATCAGTATTGGTTTCGACGCAACAGGCCAACTACTGATCACATATTCTGAATTCTTCAAATACTTGGAGAAAAAATTTGGAATACAATGAGGCACTTCATCAGCTATTTACAGACTTCAAGAAAGCCTATGATTCAGTTAGGAGGGAGGTCTCGTATAATATTCTCATTGAGTTTGGTATCCCTATGAAACTATCAAGTCTAATAAAATGTGCCTATATGAAACCTACAGCAGAGTCCGGGTAGGCAAACAATTGTCTGACATGTTTCCAAATAGAAATGGTTTGAAACAAGGAGATGCTTTATCGCCAGGGCTTTTCAACTTTGCTTTAGAATTTGCCGTTAGGAGGGTTCGGGTTAACCAGGATGGTTTGAAATTAATGCTGATGATGTTAACATGTTTGGCGGAAGCGTACGTACTATAAAAAAAAAACACAGAAGCTTTAGTAGTTGCAAGCAAGATTAGACTTGAAGTAAATGCTGATAAAACTAAGTACATGGTCATGTCTCAAGATCAGAATGCAGGACAAATTCAGAATATAAAGAATGATAATAATTCCTTTGAAAATGTGGAACAGTTCAAATATTTGAGAAAACTCCGAACGAATCGAAATTCTATTCAGAAATAAATTAAGAGCGGATTGAAGTCAGGGAATGCTTGCTGTTGTTCCGTGCAAAATCTTATGTCTTCTAGTTTGCCGCCCAAAAATATAAAGATTAAGATACACAGAACTATAATTTTGTCTGTTGTTTTGTATGGGTGTGAAACATGTTCGCTGGCAGTAAGGAAGGAACATAGGTTGAGGGTGTGTGAGAACAGGATTCTGAGGAGCCTAAGAGAGACGAAGTAACAAGCTGAGTGGAGAAAACTACATATTGAGGAGCTTCATGATTTGGACTCCTCACAAAATATTATTCGGATGATCAAGTCGAGAAGAATGAGATTGGCGGGGCATATAGCACGTACGGGGGAGATGAGAGGTGCATACAGGGTTTTGGTGGGGAAAATTGAGGGAAAGAGACCATTTGGAAGGCCCAGACGCAGATGGGAGGATAGTATTACAAGGAATCTTCAGGAAGTGGGATGGGGGCATATAATTGATCTGGCTCGGAAGAGGGACAGATGGCGGGGTGTTGTGGATGCGGAAATGAATCTTCGGGTTCCATAAAATGCGGGGAATTCCTTGACTAGCTGAGAATCTGTTAGCTTCTCAAGAAGTACTCTGCTCCATTAATTAGTTAGTTAGTGAGGTATTTATTTATTTATTTACTTAGTTAGCTAGTTGTTATTCAGTTAGATGAAGGCAGTATACTGCCTATCACTTCCGTAACCACGTACGAGGCTGCATGGTGTTAACGCATTTTCATTGCGTCGGAACCTCAAATTAGTTCACCAGTCTGTCCTCTCGTATTTTTGTTTAAGTTGCAAAATCTCGAGTTTATCTAAGCCTATATTCGTATACTATTGACGTAATTCTACATTATTTTCGTCGCTAATGGACCTGCACATTTGCTGGAGGGTTTTCTCCCTTCACAACAACAAGGTTACTACTTGTACTAGCACACTTACTGTAACTTTCAAAGCTCTTTATTCTGCCACACAATTTGCACGTGTATTTTATGATTCCTACAATGAATAGTGATTATTTCCTTCAACAGTGTTAAAAATGACCAATATTCATAAGGGAGACGATGAATTTTAAATATTGTTTATAAGAATTTCGTGCTTCAAATGGTTAAATAACACGTCGACGCCAGAAGAGAAAGCGAGTGATAAGCCGCAACTGTACCTTCGTAACCTGGTAACCAGAGTGTCCCGCATTAACACAGCAAACACAGCACATCGCTGCAGGCTACGTCTGACTTCCTACATAAGTGGTCAAAATGACCATATGTTATCGGGATCCATGGAACGTAACGGCGGACGGAAACATGTTTCCCAAATGCATTCTTTGTGATTCCGTAAGATCAGATCCATAACTCACGCCAAAAGTCTGTAAGAACAACTACACATTAGTCTACCGTTAGAATAGCGACTTCTTGGGGTATGAAGCTGTGAATCTGGTAAAAGTCTACTAACGTTTCCTAGGGACCTGCTGCGTGATCTGTCCTGAAATTGGAGGCAGCAGTTTCATCCGAATCGTCAATAAATTTGTAGAATCCAGTTGAAATGTGATGGCATACGGTGACGCATGGAGGGGAAGTGAAGGGGAAACTGGCGAATGGAGTGGGTAGTCAGTACTCTTCACACTACCTCGGAACATGGTGTATCCAGCATTACTACCAACAATAAAAGCTGATGCTTACACCTCGGCTGCCAGTAGTCTGACGTCTGACGCCCCCGCCGATTTAAATGGACTCGTCCGTTTCGTCGAAAGACGAAATCTGGTTTCTGTGAGTGTGCCATTACATTTCAACTGGCCTCTACTACACTACATGACGTGACATCCTAGAGGACAGTTTGCGGCGTAGTGACCGCAGAGATAACCTCAAATCTTACACATGTTTGTAGTTATTTAACGACCCTGTCAGTGTTCCGGACTGTACAGTGTCGAGTGATGAGATGATTAGTGAACACTGAACAGGAGAGGACGTGTAAGGAAGTGGCCGTGGCCTAATCTGAGGTACTGTCCTAGCAGTTACCTGGAAGAACCGAGTTGTAATTAAAACCTTCAGTTAGTGTGGTCGGTGATCCGTCTGAAATTCGAAACGTGCAATTCCTAAACGCAAGTTAGAAGCGTTAAAGTTTGAGTCGAAGTGTTCGGTGAACAACTCCGAAATTAGCGACTTACTGTGTCACATTTGTGGCTTCCATCCCGGTGAATATTAAGACTCTGGCCTTCTGGGTTATGACACTGCGTAGTGTGGTAAGTGGATACCAATGTCTTTGAAGTACTTGGTGGATTCATTCCGCTCAGGATACTCATACCGGCACGAAACATCGGGTTTTATAACAGGCAAGGAATTTCTTGATGTTTGTGAGACCGTGCATCATTAGAACAACGACGTAAGCCACCAACAAGATGCAACAATCTTTTTAAATCAGCTCTACATGTTTCGGGCGACAAACTCGCCCATCCTCAGGACCACTTTTTGACTGTACATACAGCTTTTGGTACAGTACAATGCACCGATATTGCTGCCGACCGGTCGGCAACAGTATCGGTGCATTGTACCAAAAAGCTGTATGTATAGTCAAAAAGTCCTCCTGAGGATGGGCGAGTTTGTTGTCCGAATCATGTAGAGCTGATTTAAAAAGATCAATAAACGGAATTTGTTGCATCTTGTTGGTTGCTTACATCAAGGAGTTTCTTGTCTGTCTGGGCTTATACCGCATTGGCATTTCCAGAAGAAAGCTGATTACTTTGTTAATCAGTGAACAAACTGGTTCGCAGGGAGCTGGAATAGAGTAGCTGGTAAGCGACTAGGCTTACGTGCTGGACCATCCGGGGTTCGAATCTCGGTAGGGGCAAGAGGGCTTTTCCTTCACCAAAACGTCCAGATGTCCACCCAGCCTCCTGTTCCATGAGTGCCATGGTTCTTTCCCGGGGGTAAAGCGGCCAGAACGTGAGGTTAACTATTTACCTCAATTTAGTGCCGGGGTAAAGAAAGCGTGGAGCCATGCCTCTGCTCCCCATGTACGACTTCTTGGTGTGGACAGGGAAAACTTTATCTTTTTACTGGTTGGTGGTGGAAAATTTCTGACTTATATCTGGGACTTGCCAACCAGTGACGTAGTTTGAGAGGGGGGTGAGATGTGGCCGTCCCGGTCTGCAGAATCCAAGAGGCAGTAGAATGGCAATTTAATGAAAAAAAAAATCATTTTCTGGGCTCAAAAATTTTTAAAATTTTTAATCAAAATTATAGTAAATTCAATAAAAATTGATAATTTATAAATTGCATAATTTCTAGTATGGGCGGCCATTGTGGTTACTTGCCCTGAGCGCCAAAATCCTAGCTACGCCACTAGTGCCAAGTTCCAATCTCGGCTTGAACGTCATGTGCCCCGACTGAGAATTTCCGTTGTTGTGCCATAGAGACAGTGCGCCGGGTTTCGATACGGCAGCTTCCTGCCAATTCATTGTTCACACTGATAATATTGCCATTCGTCATTACAGAAACTTCAAATACGAGTAAATAATAGTGAACTCTAGGTGCTGCACATACTTCGCAGTCGCTTGCACCGTTTATCGACTGAGCATGTCAGGAACCGTTCCATCGTACAGTCACAGAAACAAACTAGTTGCACTGCTGCAGGTCCGGAAAGACAGTGTGACTGGAGTCAGGAAGGTCAGCTATAGCTAGTGGGCGGTTTCCTTTCTCTGTATTACTAGGTACCTGTCATCGTCTTTAGGTTGCGGTCTTTTGGGTTATGACATCATGTAGTCTGGTGGGTAGTTTCCGCAAGTTTCGGATGAACATACCGCCTCCATCTTCCACACTGTTTTACTTTGTTAACTACCGAGGAGGCTACACGGTTTCAGAACCCACAAAACCAAAATTTATCATTCCACCACTGTAGGAACCTCAAACTCCACATTGTAATCGCTTGATTTGCAATCCGTTTGCCATGTTAACTGAAATGAGGAAGACCACAAAGAACCCTAGTCAGACATATAAGTTAACTCCCCTACACGTTTCTGATGCCACCCGCCATGATTAGGGAGTGCACACAACAAAATATGGAGTGTGTAATCCCTAATGATGGCGGGTGGCCGCCAAAACATAGAAAAGTAAAAGTAAAAATAACATTTCACCCTAGAAGAGGTCATGAAGGCCCTCAGGAGGAGTAGAGGTATAGCTCATCCTTCTTGAACCTCGGCGCTAGTTGGGGGTGGATGGTCAATGCCACTCCCTGGCTGCTTTACCCCTGGGAAAGAGACCCGATTCCCATAGTACAGGACGCTGGGTGGGCCCTAGAGCCGGTCTGGACTGGTGCGGGAAATCTCGCCACCCACCGTGATTCGATCCCTAGACCGTCCAGCCCGTAGCGAGTTGCTAGGCCGACTGAGCTCTCCCGGCACACGGGCAGCGAAACATGTAGGAGGAATTATGAAATTGTGTCTGTATGCATACTGTATGTGCAACATTTGGTTTTGTAGAAAAGAAGCAGGCTATAATCTCATTACACGGAATGAATAATACAAAAACCCTAGCGAGGTTTGTTGCGGCTACAGATAATGCGATTCCATATCCCAGAAGACGATTCCTGTTATTGGGTACCCTTGCAGGTGTCGTTCATTCGCAGAGCATGCCGCTGTATTTCGACCAGGCACCAAACAATCTCGGCACTCTCTTGATGACCCTCCCGAAGCGGCCGCGAGTCTGACTTCATTACATACTTGTTTTGTCTAATGTTGCAAGTACGAAGAACTTGGAAACAGTCGCCTCGATTTCAGAATTTAAGCGGTTCGGATAGGCCTAATTTCGTGTGCCAACACTAAATTAGGCCTATACGAACCGCTTTTGTGGAAACAAAAAGAAGAAACCAAAACTTAAGGGTTTTTTTTTTTTTTTTTGGCGCGTCCGCAATTAAACGTTGCAAAAATGCGCGTTTTAGAGAAACGCTGAACGGATTTTCATGTTGAAGCACGTTATTTAACGATCAGATTAATTCCCAATATTATATAGCGTCGGCGATAGATGAATGAATGAATGAATGAATATGGCACATGGATGGAACGATACTGACAGCGGGCAACCGCAGTATTAGAAGAAAGACCTGTCCCTGTGCCCCCTTTTCTACCACAAATTCGACATGAAATGGCCTGAGACTGAACTTGGATATCCAAGGGGAGAGGCCGACAACTAAACGCCTGCGCCATGGCAAGAACTAAGGGGGTTTCATATAAAAATGGATATTAGGCAACTTTTTCCATAATTTCCATTTTTGTTTAAAATCGTTAAAAAATCACGGACACTTTACATGAGAACCTAAATGAGTTTCTCCGCGCACCTCGAGTGTAACTCGTTAAATATTTGTTAAAGCAAACAGCAATTTTTCAGACAAAATCCGCAGAGTATTGAAGCACAAATATTGCGAGGCAGTTAAACGGAAGGCAGCACATACGACGGATGTGTTACATTGTGTTGTAAGCCTACGGTAAATAACTGAGAGGTTGTAAGTCTGACTGAGAAGGATAAGCATTTGTCTCCCCTCTTTTCCTTATCGGACACATTTGCATCCTCTTCTTCCGTTACTTTTGTCCCGCCTCATCTACGTGTTATAGTCTGCAATAGGTTAGCCAACAGAGCCCTGTTTTTCCTCCTGACCACATACCTCCCTAAGATCTTAAGTTAAGTTCTCCTAAGACAACCTGAAGATGGCTAGTACAGGCCGAAACATGTAGTTGCCCATTATAGTCACTAAATACACGTACTGGGACACAGTTGTGTTTGACTAAATACCATTTTCCTAGTTACATGCCTCCCTTGTTCCAATCAAGAAGACTAAGGGAGCAGGTCCTTCCGGAACATCAGTAAATTTCTGCCAGACAAATGGCGCCACATCCCAGAAGACATTATTCTCATGAAGGAAGATTTCCGTCACCACCTAGCTGGTATCTGATTCCCTCATCTATTTTCGGGATTGCCTCCTAACAACAACAATAACAACAACAAAGACAATTGTTATTATCATTATTATTGTACAGTTGCAAGCAGCCAAGTCCTTTTTCAGAACCTAATGGTTGCTTAAGTAGTCGGGAAATTCCCCACGCTTTATGAAAACCGAAGGATCATTAACGTGCCCAGAAGAGTTGGTCACTGGACTCTGAGTCACATGAATCCAGAACACATCCACAAACACACACACACACACACACATACACACACACTATTTATTTAAGACCCATTTTATTATTATTATTATCCCCAAGTCTACTCCTGAATCTCCTAGTCGAATTTGTCTCTTCCCTCATGCCTGCCACATGCTCTGCCCATCTAACGTATTGTTATTGCAAGGAAAATGCCATGGCCTATTTAGGTTCCGTTTATGCAACATCGGAGTGAGATCCGGGAACCTACCAAAGCGAATGGCGAAAATGACGGAGCAGTTCCTAACGACACTGCTCATATGGAAGACGATCTTAATGATTTTGGGTTGTCATCACGCTGCTGGGATTGCAACACAGCGCAGCATTGTCCCTAGCAGCACCGAAAGTCACCAAATCTGAAGAATGAATCCCAGTCAGGAACTTCTACTTTTCTTAGACATTGCAAATCAGCATACTGCATGTATGTACTATAATTTTTTTGCAGTATTCTTACAGAGAAGTCGGGTTAGCTTCGTCGGCAAAGTGACTAGGTTGCCGGCTGGACTGTGGAACAATCGGGTTTCGATTATCGTCGTTGGTAAAGCCGACCCAGCTTCGTATCCAGTCGGTGTCCATGGACTCTTTCCGTGCGGGCAAAGTACCCGGGGCGCGAATTGGATCGCTCATTTGCTTCTAGTGCAGAGGTTATGAGTGCATGAAGATATACCTTCACCCCGCAATATGTCTGCATGGTCTGATACTTTTTAAAGCACGAGATCGTCCTATTCTTAAATTGAAATGGAATTCGCCATATCTCCACCCGTATATTAATGGACCCATGAACATAGTGTCTCGTGCTGGAACTGAACCCCATACGTCCAGCCTGATTCTAGTCACTACACTGACTGGGCTATCTTTCCCAGAATTTCTTGTGTCATGTACATACATACTGGTATTTAAACCTGTCGCTGTAGCAGAATCTGTATGCCTTGTTTCCTAGGCCCATCTGCAGCCATCATAGCAATTATTGTTATGTCTTGCGATTACAGAGTTAGTGGATCCTCTTGTACTCGCGTAATTGCCTTCATTAATATAATTTAGGTGTAATTCAGAATCGCCTATGACCGCAACAACTATGCGACCTACAGGCAGAAGTGTGTGAACTTGTGATACAGAGCATCAACACAGAAGTTAAGCAAAAGCGATGTTTCTCGGAAGTGGAGTAGTGTTGGGCATATGTTTGTGGGGCGAGTAGTAGCGCTGGCCTCGGGAACAGGTCATACAGGTGTGCGGTGATGTCATCGGGCAGGAATGCCAGCGCCTACCTGCACCCAATTTGCCTTCAAATGTATTGGGCTGGACAATCATTACTTCTTCCTTTTCTTCTCTCTTTACACATCTTCGTACTCGTCCTTTCACCCGTATTTTACTTCCTACCTTTTCCCTTCCCTTCACCTCTACTTCTCGTTCCCCTCGCTTCTCATCCTCTCCTTATTTCGAGTCTTGTTTTCCTTCCTCTTTCAGCGAACACATATCGTTTCCGGTGTCTTCTGTATTCTACACGCAACGCTATTCACACCATAAATCAATGAAAGAGAAGGCACAGGTTTTCTTCCGTGCCAAAAGACAATATTTGTCAATACAGAAGGCAACACTCAAATAAATACGAATGTTTCGCCGCTGTGTCTTCAGGCGTAACGTGTTATTTCTCTGTGTGTGTAGCGAGGATTCGGCACACTCACCGCTAGCCATTATACTTCCCAGTGAGATCCAGTTACTTTGTCGTGGAATTCTACTAAATAGGCTGTTTGAACTGGAACACACAATTGATCTCTTTTTGAAGACTTTGATTCCACTATCATTGCACTTTGAAGACCATGACACCCGGATTTGCTGGCTTGCATATCTTACAGATATATTTTCAAAGTTAAATGACTTAAATATTCAAAGTGATGGGAATAATTAATTTCAATGGAAAATAGAGCACATGCCTTTCTCAGGAAACTGTTTCTATGTCAGCGAGGAGTAAGGACGCCTCCCTTTTGGAATTCTGGTACGAAGTCCTCCCACTGGATAGAGTACAGTGACGGCTTTGACATATTTTTGTGAACAAACAGTTCTTTACCACGACATTAGTGAAGAACAGACAGAGAAACTGTGCAGCTAGTCGTACTTGGACTGCCAGTACTACCTAGCCCAAACTAACATAGAAAATTTGATGTCATCAGCAGTGGCGTACCTAGGGTTTTTAACACCTGGGGCGAGCAATCACAGTGGCTCTCCCGACAGATATTACGGACTCTAAAATATTCACAATTACTTATTGCATGTATTGTTATTTGTCTCGATAGTTTAAAATTTGTTGACAGCACAAAATAAGATTTTGTCATTTAAATATCCATTTTGCCGCGTTTGGGAATCTGCTGCCCGGGGCGGCAGCACCATTCGCCACACCACTGGTCATCGAAAGAAGCTCAGGCCTCCTACTAACAGACAAAAAGTATCAACATGTCTTGGTAGATATCCTGTTTTTGTTAGTTTATCTAAACATCTTAGTGCTATAAACTTACCATTAACCGTGTACAGTTAAATTAGAGAAGTATTAACTGTAGAATATTAGTATCTCCAGTACGCAGTGGTACACGTAGGGGTTTTGTGAAAATTGCACATGACGAAAAAGAAAACCGTTGAAAAACGCTGCACTGTGCCATAACAATAAACAGATCCTAAATTTATGTACGATTGCTAAGACTGTGTTCTGTCTTATTGTGTCATAATGAGCCCATTGTTTGAGCTCTTATCTACAAACAGCTCACAAGACATAAACCCATTTACCGTGTTATATCGTGTTTTCTCCTTCCTGCTGCTTGATACCGCGTAGCTTGTGCTTGCAGCTAGGACACACACGTAACATCACAATATACAACAAGGCTGGCCAACTTCAACCCACAGGAGGGTCACATAATTCGTTTAAGGACTCACCTGAAGGCGGGGGATTGAATTCACTAGAATACCGTTATTTACAAACAATAAGTGACGCTAGAAATACGGTTGGATGACAAGGTAGTAGGCCTTATTGCGCTCGATCAAACAGAGAAACGTTGTTTTACTGAGTGGTGTTTTAAAGGTGATACGTTACAGTCTATAAACAATTTCCCTGCTAATAAAGTTGCCATATTATAATAATATAAACAGCCAATTAGATGCAACAGCAACAGATTTTATTGATAATTACAATATTTCGGGCGATAATTTCGCCCACCCTCAGGAGCACTAGACTGTGTTTACAGCTTGTGGTATAATGCTCCTGGGGATGGGCGAAATTATCGCCTGAAACATGATGAGCGGATTGTAATTATCAATAAAATCCGTTATTGTTGCATCCAGTTGGCTGTTTATATTATTTTATCAATGATGCACAGTCACACAAACATCAAATTTGCCATATTATATTTTGTATACCTATTATGTTAGCTAAAGGCATAGATGGGAGGATAATATTAAGATGGATCTTCAGGAAGTGGGATGCGGGGGTACAGACTGGATCGAGCTGGCTCAGGATAGGGACAGGTTCTGGACACTTGTGAATGCATAACCTTCGGGTTCCATAAAATGAGAGGAATTTCTTGACTAGATGAAAATCAGTTAGCTTCTCAAGGTCTCTGCTCCACGGAGTATTATGTTAGCTAAACTGTATTATTGAAACTGTTCAGGTGACCAAGGGCTGCACGTTGGACAGCCTAATATAGATGTCACTTGGTGCCAGTTCATGTTACATGTTGAGAACAGTCAAAGATAAAGGCTGGTTCTCCAGCTTAGGGAATGATCTGATTGTTCACAGCCGCAACAGAAGCTCTATACGCATCGGAGATGCCACTGAACTGCCCCGTCACCAGTCAAAAAATGATGAAATCCTTATATTTCTTTACTAATTTTACTCATTGCAAATATATTGTGATTGCAAGTGGGTGACAGCGAAATAATAAAATGCAAATATATTTAATACTTCCGACCAACTTTCTAATTGTGCGCCCTAAAATGTACCATGCCTGAGGCATGTTTACCACTTGCCTCATCCTTGTTATGTCTCTGGTATGGCTATGGCTTAACCATCAAAACTGGCAAAAAATGTCAGAACAGACCTTTGATATGACTTAAATTAGATGTGTTCCAGACACATTTCTATAGCAGGCTTTTGTGAGCATGGGTATGAGCTGTACGTTTCTGAAAAGAGGGTACGCTTTGCAAGACAAAGTGGATTTCTTGCTAGAGGATACACATAAAGTGAAAGTGTTTAAGGCAGAGGGAGAAAGCTCCACGTATGTCACGTAAACTTCAAAGTGCTATGTAACTCACTATGGAATTGTGGAGAAATGTTATACCAGTTGTCCTTCAAATGCTTCTAGTCTATATGTTGATGCTAGCAACGACTGTGATCAATGAAGTTCTTCCTCTGAAACATTTGCAGCTATCTAATCAACTATGCAATATCACATCCCAGAATACAATTATCTTAACCCTACAAAACACCAAATGATACGTGTTGCTGTGCCCGCCACACATCATGTACGTACATGTGTATTTAATTTGGTGATGAAGAGCCTCAGATATTCCAAGATTGTAAAATCAGACGATTGAATGGTCAACCCTGTTCTTCGAGGTGTCATTTTTGTAGCATCTTGCTGAAGCAGAGATATCTGTTGCAGAAATTGCTTCCAGGGAAAGCGTCACTTTCCGCCTCTTCAACCCAATTTAAAACTTGCCCTTACTGAAGAGAATGCAGCTGACCTGCATAGTGTGGCTGCAGTCCCATAACACTTAAGGCAGTCGGGGTCCTGTCAAGAAAGTCTCTGTCACTGCATGACCTTCTTTCCACTGGTTGCCATTTGTTGGTTGTTTAAGCATCCTAAAGTCAAGTTTCTGCAGAGCCCTAACCAAGCAGAACACTATAGAAAAGAACTGTATTATCTCACAGGCACAAAACGTGACTGCACTTAGCCTAAAGTGTTTTAACAGGAATGCATTGGTTACTGGTAACAAACAAGGGACAGCTCTCCCAGTGCAAAACACAACCCAGGCCAATGGAACACTCCTCAGTCACTATCTGTAACTGCATGTGAACACTGCATATGATTTCTTCGTAACTGCTGCCATGACGTTCTGAGCTGCTCAAGGCTGGGATTCCATCTTGTTACTTCATTGCCTGGGCACAGGTGCACACCCAGAATTTTTCAGTGGGGGAGGGGGCCTGAACCTGAGGATATATATAGTTTGTGTTTGATTTTAAAAAATTGTTATAAAAATCATGTTATAAATATGACTAACACAACACTGTCTTGATACAGTGTGTACCATGTATGTTGTAGAATTCTATTATGTTAACCAACAAATGCACAAAGAATTTAACACTTTACTTCTATAGCACTCCTTCATGTTTCGATACCTCAGTATCATCATCAGGGAGCTGTTTGTAACGCTGATGTTATCGAAACATAACGGAGTGCCACAGAAGTAAATAAGTGTTAACAAATTCGTGTATTTGTTGGTTAAGGTAACAGAACACTGACATTGCATTCATGTACATTTCAATTTAACTATATGTTCCATGACTCACTCACCTATTTAACAAATCAAAATTCTATTCCAGAAGAAATTAAGAGCAGATTGAGGTCAGGAAATGCGTGCTATCATTCGGTGCAGAATCTTTTGTCTTCTAGGTGCCATCCAAAAATTTAAAGATTAAGACATATATAGAACTATAATTTTTCCTGTTGTTTTGTATGGGTGTGAAGCTTGGTCGCTGACATTGAGGGAGGAAAGAAGTTGAGGGTGTTTGAGAATATGGTGTTGAGGAGAATATTTGGACCTAGGAGGGACGAGGTAACGGGGGAATGGAGGAGATTGCATAACGAGGAGCTAAATGATCTGTACTCCTCACCCAATATTG